>PDWI01008883.1_pt1 | contig 11702 bp, 8 predicted proteins | sample 1430891 | NCBI WGS metagenome assembly PDWI01 (sample SAMN01162508, study PRJNA174530) | Oral metagenome, whole genome shotgun sequencing project. | biome: Marine environment; feature: Marine mammal; material: Swab sample of the gingival sulcus; isolation source: swab sample of gingival sulcus...
ACCATCAAAGAATCGGGATGTTGCTGCTTCATTGTCGGGGAAAAAACGTTCTTTTTCGTACTCTTCTACACAATGTTTAAGTGTATCGTTCATTTACAGGGCCCCGTTCTTTCTTAAGAAGATGAAGAAAAATGAAATTCCATCTGACCGATCTTGATTTTCCTGATCAGGGTATTTCTTTTTTTTCTGCTTCGGGCAGAAACCACCTTTCTTTCTTTGTATAGTGAAATTTATTGTCTTGCAACATATTGATCAGGCAGGCCGAATATTATTTCTTTGTAGAAGGGGGAGAAAGAGGATGAAGAATCTAAAAAAACTGGGAGAGCTATTTACTTGGCAAATAGCTCTCCTGTCAGTGTCTCTGTGTCTGTTTTTTACCGGAAGCAATTGGGCGTCTGCTGAACAAAAAGCGGTAAAAGAAGATCTGCAAGAGTACACACTTAACACTATTATAGTCACCGCAGGAAAGCGTCAGGAAAGTATGCAGGAGCTGGATGCCAGCGTTTCATTGCTTACCACAGAAAACATTGAAATGGATCGAATCGAATCGGTAGATGACCTTAGAGGATATATGCCTAATTTCAATGTGCAAAGCGCTTCTGGAAGTACCAATAGCTTTATATCCATTCGCGGTGTCATGGGGCAAACTGTACCGATGAGTGCTCCCGGGGTTTGTATCTACCTGGATGATGTCAGTCTGGTCGATCCTCTGTCTAATTTGTTTTCCTCGGCTTATTTTTTTGATTTGGAACGTATCGAATTGCTGCGTGGCCCCCAGGGAAGTTTGTATGGCCGTAACGCCGAAGCAGGTGTACTGCTGTTTCGCACCAAAGACCCTGAGTATAGCTATTCTGCGAGGTTCCTTGGCGAATATGGCAATTATGATCGGTTCCTGGGCCAGGCTATATTGAATGCACCAATAATAAAAGATACCCTGGCTTTGCGTTTATCAGCATCTTACCTGAACCGGGATGGCTATCGCGATAATGTTACCCTGGGCAATACCGCAGCCAATGCCGATGAGTTTAGCATCAGGGCGAAATTGTTGTGGGATATTGCGGCCAATACATCGGCTATGTTGACCATTGAAGATAACAGAGTACGCGATGGCGCTCAAGATATCTTCCCTCTGGGGATTGCTGGCCCTAGCTGGGATTCGAGCGAAGTCGCAACAAACCTGGACGGCCATGAACATCGTGATATGACTTCTTCTAGTCTGCGCCTCAAGCATCATTTCGATTTTGCTGAACTGGTTTCTATCACCGCCTATCGAGATGGCCTGGAAAACACCTATGGTGATCCAGACTATTGGACATTTGATACCGGTTATGCAGACTTTACCTTGCAGCAAAAACAGTTCACCCAAGAGCTGCGCCTTATTAGTAATGCAGAAAAGGATCTGCCCTGGAAATGGATTGTTGGTGCCTTTTATCTTCACAACGATATAGACTTTGACTCGTTTTATCATATGGGGCCGCAAGGAGTGCCGGTGGAAATGGATATGTTTGTTCAGGGTGATGGCATCAGTCAGGGTGCGGCCATTTTTGGTGATGTGGAATACTTCTTTGGCAACGGTTTTCGTCTTGGGGCAGGAATTCGGGGTCAATACAATAAAGATGAAATGACATCACTGCGTTATTATGAAATGTTCGGTATGCAGATGGATTATAGAAAAGAAAAACTTTCTAACGACTATACCGACCTGATGGGTAAAATCAAGTTGGCCTATGATTTTCCGAACGATCTCAATGTTTATGCACTAGTGTCTCAGGGAAGCAGACCTGGCGGTATTACCCCTTTGATTCAGGCCGAAACCATGCAGGCTTATAATCCTGAACAAGCCACCAACTACGAAATGGGCTTAAAATATAATCTGCCCAATGAAAAAGGTTTTTTAAATCTATCGCTGTTTTATCTGTCCATTGACGATCTTCACATTAATTTTACTGGTTTGAGCGGTTTTCAGTATATAGCAAATGCGGGAAAGGCCCGTAATATCGGTGGCGAAGCAAGTTTACGTCTTAACCTGTTACCAGGCTTGAAAGCTGATTTCAATCTGGGCTATGTCGATGCCGAACTTGAAGACTATACCGACAGCGCTGGTGATTATAGTGGCAATACCGTGCCCAAGATACCAAATTTTACTGGTATGGCAGCCCTGCAATACCGTACTGAGATATGGCCCGAAAAATCTTTACTGGCACGTGCTGCGTATCATTATGTTGGAAAGACTTATTGGGACCTTGCTAACCAACAAAAAGAGGAACCGTATGGTCTGGTCAATGCCACTCTGGGGATTGAGGCTGATTGGTGGCGCCTCTATCTCTGGGGGAAAAATCTGCTTGATGAGGAGTATATCCGCAATGGTTTGATGTGGGGTAATATGGTCATAGGTGGCTATGGTGAGCCATTGACCTGCGGTATTACCTTGCAATTAGACTTTTAAATATTTAACACTTTTTCAGAAGACATGGGTTGGCATTTTTCACGCTGGCCCGTGTCTTAATCTGCGTTTTTCTTTTTCCAAAAGGATTGCGCCATATAACTATCCGATCTCTTTCTGTTTCATTTTTCCAGTCATGCATAGGGAAAGAAAGCACTTGCGAAGCCTGGTAAGGTCAATTCCCCTTGATATTATATAGATTCTATGGGAATCAAAGACGTCTTCCAGAAAATATTCTTTGTTAGATACATATTTTCCATAAATTGAGACACGATAATAACGTTCTTAATAACGCTCTGCTTTATCGCCATCTTTCAGATTTACGATATGATAAAATTTCCGCTGGATTCAAGTAATAAGTGCAACAGCTTTCCCTATGAATACCTCCAAAGGGGGCAAGCCGTTTATAGTTTTTCGTTTTTGTCAACCAGCGAATATCGATCAGGAATATTAGCCATATTTGCCGGAGCTATAATTTGCTGCATAAAATAAGGCTGTTTAGTTTTGTTAAAATATCTTGCGTTTCATCGGAGTGATCCATACAATGGCGTCTTGCAGAAAAAACTTTTTTTCTTAAATAGAACAATTTACTCGTAGTTTGAAAACGATATGCACGACTCCAAAAAAAATAAAAAAAACCCAGAAGCCAAGGGCCTTTGGTGGAAACGATTTTTCTATAATGTAACAGGTGCTGACAATGATTATGAGCTGGGGCCAAACTGGTTTGCCTCGGTTATGGGCACTGGTATTATTGCAAATGGTGCAGCAACATTGCCTATTTTTGGAGACAGTCTTCAAGACTTTGCCCGCATTGTATGGTGCGTGGCCTCTTTGATGCTGGTTGGTCTTTTGATTGCTACAAGTGCCTTTGTCTGGAAAAAAAAGAACGCCTGGAAAAGGCATTTCGTTGATCCGATGATGGCCCAATTCTATGGGGCGCCACCCATGGCGATGCTCACTGTTTCCGGTGGAACTCTTTTGTTGGGAGGCCCTCTCTTGGGTCTGGACCTGGCTTTGCAGATTGCCTGGATTCTTTGGTTTTTGGGAACCATTACAGGTATTGGATCGGCAATCGTGATTCCCTATCGTTTGTTTACCAGATTCCGCGTGCGCCCAGATTCCGCTTTTGGTGGCTGGTTGATGCCCGTTGTGCCACCGATGGTTTCTGCGGCGATTGGTGCGATGCTTGTCCCCTATACTCCTGCAGGGGCACTTAGAGAGACGATGTTCTATAGCTGCTTTGCGATGTTTGGTTTAAGCCTTGGTGCGGCGATGATTATTATCTCGATGATCTGGAGCCGTCTTGCCTATCATGGCACATCGGGAACATCCCGGGTCCCTACTTTGTGGATTGTCCTTGGTCCCCTCGGTCAGTCCATAACTGCTGCTGGCATTCTAGGTGTTGTCGCCCATGGTGCGGTAAGTGAAAATATCGCTGCTGGCTTTACGATATTTGCCGTCTTGTTTGGCGTTCCTGTTTTTGGTTTTGTTTTTCTCTGGACCTGTCTGGCGACCCTGCTTACCATCAGGGCGCGTCGCAGGCAGATGCGTTTTGCCCTCACCTATTGGGCTTTTACCTTTCCGGTGGGAACCTGTGTGACAGGAACGGCGCAACTGGCACATCATACAGAATTGCCAGTGTTTAAATGGATAAGCATCTTTTATTTTATTGGATTGCTTGTTGCCTGGTCGCTTGCTGCATTTGGCACAACACGGGGAATGATAACTGGCCATCTTTTTAAACTTCCCACCCCGACAGGGCCAATAGTGTCAAGTAAAGACGTTGTTTTTACTGGAGATATTTTTGATGATCATGAAGAAACTATATGATCGAGAGATAATAAAGGGCCATTTGAGTCTTTGGGAGAACGTCTAAAACCATTGCAGGCGACGAACCTTATAACAAAAAACTCCAGGCAAACCATGGCCCGAACCTGGACGTCCGGCATTTTTCTTTCTGAGAACAACAGAGATCATCCATGAGGCCCCAATTAAGGTCTTGGTCTCTCGTTCTCTTTTCCTTGCTGGCGAGCAATATGAGGAGGATACTCTTTCCCCAAGGCACTGTGCATATTTGATGTAGCATCAATTAAACATGGAATGTGTTATTCAAGGTGTATTGCGGTGTGTGCGATCTTATTTGAGCCATATTCTTTGACGAAAGGGGCTGTTGTATTGTATGAGTCAAGTATCTCTTTGAATCATTTCTGAGAGTGTCGCTAAATAATGGGGTATCTATGTTTTGCAGCGTTTTCAATGATGTCCTTGGTCCGGTTATGCGCGGCCCCTCTAGCTCTCATACCGCTGGCTCGTATCATATCGCCCGGGTGGTGCGTGATTTATTGGGGGCTGAACCTGTGGCCATAAAGATCACCTTTGACCCTGATGGTTCTTATGGCAAAACCTATGTCCAGCAAGGGGTTGACCAAGCCTTTGTTACTGGTTTGATGGGCTGGAAGCAGACCGATAACGTGTTCACCGTGGCCATTGATACTGCCAGGAAAAAAGGTGTGGAGATTCTCTTTGAATTGAGATCCCTTGCCGAGGCGGATCATCCCAATTATGCCATCGTCGAAGCCATCGCAAAAACGGGCGAAACGATCATCGTTGCCGCAAAATCTGTTGGTGGCGGAACCTTTAAAATTGTTAACGTTGATGGGGCAGCGTGCCTTCTTGATGGAAAGAGTTATGTCACTTTGCTCACCGTGGTAAAAGAGGCGGCCGTGGCAACCCATGATGCCATTGTCGCAGAATTTCCCCAGGCCGTTGTCCGTATCTGTGATGCCGCCGGTACCAGTTGTGTCGTCCAAATCAACACAAATACTCCGCTTGCAGCGGAGATGTTTGCGCCACTTTCCTCAATACAAGCTATTCGCCAGGCTCGGCCAGTTTATTATACCCAAAAGGGACGGGCCCTTTTTACTTCTGCACAGGAGATGCTTGATTATTGCGTAAATAATAAATGCAGCCTTGGTCGAGCTGTTCTTGATTTTGAAAAGACCATCCTGGGGATGAGCGAGGCGGAGGCGATTCAGGAAATGCTTCGTCGCTATGGAATCATGCGTCAGGCGGTCCATGCTGGTCTTGATGATCGGGTTGTGGATATGCTGCTTCTGGAACCTATGGCGGCGACGATACAAAAAAACATTGAGCAACGACGGGTGGCCATTGGTGGCATCCACGCTACAGCAGCAGCTCGGGCGATGGCTGCCTTGCACACCTGTAACAGTCGTGGTGTTGTTTGCGCTGCGCCCACTGGCGGTGCTGCCGGGACTCTTCCTGGAGTTTTCACTGCTTTGGATGATGACCATGATATCTCTGAGGAGCAGATGGCGCAGATGCTTTTTGCTGCTGGTGGTATTGGCATGATCCTTGCCATTCGAGGAACATTTGCCGCCGAAATTGCCGGGTGCCAGGTGGAGATTGGTGCCGCCGGCGCTATGGGGGCCGCGGCAGTCGTTGAATTTGCAGGAGGAGATGCCCAGCAGGCTTGTGATGCTGCGGCAATCTCTTTCCAAAATACTATGGGGTCGGTCTGTGATCTGGTGCAGGGGATGTGTGAAATTCCCTGTCATACCCGTAATGCGGTGGCTGCATCAAGCGCTTTTACCAATGCGGATATGATTATGGGCGGCTATGTAAATCATATTAATCTGGATGAAACCATCGATGCCGTTTATGGCAGCGGCCGGATGCTGCCAAGCGAGTTGCGCTGCACCGCTTTGGGCGGTCTTGCCCTCGCTCCTTCGGCACAGAGCTTGGTACTTAACCGTAGTTGAGTGTTATCCGTTATGTATAGAGATAGGCGATGATGTTTTCTTCATAAAACACGGAGAGAAGAAGATGGCAGAGATCAGAATACTTTCCGGGACGCAGATTCGGGCAGCTCTTTCCATGGATGATGTTATCGATGCCGTAGAGCAGGCCTTTGTTGAGCTTGCCACCGGCAGTCCTTTGATGCCGATCCGTGCCCATATTTCGGTGCCCAAATCTCAAGGTACGGCCCTTTTCATGCCCTGCTATATGCCGAATATTGCGATGATCGGGGTAAAAACGGTGACCCTTTTTGAGGAGAATAAAGATAAAAAACTTCCCTATATTCAAGGGATGGTCAGTCTCTTTGACGGGAAAAACGGTACCCCTGTGGCGATACTTGATGGCATGACCATCACCGCTCTTCGCACTGGGGCGGCCTCGGGTCTGGCTACCCGTTTGCTTGCTCGAGAAGATGCGACAACTTGTACCATCTTTGGTGGCGGAGTACAGGGACGTACCCAATTAGAAGCGGTTTGTGCGGTGCGGGATATTCGTCAATGCCTGGTGTATGATCCCATAGAGACTGCGGCAGAGGTCTTTGCCACTGAAATGAGTCAAAAGCTGGGCGTGGATATCGCTGTGGCCAAGAGTCCCCAAGAGGCCGTGCGCCATGCCGATATCATCTGCTGTGCCAGCGTTTCCGAAACACCAATATTCAGAGACCAGGACCTTGCCCGAGGCGTACATATTAATGCCGTAGGCTCATATAAACCCCATGTTCAGGAGGTCCCCGAAGAGATGGTCTGTCGTTCCCGTCTCTATGTGGATCACCGTGAATCGGTTCTTGAAGAGACCGGGGATCTTATCGTTCCTCTCGGTAAAGGTCTTTTTACCGAAGAGCATATTGTCGCTGAGATTGGTGAGGTGGCCGCGGGGACGGCCCCAGGAAGAGGTTGTGATACAGAGATAACTTTTTTTAAGACGGTGGGAGTTGCTCTGCAGGATCTTGCTGCCGCTACCGTTGTTTTGCGAAAGGCCCAGGAACAGAATATCGGTACGATGGTTGACTTGTAGTCTATGTCTTTGGGCGATGAAAAAAGAACCTATCTAAGAACGCATTGAGGGAGATTGGCAGAGTGGAGCATCTTTCAGTCCGGCAAAATAAAATTCTTGGCATGGCGCGAACCCATGGCCGTGTTGAGGTTGATGAGTTATCCCGTTTTTTTGAGGTCTCGCCGCAAACCATCCGTAAAGATTTGAACGTGCTCTGTGAGTTACGGCTTTTGCAACGTGTTCATGGAGGAGCCATTGTCGGTTCGGCCATCGAGAACGTTGATTATGAGGCGCGGCGTCTTTTGGCCCCTAAGGAAAAACAGCGCATTGGCAAGGCTGTTTCCCAGCTTATTCCAGATGGCTGTTCGTTGCTTATCAATATTGGTACGACCACCGAACAGGTCGCCCATGCCCTCAAAGATCATCATGGCTTATTGGTCATTACCAATAATGTCAACGCGGTGACGATTATGAAGAATTATAAGGGGATAACCCTTATAATCGCCGGAGGAACGGTGCGTTGCTCTGATGGAGGTATCATCGGCGAGGCGGCCGTGGATTTTATCAACCAGTTTAAGGTGGATTTTGCGGTTATCGGGGTCTCTGCCATTGATGAAGACGGTTCTTTGCTCGATTATGATTTCCGCGAAGTCCGCGTCGCCCAGGTCATTATCAATAACGCCAGAGAGGTGATTTTGGTGGCGGATCAGCTCAAACTGGATCGAGCTGCGCCGATACGGCTCGGTCATATTTCAGCAATCAATACCCTGGTCACCGATAGGACCCTGCCAGAAAAACTCAACGAGATCTGCGATGCCCATGATGTCCAGGTCGTGGTTGCCCCTGAAAGCGAAGGAGGGTAAGCTCTGCAAGGGGCGGTATTCTTTAATTGGCTGGTATTTAAGGGAAAGCATGCACCTTTTTATTTGTTATTCTTTTCACTTGAAGGTCTAATTGTTTTCCAGTAAGGATTTCCGGACATTGTTCGTGTGTTACTTGCCTATACATATAATTTGGGAATGAGGGAATAACGATGGCAACGCCGGTTTACGATCTTGCGATTATTGGAGGTGGTATTAATGGCTGTGGTATCGCTAGAGATGCTGCGGGAAGAGGTCTTTCTGTTTTTCTTTGTGAGCAGCATGATCTTGCCTCCGGGACCTCGTCGGCGTCGACCAAGTTGATCCATGGTGGTCTTCGTTACCTGGAGCATTATGCCTTTCGTTTGGTACGTGAATCTCTTTCAGAACGGGAAATATTGCTCAATGCGGCCCCTCATATTATCTGGCCTCTGCGTTTCATCCTTCCTCATCATAAGGGGCTGCGTCCCGCCTGGTTGCTTCGCCTTGGTCTTTTTATTTATGATTATCTTGGAGGTCGGACATTTTTACCAGGTACCTCGACACTACCCCTGGCAGATGATGAGGCCGGAGACTGCCTCAAAGGCAATTATAGTAAGGGATTTGAGTATTCAGATTGTTGGGTTATGGATAGCCGGCTTGTGGTTCTCAATGCCATCGCTGCTGCGGAACAGGGTGCCAGGATCGCAACCCGTAGCCGTTGCGTTGCCGCAAAACGAGAGGCTGGCCTCTGGAAGGTGACCGTTGAAGATAGCCAAACTAAAGAGCGTAAAACTTTTTCTGCGAAAGGGCTTATTAATGCTGCTGGTCCCTGGCTTGATCAGACCTTGAAAAATATTGAACATCAGGCAACCAGCAAGCGTGTTCGTCTCGTCAAGGGCAGTCATATTGTGGTTCCCCAGCTTTTTCAGCATTCTAAGGCGTATATTTTTCAAAATAGTGATAACCGGATTATCTTTGCCATCCCCTATCAGGAGAAATTTACCCTTATTGGCACAACGGATATAGATTTTGACGAAAGCCCGGAAAATATTGTTATTTCTCAAGCTGAGACCGAATATCTCTGCGAGGCAGTGAATGAATATTTTCAGGCATCGGTTGCGCCCAGTGATGTGGTTCATAGTTTTGCAGGAGTGCGGCCTTTGTTCGATGATGGTACCGATGATGCCAAAAGTATCTCGCGGGATTATGTATTGCAGCTTGATGTGGAAGATGATGTGCCGCTTCTCAATATTTATGGTGGTAAAATAACAACCTATCGAAAACTTGCCGAATCGGTCTTGGAAAAACTCGCCCTCTGGTACCCCGATATGGCTGGTCCCTGGACGGCCACGGCCACAATGCCCGGCGGCGATTTTCCTGTGGATGGTTACGATCAAGAGGTGGAAAAATTGCGTAATGCCCATTCGTTTCTTGATCTTGATCTTGCCAAGAGATTGGTTCGACTCTATGGAACGAGGGCCCATGAGATGACCGCAGGGCTTGATGCACCTGAGGCCATGGGACCATGTTTTGGCGCCGATTTATACGCTTTTGAGGTTCGCTATCTTGTGGAAAAGGAATGGGCCCGCACCGCTGAAGACATCCTTTTTCGCAGGACCCGGTTGTCGCTTTGTTTTTTGGACGAAGAAAAGAAGGCCCTTGCAGACTGGGTAAACCAAGTGGTACAAACAATGCCGGGTAAAACTGTGGTAACGTAACGAGTGGAGCTTCATTGAGCAAGATTTTGAAAGTTTTTTGTAGAGCAATGTTTTTTGTTTTCATACAGGATCTTTTTGAGGCAAAAGGAGCAGAGAAGAATGCAACTTGAGTTACAGAATGTCTGTAAAAAGGTTGGCGGCGAGTACCACATTCGCGACGTTAACATGACCCTTGAGGCGGGGACCCTCAACATCTTGCTTGGTCCGACACTTTCCGGAAAGACTTCGCTGATGCGTCTTATGGCGGGTCTTGATAGGCCGACCTCGGGAAAGCTCCTCGTCGATGGCAGGGACGTCACTGGTGTTCCGGTGCAGAAACGAAATGTGGCCATGGTGTACCAGCAGTTTATCAATTACCCAAATCTTACGGTTTATGAGAATATTGCCTCTCCAATGCGGATCGCCAAAAGACCTCAGGCGGAGATTAAGGCCAAGGTTTACGAATTTGCGGAATTGCTCCAGCTTACCCCAATGCTTGAGCGAACACCCCAAGAGCTTTCTGGCGGCCAGCAGCAGCGAACCGCCCTGGCTCGAGCCCTGGTCAAGGGGGCCGATTTGGTATTGCTTGATGAACCTTTAGCCAACCTTGATTACAAGCTGCGTGAGGAACTTCGCGAAGAGTTTCCTCGGATCTTTGCTGCCACCGGGGCTATTTTTGTTTATGCCACCACTGAACCTTCAGAAGCACTGCTCTTAGGAGGCAATACCGCTCCGTTACATGAAGGCTCTATTACCCAGTTTGGTCCGACTATCGAGGTCTTTAAAAGGCCTGAAAAACTGATTTCGGCACAGCTCTTTTCCGATCCACCGCTTAATCTTCTGCCGGTCAGTAAGAAGAATAATACCATGGCCTTTGGCGATTATATTACTCTACCATTAATCGAGCGGTTTGCAGGGCTTCCCGATGCCGAATATACCGTGGCCTTTCGTCCCAATCATCTCTATTTGGAACCGCCTCACCAGCATGCCATCGCCGTAGAGGCCACAGTGGCGGTCACCGAATTAACCGGTTCAGAGAGCTATATTCATCTTGATCTGGCTGGATTACGCTGGGTTCTTTTGACCCCGTCGATTCGTAATATCGTCATTGATACGAAGGTTAAGGTCTTTCTTGATCCGCTACAGTTTTATCTCTTTGACAGCAACGATGTTCTCGTCATTACCCCGGAATCTATTGCTGCGGCATAAAGGAGCTGATCATGGCCAATATCATTCTTCAAGACATCGCCCATTCCTATACCGGGGAGTCAGATAATCCTGACGATTTTGCCCTCAAGCAGTTGAATCTTACCTGGCGTGACGGTGGAGGTTACGCGTTGTTGGGACCTTCAGGCTGCGGTAAGACCACCTTGCTTAATATTATTTCTGGGCTGCTCAGGCCAACCCGGGGGCGGGTGCTTTTTGATGACCAAGACGTTACCAATTTAGCGACAGAGCAACGTAATATTGCGCAGATTTTTCAATTTCCGGTGGTGTACGACACCATGACAGTGTTTGATAATCTGGCTTTTCCGTTGAAAAATCGGGGTCGTTCTGCAAAGGACATTGCGGTACGGGTGGTTGAGCTTGCCGAAATGCTTGGTTTGGAGAATGACCTCAAAACCAAGGCGCAACATCTCACTGCTGATGCCAAACAAAAGATCTCTTTGGGGCGAGGGTTGATCAGAAAACAGGTTAATGCCATTTTATTCGATGAGCCGCTCACGGTCATTGATCCGCAACTTAAATGGGAGTTGCGTTCTCAAATCAAGCATCTTCATAAGAATTTGGCTTTACCATGATCTATGTTACCCATGACCAGACTGAAGCCCTGACCTTTGCCGATGAGGTGGTTGTTATTTACGAAGGGAACGTGGTTCAGGTGGGTACTCCGGAAGAACTCTTTGAAAA
>PDWI01008884.1_pt1 | contig 11701 bp, 10 predicted proteins | sample 1430891 | NCBI WGS metagenome assembly PDWI01 (sample SAMN01162508, study PRJNA174530) | Oral metagenome, whole genome shotgun sequencing project. | biome: Marine environment; feature: Marine mammal; material: Swab sample of the gingival sulcus; isolation source: swab sample of gingival sulcus...
TGCATTTTTCTTTCCCGATGGAAGTAGGCTTCATACCGAGGAAAGCGGTGATAAGCATCCTCATTTTGCCTATCAGTGGTGGTACACCGGAGCTAGAACCAATAATAATCCCGGAGAATATGGCAAGATTCATTTTTGTAATGCAAATGGAAATGGCACAGTGGAAAACTGGTATGAGTTGATGTTGAAACTGTATAAAGGGAATTGGGAACATCCCGGTAATTCCTATTAGATCGAAGGTGTTCTATTTCTTTTTTTTGATTTGGTTTTGTCGATTTTTCTGGTAGTTGTTTATTAGAGCATTTTGTGTTGTGGCTTTGGCTTGTTTTTATATAAAGAGAACGGCTTAGAGTTCCGAAAGTTTAACCATTTCAGAGTAAAGACCTCCTGCCGCAATTAACTCATGGTGGCTTCCATCCTCAAGGATTTTACCGCCATCTATAACGATGATTCTGTGGGAAAATCGTGCGGTGGAAAGCCTGTGGGCGACGGAGATACAGATTTTATTTTCCAAGCCTCCATAGATTCTTTCAAAAATTTTATTTTCACTTTCCCGGTCTATTTGAGAAAAGGCCTCATCCAAAACTATTATGCCCGGGTTTGCAACCAGTGCCCTTGCCAAGGAGAGCATCTGGCACTGTCCCTGACTGAGCTGTCTTTCTCCTTCGCCGATTAGTGTATCAATACCTTGGGGAAGTTCATTTACCCATGAATCTATACCGCTGATATACAAAGCCTTTTCTAAATCAGAGTCGGTTATATTTTTTCTGCCTAGAATAATGTTCTCTCTAACCGAATCGGTGAGCAAAATTATCTCCTGACTTACAAGTGAAACCTCTTGGGAAAGCTGTTGGGGAGGTACTTTCTTCAAGTCTTGCCCATGGAGGCTCACCTCTCCACTGTCCGGATCATATAAACGCATGATTAAATTTACCAAGGTGCTTTTCCCTCCCCCGCTGGGCCCCGCAATGGTAACAATTTGTCCCGGAGGAATCTCTAAGTTTAGGCCGTTAAAAATTTTAGATTCAGGTTCATAGCCAAAGGAGAGGTCTCTGCATACCACTCCTACATCTTTATTAAAAATTACAGAAACATCATCAAGTTCCATGGGAAGCGACCTGTGGTCATCAATGATGTCAAAAACCCGCTCCGAACTTGTAACTGCCCCTTGGAGGTGATTGTATTTATCACTGAAAGAACGAATGGGAACCTGAAGCATTTGCATATAGGAGATAAATGCAACGAGAGTTCCCAGACTGAGCCTATCCTGAACAACGCTTCCCCCACCAAACCAAAGGAGGAGTGCAATGGCAAGGCTTGCAATAAAATCAAGTAGGGGAATAAAGAAGGAGAAAATAGCTGTTTGGTTTCGCCCTGCCTTGAAGTGCCCTCTATTTAAGTTAAGTAGCTTTTCCAGAATTTGTTTTTGAGCTCCCAGATGCTTTATGGCAGTCATACCCGAGAGACTCTCCTGAAAGATTGTGTTCATTTTTCCCACATATCCCTGAACTCTTCGATAAAATCTTTTGGTCATTCTACCGAAGAAAATTGTACTGAAAAACATGACGGGAACAACGGCGAGACAGACCAACGCAAGGTGACTATTTAGAAAAAACATGACCATAACTATTCCTAAGAAACTCAGAATATCCTTGAAGAGACCGATTGCCATGCTACGAAAGATTTCCGAAATATTTAAAATGTCATTGTTAATTCTGGTTACCAGTTTCCCAACGGGATTGTCCTTAAAGAAACAAAGCGACCGCCCTAAAATATGGCGAAAGAGGAAAAGTCGTAAATCAAGAATCATTCGTTGACCGCCACGCTCAAGAAAAATAGTCTGAAAATACGAAGCTACTACAATGAAGATTGCAATTAGACAGTATAGTCCTGAAAGCGTTAGAAGCATGATGGCGTCTCCCCTCCGTAAAATTCGTCTCTCATCGTCATTGAGCAAATTTATGTTGCTTAGGGAAATCAAGAAGATGTCTCCGCATTTTTGAAACAACTTCGGATGACGGTCAATGAGCTTTAAGGTTTTATTTCCCTGTTCAATGGCATACCATTTCTCAGTGCCTATCAGTCCTTTCGCTCTGATTTTTCTTTTATAGGCAGGGTCTGCATCTCTCCAAAGGCTTTCGCGAAGATATAAAAACTTTCCGTTTTTCAGAAATCCATTTTTGCCCCCCCTTGTGTTTAGAGATTGTAACATTTTTTGCGAAAGGGGGGTCTCCTTAATTTCCAAATAATGGGGAATAAGATAGTCGTCTATGGCAACTCGTGTGATAAAGGGCATGGAGAGTTCCAGAAGAACCACCAGAAGCATGAAACTTCCTGCAATTGCAACCGCCTTTCCATGTGGTTTTAAAAATGGCAGGAGTCGAAAGATGGGATTAGATTTATTCGCCATGGTCATTCTTCTCCCGGTGTTTTTCTCTGTATTGCTGTTCTAAGATGAGTCGCCCATAGACCGTGCTTGTTCTGCTCAAGAAGTGATGAGAGCCATGTGCCTCCACTCTGCCCTCGTTTAATACGAAAATATTATCACAGCAGGAGAGGGACAAGGGGCGATGGGTGACAATTATGTTGCCAAGTTTTTCCCTTTGAGCCACAAGTCTATCCATGATGCGGGCTTCCGCTCCCGTGTCCACGGAGGAAAGTGTGTCGTCAAGCTGAATAAAGGGGCGATTCTGTAGGAGTAGTCTCGCCAGAGACAGCCTCCCCTTTTGACCACCACTGATTCGCAGTCCCTTTTCTCCAAGTGGAGTGTCGAGCCCCTTTGGCATGGCGCGAACTTCATCGGCAAGTCCGGTGCTCTCCAGGGCAGCCCAGAGCTGAGACTCATCTGCGTTGGGCAATCCCAAAAGAAGATTTTCCCTAATGGAATTGGAAAATACAAAGTGAACCTGGTCGGCTGTCCCTATATATGACCTAAACTCCTCCAGAGGAATTGAACTGATGTCAACCCCTCCCCAAAAAACAGTGCCGGGAGGTGGCTCGTATATCCGTGAAATTATTTTTAAAAGTGTGGACTTACCGCTTCCCACGGAGCCCACGATGGCACTGTTACTCCCGGCGGGAAACAACATGTTCACATTGACCAACGCCGGGACAGATTCTCCGGGATAGTAAAAGGTTAAGTTTCTGATTTCTATGTCTGCCCCAGCGGGGACGGACACTTGTGGTTTAGGTAGGCTAAGATGTTCCTCCGTGGTTTCGGAAAGGACGCTGTCAATTCTTTCCTGAGAGCTGCGTGCCCTTTGAAACAGATTGATTAGATAGCCAAAATAAACCAGGGGAGTTCGGAGCATGACAAGATATGCCGAAAAGGCAACGATTTCCCCCGGCGTTGTTAAACCTAAAACAGCCATGGCTCCTCCGGCTCCCCAGATAACAGCTTGGCTCATATTTACAATTAGGGCTACCACGGGCAGATAGAGAGCACTGATTCTTGCAAGTTCCATGTTATCACTAAAATGTTGCTTTGACTTCTCTGCGAAAATCTCCTGCCTCATCTTTTCAAGATTGAAAACCTTAACAAGCCTGATTGCCCCGATGCTTAAACGGGACTCCTCCGCCAAATTGCCAAATGAAGTCTGAATTTTAGCATGACAGCGATGTAGTTTTTTGCTCTGCCGTCTGGTGAGTATGGGAATAAATGCCATTGGGAATAGAGCCATGAGGGAGAGGAGTGGGCTCATCCAAAGCATATAGCCCAGAGCAATTGCACAGGTCAGAAAGGCACTTACCCATGACTGAAAGCCATACCCCGATGCAAGGCGAACATTTTTTATATCATAGGTCGCCATTGACATTAAGTCTCCGGGCTTTTTAGAATCCACAACTTTCATGGGAAGCATTAAGACATGATTATAGAAGACATCTCGAATCTCCCTATCAACGAGCCAACCGAAGAACATAATCATGGGGCGTCCCAGAAGTCGCAAAATGGCAACTCCAAGTGCGACCAGAACAATCATGGCTATAATAGACAGGAGTTCCTCTCCTGCCTTGCCCGATGCAATTGTATCTACTCCCCTTTTTATGAGCTGAGGGCCATAGAGAGCCAGAACCTCCAATATGAAAATTACAAAAAAGCCGAGAACAAGTAAGGCCAGATACTTCTTCGATGCTTTCTTAATAATGTCAAAAGTACCTATCATAAACTCCAAATCTTAAATCATTATGAGATGAAAAGTTATAATAGGGTTTGCAATCTTTAGCCCTGTGTCAAGTCCGATTGTAAAAAAAAAAGAGTTTTTTTGAAGAGATAAATACCATTCTAAAAAATCGGTAAAAACAGGTTGACTTTTTTTGCTAGTAATTTTGAATATTCAAACTATAAATTTTGAAAGAAGAAGGTTTTGATATGAAAAAACTAATGATTTTTACCATTGTTTTGAATTTAGCATTTTTTGCATGTTCAAAGCAGAAAAGTGAAAAGGCAAAGAACTTTGGTCCGGACAATAAGATGAAAGTAACCACCACAATTGGCATGATTGGGAACATTGCTGAAATTATTGGAGGCGACCGAGTTAAGGTATATACCATGATGGGACCCGGAGTTGACCCGCACCTTTACAAGGCAAAGGCAAGGGACATCCAAAGACTGGAAGAGGCAGACCTCATCCTATATAGCGGACTTCACCTTGAGGCTAAATTGGGTGAGTTAATGGAGGAGATGTCTAAGAAAAAGGCTATAACGGCGGTTTCCGAGACGATTCCCAAGAGCAAGCTCATTGATGTGGGAAATGGGGTTCACGATCCACATGTATGGTTTGATGTTTCTCTTTGGAGAGAATCGACAAAAAATATCTACAAGTCTCTGGCTGACCTCGACCCTGCAGGAAAGTCTTACTATGAAAAGAGATACAAGGCGTATGATAAAGAGATGCAGGAGCTTGATAAGTATGTTCAGAAGAAGGTTAAGGAGCTTCCCAAGGAGCAGAGGGTGCTCATCACGGCTCACGATGCCTTTAATTATTTTGGAAAGGCCTATGGTTTTGATGTAAGGGGCTTGCAGGGAATCAGTACTGTTGATGAAGCGGGAACGGGAGACATTAAGCGATTGGCCGACTTCATAGCGAAGAATAAAATCGGAGCTCTCTTTGTTGAGACATCTGTATCGGATAAGAGCATCAAGGCTCTTCAAGCTGCAGTGAGAGACAGGGGTTTTGAGATAAAGATTGGAGGTCAACTCTTCTCAGATGCAATGGGAACTGCCGGAACTCCCGAAGGCACCTATCTTGGAATGGTTCGATATAATGTAAATACAATACTTGCAGGATTGAAGCATAATCCCAAAAAAAAGTAAATTGAGGTAATAGTTTTTAATGGAAAAAGATATAAAAAAAGCAATAGAAGTCAAGGATATGACTATTGCCTACCATGATAAACCTGTAGTTTGGGATGTCGATTTTGATGTCCCACAGGGGGTTATGATGGCAATAGTTGGTCCTAATGGAGCGGGGAAGTCAACCCTCATAAAGGGTTTTATGGGGTTGGTTCCCGTAACATCGGGGCTTATCAGTGTCTTTGGCGAAACATATTCTAAAAATCGTAAAATGGTTAGCTATGTTCCTCAAAGGACGGAGGTCGATTGGGATTTCCCCACATCTGTTTTAGATGTTGTCCTCATGGGAACCTATGGACGACTGGGTTGGATTAAGCGTCCAAGGAAGGAGCAGTATAGAGAGGCAATGGAGGCTTTGGAAAAGGTCTCCATGGAGGATTTCGCCCATAGGCAAATCAGTCAGCTTTCGGGGGGGCAGCAGCAGCGAGTTTTTCTCGCCCGAGCCCTTACACAGAAGAGTGAAATATATTTAATGGATGAGCCTTTTCAAGGAGTTGATGCAACAACTGAGAAGGCAATTATCAGAATATTAAAGGAACTCAAGGAGAGTGGGAAAACAGTTTTGGCAGTGCATCATGACTTGCAAACCGTTCCCGATTATTTCGACTGGCTTGCCCTGTTAAATGTTAGGCTCATCGCCCTGGGAAAGGTTGATGATATCTTTACAGAGGAAAACCTGAGAAAAACCTATGGCGGAAGAATATCATTTATGGAAGACCAGAGAGGAAATTCAAAGTATTCCCCAGATTCCATAATGCTGGGAGTAGAGTAAAGGAGGTAGGCTTGGAATTTCTTAAATTAATCTTTCATGATTATACTCTTAGTATAGTTGCCCTCGGTTCAGCGATAATCGGCTTTGTCTCAGGCTCTCTGGGCTCCTTTGCCGTTTTGAGAAGGCAGAGTCTTCTGGGAGATTCCATTTCTCATGCGGCTCTTCCCGGTATTGTTCTGGCATTTATGTTGACCGGTCTTAAGGGGCCCCTTATCCTAATGACAGGGGCAGCTGTTGCCGGTATTATTGGAACATTTTTTATTTTGACAATAGTGTCAAATACCAGAATAAAGAACGATGGTGCCCAGGGAATTGTACTGAGTGTTTTTTTCGGCATAGGTCTCTTGCTCCTTACCTTTGTGCAGAAACAGCAGACCTCCTCTCAGGCAGGTTTGGATAAGTTTCTCTTTGGTCAGGCAGCGTCATTGCTTTCTCAGGATATAGTTGTAATGTCCTTTTTCGGAGGAGTTGTTCTTCTTCTTATGGTATTATTTTGGAAGGAGATTAAACTGATGACCTTTGATTCCGGCTTTGGTGGAAGTCTTGGGTTCTCTGAGAAGAAAATAAGTTTATTAATAAACTTGCTTCTGGTTATTTCAATTGTAATTGGTCTTCAAACGGTTGGCGTTATTCTAATGAGTGCCATGATTGTTGCGCCGGCAACGGCTGCCCGTCAGTGGACGAATAATCTCGGTAAAATGGTGGGGCTTTCGGGGTTCTTCGGAGCAATTTCGGGAATAACCGGTTCTGTCCTTTCCAGTAAAATCGCAGATTTACCCACCGGTCCTGCCATTGTTCTCTGCCTCACTGCAATTGCGCTCATAAGTATTTTTGCGGCTCCCGGTAGAGGGCTCATCTTCCAAAAGTATAGGGCTATACAGAATAAGTATAACTTTCAATCTCAAAGGATTCTCCTCGACATATATAAAGGAAGAATTGCCGGAGATGAGAAGGAATTGCTCGCCGGAGTTAAGGTCTATGAGAAAGAGAATAATCGAACGATGAGTATTAAAAGGGCATTGAAAATCCTCATTGATAGGCATTTTATCGAAGAAGCCTCGGATAAAAAAATTCGCATAACACAGGCCGGAGAGATAAAAGCTAAAGAACTTGAGAGAGGAAATCTTGCATGAAAACTGAAATATTAATGATAGCCATCTTTGTTTCTGCTGCCTGTGCGATTCCCGGCGTCTTCTTGATATTGAGAAGAATGGCACTTATGAGTGATGCCATTAGTCATTCTGTGTTGCTGGGAATTGTCATTATGTTTTTCATGTCGGGGCAACTCAATTCCCCGGTTTTAATGACGGGAGCAGTGGTTATGGGGATTATAACCGTGCTTTTAACAGAGAGTCTGGTTCGCACCAAACTTGTTTTTAAAGATGCAGCAATAGGTCTGGTCTTTCCGGCTCTTTTTAGTATTGCCGTAATAATGATTAGTCTTTTCGCTGAGAATATACATTTGGATACCGATGCCGTTCTTTTGGGAGAGATAGCATTTGCCCCATTGGACAGGCTTTCCATGGGAGGAACTGATTTGGGGCCCAAGTCGGCATGGGTCATGGGAACCGTACTTCTGGTCAATTTAGGGCTCCTGCTGATGTTTTTTAAGGAGTTGAAGTTAGCGACCTTTGATTCAGGTCTGGCTGCCAGTCTTGGTTTCTCACCCATTATAATTCACTATGGGCTTATGCTCGATGTGAGTATAACCGTTGTGGGAGCCTTTGATGCAGTCGGCTCTATTTTGGTGGTGGCTCTAATTGTGGCTCCTGCATCGGCGGCGTATCTCCTTACGAATGATTTGAAGAAGATGATTTTCCTTGCCATTATCATCGGGATTCTGTCTTCTGTTACGGGATTTGCCATTGGCTGGTGGTTTGACGCTTCAATCGGTGGAGGCATGGCGACAATGGCGGGAGTATTTTTCTTGCTTGCCTTTTTGTTGGCTCCCGAGCAGGGACTTGTTTCAACGATTCGCAAGAAGGGAAAACAAAAAATTGAGTTTGGAGTTTCAATGCTTTCCGTCCATTTGTTGAATCATAGGGACAGTGCAAATGCAGCTTATGAATGTAATTCTAAACATTTGCTGGAGCATATTAACTGGACTCCTAAGTTCGCAAAAACGGTTCTTGCTCAGGCGGTAAAGCAGGGATATATTCTCCGAAAAAATGATGCATTGGTTCTAACCCCCAGTGGGGAGAAACTTGCAACAGAGGCAATGCTTTAGATAAAGTTTGTGTCCATCTGTTCGTTATTTTTTTTGAGAAAAAGAAGGTGGCGAACAAAAATAAGGAAATGGTCAATTTCTTAATGCGAAAAAATCCCGAATTAAGTCCTTGTCAAAAAGGGCTTAATTCGGGTTCTTTCTATAGGTTATTGCATAAGGGGGCGAGGCGGTACCCCGCAAACAGCCCATCACCAAATCACATTTGCCATGCAAAGGTGATTTGGTGATGGGCTGGGGAGGAGTATGAGCTGAGCACCCGACGGTTTGTGCGACATCTTCTTAAAGAGATGTTTTTTATAAAAAATAGAGAGCACAAAGCGATATGCCCAGATGCCTATCCTGAGAAATAAAATTCTCGGGGATTTACTATAGCATGTAATAATAAGAAAAAATATTGCGAGAAATGTATGAAACAAAAATCTCCCAGTGCTACTACAGAGGACTATTTGAAAACAATCTATGAGTGTACCGAGGAAAAATCTTTGGAGTTATGTCCTCTGAATTTTTTGGCGGAACAGTTGCAACTCACTCCCGGAACTGTGACAACCATGTTGAAACGCATTGCAGCTGAGGGTTTTCTTGACTATATTCCTCGAAAGGGCTGTGCTCTTACGGAAAAGGGAAAGAAGGTTGCCACTCTTGTGGTTAGGAAGCATCGCATTCTGGAACTGTTTTTGGTGGATGTCTTGGGCATGGATTGGTCGGAGGTTCATGAGGAGGCGGAGATTCTTGAGCACTCTGTTTCCGTGAAACTTCTGGAAAAAATCAATGACTATTTGGAGAATCCCCAGTTTGACCCCCACGGGCATATTATTCCCCATCTTTCGGAGAAGGGCGAGGAGAATCAGAGGGAATGGGGGATTTCTCTTGATGGCGCAGAGGAAACTCTGGACTATGAGATGCAGAGTGTTGATGATGTACAGTCGGATTTGCTGAAACTTCTGGGCGCCAATGATATGTATCCCGGCTGTATGCTCTCTGTGGTTTCTAAGGAGAGGGGGAGCAATACTATTTCAGTTAAATCGGGGGATAATGTTCTTACCTTGAGTCTTGATGTGGCAAAGCATATTCAGGTTAGGAGTATACAAAGGAAGAAATCGCTTTGAAAAGACAGTATTTAGTTCTAAACATGAAGCGGTGTCAGAGAAGAGAAGTTGGGAGCAGATGTATTGAGTTTGACGCTTAAAATTGTATCTCTGGCACCTTTATTAGTCATGTATTGCAGGTTTCTTAGTAGATTATGTCTCTTATACTATGTAGGTGCCAGAGACGATAAGTTTAGAGTCAAGTCAAGCGTTTAAGCTCTTAAAAATCCTGTCTCTGACACCCCCGGTCTTCTTCAACTGCACAGGTGTCATAGAAGTAGGGCAAATATGATGTTTTTGGAGGAGTTATATGGAAAAATTTGGTAAATTTAAGGCCATGAGGCTAAATTAATGTAATTAATCGTTAAAAAATTATTAATTTTATTGACAGGATTGGGGCTGTATAATGTGTTATACTCTTAATGTAATTATTATATGAAAATTTATTTTCGTGAGGATTTGTAATGAAGGATATACAAAAGACCTATTCTATGAAGGCATCTGAAATTGATAAGAAATGGTATGTCGTTGATGCTGAAAATAAAGTACTTGGTCGGCTTGCAACTGAGATTGCCACCGTTTTAAGGGGGAAGAATAAACCTGAGTTTACTCCCCATCTTGATATGGGCGATAATGTTATTGTAATCAATGCCGAGAAGGTTGTTCTTTCGGGAAATAAGCTTGAGGATAAGAGTTATTTCAGTCACTCTCAGTTTCCCGGTGGAAAGAAGTTCGTAAGTATCAAAAAAGTTATGGAAGAAAACCCTGAGTTCGTGCTAACCAATGCGGTTAAGGGTATGCTTCCCAAGAATCGACTTGGAAAGCAGATTATTAAAAATTTGAAGGTTTATGCAGGGACAGACCATCCCCATGCAGCACAGAAACCTGAAGTTATCAATCTATAAGTTAAGGTAAAAGGAGACCTAAGAAATGGCAGAAAATGCATACGCAACGGGAAGAAGAAAAACCTCGGTAGCAAGAGTTTGGCTAAAGCCCGGGAATGGCAATATTGTTATAAATAAGCAGCCCATTAGCGATTATTTCAGACGACAGACCCTTGAGCTTGTTGTTCGGCAGCCCATGGAGGAGGTGGGAGCTCTTGAAAACTTCGATGTTTTCGCCACTGTTTCCGGTGGAGGCTGGTCAGGTCAGGCTGGAGCCGTTAAAATGGGCATCGCCCGATGTTTGGTCGAAATTGACGAGAGAAACAAGAAGCCCTTAAGAGCCTCCGGTTTTCTCACAAGGGATGCACGAGAAGTGGAAAGAAAGAAGCCCGGTCAGAAAAAGGCGAGAAAGAAGTTCCAGTTCTCAAAACGATAGAAATTTTTATTTCTTGAAAAGAGGATGCAAGGCATCCTCTTTTCTATTTGTAGTCATTCATGCCCGCCATTAAACAGCAGATTTTCCATGAAAACAGCGTTCAGCTCATCTTGGATGAGGGTAAACCCCTAAGACTTTCCTATGACAGCTATACTGAGATTTCCCCAACCATAGAGGAGGAGCTCTCGGAAGATACTTTTGCTAAAATTTTTCGAGCCTCTGAGAAGTTCAGGTGTCGGGAATATTCATTTCGCTATCTTTCAATACGGAATAGGTCGTCCTTTGAGATGAAGGTCTATCTTCGTAAGAAGAAGTTCGACCGGGAACTCATCAACGAGATTCTTGCCGACCTTAAGGAAAATGGTTATATAGACGATGAGGGTTTTGCCGAGCTATATATAACCGATAAAATGAAAACCGGGAGGCATGGTAAAAATCTCATTGTAAAGGGGCTCTTTGAGAAGGGGGTTTCCCGGGAGATTATTGACAGGAAGATGAAGGAGTTGGGCGCTGAAAGGGCAAACATGGACGAACTCATGGTTTTGGCTGAAAAGAAGTTCCGTGATGTGAGAGGTAAAAGGGAGCCCCTTGTTAAGGTCGGGAATTATCTCAGGGGGCGGGGTTTTGGCTACGATGAGATAAGGGTTGTTCTGAAGGAGTTGGGGGAGCGGGAGGATTTTTCCCGGGAGGAGTGAGAAGTTTTTTATATCGATGGTGTCAGAGATAAATGAAGGTGCCAGAGTAACTTCTTGGTGCCACTTTTCTTTTTAGTGCCAGAGACATCGTGTACTTCTAGTGTCAGAGAACTAGGATAAGTAGCTGAAGGCAAAAATTACTCTCATTTTTGTCTCTGACACCATGTATAGGGACATTTTCGTGTTTCCCCAAGGAAAAGTATAACTTTCCGTGTATTTTATTGGAAGTTGTTGAGGGAAATAGTTGGA
>PDWI01008885.1_pt1 | contig 11700 bp, 8 predicted proteins | sample 1430891 | NCBI WGS metagenome assembly PDWI01 (sample SAMN01162508, study PRJNA174530) | Oral metagenome, whole genome shotgun sequencing project. | biome: Marine environment; feature: Marine mammal; material: Swab sample of the gingival sulcus; isolation source: swab sample of gingival sulcus...
CATGACATTAAATCTGGAATACCATTTTGAGCCGGGGGATGAAAAAGACGGGGTAACCTTCAGGCTTCCTCTGAGCTTTGCCCACAATGTTTCTAAAGAAAGATTCGACTGGCTTGTTCCCGGATTTATTGAAGAAAAACTCACCTTCCTGCTAAAATCCCTGCCCAAGTCTATACGCAAAAAACTGGTTCCTGTTAACAATAGCGTTGAACGTATTCTCGATGATGTGGATTTTGGCAAAGGCTCCTTATTGTCGGTGGTTGAGCAAAGCATTTTAAAGCACCACCGTCTCCTGATCCAGCGAGGTGAATGGAACCAGGACTATCCACCACACTTAAAGCCGAGATTTTTACTTTTTGACAACCAGGGCAAAGAAGTTTGTTCAGGGCGGGAGCTCGGGGCGTTACTCAAGCACGAAAAGGCACAACTGGACACAGTTCAGGCACAGCAGACATCCAGAGTAAAGAGCAACGATGAAAACATTATCAGAAAATGGGAAAACAGCCAGCATACGAACTGGGCATTTTCTGAACTTCCAGAGGAAATCCCTTCCTTTACAAATTCAGGAGAACTCTCCGGTTTTCTCTACCCTGCCCTGGCCCCCGATCCCGGTAGAGGTTGTGTTACAGTCTTTTTTGACAATGACAAGGACAGAGCCAGGCGGCAGAATATAAAAGGGAGCCGGTATCTTTTCGGTATCCAGTTTAAAAACCAGCTGAAATCTCTGAAAAAACAATGCACCAGTGCCCTTTCCGGTTCCTCTGCCATGCTCCTTGCAAGGCTGGGCAAAAAAAGAGCTGAACTTGTCGATTTAGTGCTAAACCATGTATTGTCTGCACTTTTAGGACCGCTCCCCGAAGGGTCCGAAATAAATGGAATCATTGCAAAGAATATCTTCGATGCAAAAATCAGGGAAATGCAGAAAACAGGTTTTTATAAAAACGCCCAGGTCAAACTGGATCAGTTATTACGGGTACTGCGAAAAAAGCGGGAGGCTGAAGAGAAAATCGAAATAACCTTTAAAAAGGCAATGCAAAAGGGTCATCGGCTCCCCTCCTCTGTAAGGCCGGAATTCATAAAAACACTGGAAATCATCCTTCCCGACTCTTTTCTGGAAGAAGAAGCTGTTGTCAATCTTGCAGTCATTGAAAAATATATCCAGGGAGTATCTATCCGTCTTGACAGGTTTTATGCCAATCCCGCCAAAGATGCCCAAAAATCGGCGCAACTCAAGCCCTATCTGTTAGAACTTGAAGATTTGCTGAACAAGAAAAAAGAATATGCGTGTGAAGCGCAGCAGGAGGTAGAAACTTTCCGGCAAATGGTTTGTGATTTCATGCTCTCACTCTTTTCGCCGGAGATCAAGGGCAGCGGCTCTGTTTCTCCGAAAAAACTGACCAGCCAGCTCAACAAGACCAAAGCCCTCTGCGGATAAACCAGTATGGAAACAGTTTGCCTAAAAAATAAAAGAATATGAAATATAACAAAGCTGTATATGGTACCGTCCTCTGCATAGGCTCTCTTATCCTGCTTGGCAGGAACATTATCATTTTGGGCGTCCCGCTCTTTGTTGCGGGAATCCTGATGATGAACAACTGGAAATGGCCATGGTCAGGAAGATAAGGTGGTTAACCGAATTTCCCCTGATAAATCCGGCTCAGGACAAGACTCCGCAAAGGGCATGACGTATGCTGTCCATGGAATATGGCTTGGCAACAGTAGAGACAAACCCATACTTGCGAAAGTTTTCCATAACCGGATTATGCAGTGTCCCACTGACGGCAATCAATTGAATATCCGGATTGCATGCCTTTAACATTCTGGTAGTTTCTTCCGGGAAAACATCGAACTCCTCTGCAATTTCCACCAGGCCAACATCTATAGCCTCTTCACTGCTGGCAGCATTTTTTTCCAGTTCTCTCACGGCATCTTCCCTGTTCCTTACAATTCTGGGGACAAGTCCGAGATGCTCCAGAATAAACTGAACAAGAGTACGCATCTGGGGATCAGGTTCAATGACAAGAATAATCTTCCCTGCAAGAGCAGTCATATCAAACGGCACATTTTCCTTTTTTTCAAAAACCGGAAGATAGAGTGAAACGGTGGTTCCAGAGATATCTCCTGCCTGCTTTGCCACCGAAGATTCGACAACCACATGGCCCCCATGGTTTCTGAAAATTGAATAGACAATAGCCAGCCCCAACCCCAGTCCCTTGTTCGGTCCACGTTGTTTCGTTGAAAAATACGGGTCAAATATCTTAAAAAGGGCATCTCTGGGAATGCCGGGGCCCTTATCGCTTATCTTTATTTCACCAAAACGTCCGGCAGGTATATATTGGCCCGCAACAAGCTGGGCTTCCGGGAATGTGACTATAGTATTTTCAATACGTACACTCTCGCCGGGAGCCGCCTCCATACAGTTCTGCAATACATTGCCAATAGCCTGTTTAATATCCTCGGGGTCAACCTTTACGTCAACATTGGTCTCGGCAAGATGACACTGGCACAATACTTCCGTGTTTTGGGTAAAATTGTAAACAGCTTCCTCAACAAGCACATCAAAGGCAATATGCTGGCGGTTAACGATACCAAAATTGGAAAAATGAGAGATTCTTCTGGTAAGATCCACAGCCATAAAGGCTGTTTTCTTGGTCTGCTCCAGTAAGTCCAGCCGATTCCTTTCATCGGTGCGATTCCAGTAGTGGGTAAGGATATCAAGGTTGCCGCAGATAACGGTCAGCAGGTTGTTAAAATCATGGGCAACACCACCCGCCATACAGCTTACAGTGTCCATTTTACGAACAAGCCTCAGGGCATCGTCCATTTCCCGGCTCTGCTTCTCCGCATTGTGTTGACGGGTTATATCACGAAAGGTACAGAGACCAAACCGTGTATTGTCCCTCCCTGCCACAACAGAACAAATGACAGTTACAATTTTATCACCTGATTCTCCCAATACCAGCGGGTCGTTCTCGGTAAAGGTTAATTGCTGTCCTCCACCCTCCAGCAACGCATCCTCACGCCATTTTTTAAAGACAGCCGCGACCTGTTTAAGGGCCTGCAGCTCCTCAAGATATTTACCGATATTACTCTCTTCCTGAAAATCAAGAATTTCAAAAACAGCCTTGTTCGCAAAGACAATCCGCCCATCATTGCTGAGTTCAAGAATCCCTTCAGTGAGATTGTCAAAAATAGTTGCCAGATGTTGTTTATCATCCAGCAGTTCACGGGTAATTGCTGACGGTTTCAAACGATCGGGAATCAGGGAATTCTGCTGCTGTCTCCTCTTTTTACGCCGTCTGTCCATTTTCCTATACTCATCAAGAGCATAGTCGATCTGTTCCCTGATTTCCTGCAAACTCCCCTTTGCCAGGCAAAGATCACAGTCAATTTCCTGCAATATCCGCTCCCTGTCCTCGACAACAATTCCGGAGAGAACAACAATAAAGACATCGCGATTTTTTTCAGAATTTCTCAGGATACGACATAACTGCTCCCCGCTCACAAGAGGCATGACAAGATCAATGACAACCATATCTGGAGAAAAGGTTTCCAGATGTTTAATCGCCTCTATGCCTGTTTCCGCAGCGACAACTTCGCAGCCCTGTTTTTTCAGCAGGGTTGAAACAGCATGAAGCAGAACCGGGTTATTATCTACAGCAAGTACTTTTAGCGGCATGGATATTTTTTTATTGATACGTTGTGTGGGTAATTCCCGGAGCAACGGGATGGTTCTATCTTGAAAAAACAACTTCTCTAAAGAAGTTAATCATACGTTGTCGCTTTTTTGCAAGTCGATATTGTGCCGGGATAAGATCAGATTTTTTGATTTTCAACACCGACATCTTGTATTCAATATGAGTTGCCAGCCGGTTGTCCACATACCAGGCGTACATCAGGCCCATCATCAGCCCCGGCGGGGTAAACCCCTCTCCGTTATTGAGAAGCCGTGTATAATGATTCCTGTCCCTGGCCGGACACATTCTGGCAAGCAATAAAAACTCATTGAGCTGCTCTGGAGAAAGAAAACAGGCACGAGCATCAGGTTCTCGCAGGTACAGATGATACGCTCTTCCCAGGGACAGTCCTTCTTCCTCAATATTTTGCATCTGTTTTTTACGGGCATAATTCCCGAGTAAGGACTCGCCCAGGGCAATCATCAATGCAGTTTCCAGTTTCTGTCTTGAACCGATGAGATCAGCACGAAATTTCAGATGACGATCCTCTGGCTCAAAATAGGAAAAAACATTATCCCATTTTTGCTCCCGGTTCCAGTTCTCGGGAGAAATCAGGTCAATATCTGTAAAATACTCCAGATGCGTTAAGGGGATGACAGGATGATCCCATAATACATCGATAATTCTCTTTCTCAGCAGAAGTGTTGTTTCAGGGCCTGCCTCCCCGTAGACGGCCAAACTCAACCCTTCTATCTTGCTGCAGACAGCCTGGTACCGGTCTGTAGATTTACTCGGATTCTTAATCAAGACAGGTTGCGGGTCTGCAACTCTGGTATCAACTTTTTTTTCAGCTGCACCTTCTGCAGTTACCGGTAAGGCGGTAAATCCTGCCCTGGCGCGGAAAAGGGCGAGAACCGCCAGTGAGAGATTTTCAGGATCGTGCTGGATAACCCCGCGGTCGACGATGGCATCTTTGTCGTAAATATCGCACTCTACGGCAAGGCAGTTTTTTTCCAGCAGTTTTTCCCTGTCAAGATATATGGGTATTTTGTCCTCCACCGCATAACTTTGCAGGATGGATGCAGGTATATCCCGCAGGGAAACGCAGAGTACCTTGGAAAACATGCCCTCAATACCGCCGGGAATATTCTCCTGGTAAGCGCGCAGCATATCGGAAACATGAAATTTTCTCTGGGGATCAGATGTTGAGAGATCAGTCTCTCCCGACTGTACCCAGAGGTTTGAAATCAGCAACTTCAGGGCCTTGTCGTTGCTCTTGACAGCCTCTGCCAGTTCAGGAAGCTTGAATATCGGGATTATTGAGGAATACAAACTTCCCGGTGCAAGAATAAGTATATCCGCATCCAGAATATCATCAATAGTTTCTTCATAGAGTAATGGCGGCGAGCAATAGGTAACAGAGGCTGATTTTACAGGTACACCGCGCTGTGCCGAACCCAGCTTATGCTCTCCGGGAATAGTCACCCCGTTCGTATAATTTATTTCAAGCTGGGCCTGACTACTCGTGCATGGCATAACCGCCCGTTCCCCGGCACCAAGGAGCTGTCCCAGATTATCTATTGCAATTCCTGCAGCAGCGTGGCGCAGTTTTTCCTGAACCTCTCTTTCGACAATACCATCAGGCGGAGAAAAATATTTTAACTGCTCTTCTGCCCGCAGTATAGCAGCTGCAATGAGCAAATTCCCGACACAGTGAGAACGCACCAGGGCCTTTTTCAGATTTGCATCGGTGAAAAGAAAATTAAAGAGCTTATCCAGTTCGTTATGAATCTCGGGAGGAAGCTCCCGCATAAGGTTCTGGAGCTCAAACCATTCCGCACTTTTTCTGGAAAAGGGTCCGGAATAGCGAAAGTTAAAAATACCGGCAAGAACAGAGACAAGATACCGGCATCTGGCCTTGTTTCGTTTATATTTTCTTTGCAGCAGACCCAGCTGAATTGAGGAAAGCAGGACGTGACGGATATCCCCTATAGCAAACAGGTCGACATCCTTTAACAAGTTCCCGGTAGATCCTCCATTATCAGTAACACAGACAACAGCTTTCGTGTTCGGGAAAATTTCCTTTAAGCCCTTAAAGGGTTTTTTAAGCCAGGAACCTTGCCGTGAATCTCCACCGATCACATTGGAGAGTCCTGTTCCTCCACCGAAGACAACAACCTTGATATCATCACGGTCCCTGTTAATCAACTCCCTGCGCAGGTTTTCAAGACTGGCGCGCACCTCGGAATTTGCTGTTTCCGGAACACCATTGACAGCAAGATTAATTATTTTCTCCCGGATTTCCTGCTGCGGCAGAAAATCAAGAGGAGAAAGCCGGAAATCTGCCAGTTCTTCAAGCTGCTGTTTGATTCTGTCATTATTCATTACTGATTCTGCTTCCTGCCGAGATCCGCTTCCACCCGCTTTAAATCGTCCGGGGTATCAACTTCGATGGAATCGTGTTCCGTAATGGTTACCCTTATCTTGTAGCCGTACTCCAGGGCCCTTAACTGCTCCAGTTTTTCAAACCGTTCCCATTCTCCTTCCGGGAGAGCGACAAAGGTCAGAAGAAAACCTTTCCTGTAGGCATAAAACCCGAGATGTTTATAGTAGGTCGGCTGCTCCTCTCCTGCCGGATTCCGCTGAAACGGAATCGGTGCCCGTGAAAAATAAAGGGCATGATTATCCCGGTCAAAAACAGTTTTCACATGGTTTGGATCACTTATTTCCTCCTCCCGCCTGATTCTGTATATCAATGTTGACATGGGGAGCGCAGGGTCATCAAGCAGCGGCTGAGCGACTTGTTCTATAACCTCAGCGGGAAAGACCGGCTGATCTCCCTGAATATTAACGACAACGTCATGTTCCGAAATTTTGAGCAGTTCTGCAGCTTCTGCCAGTCTGTCAGAACCGGAAACATGGTCTTTTCGCGTCATTACATACTCACCGCCAAAACCCTGAACACATTCGGCAATCCGCTCATCATCGGTAGCAACAACCACCCTGGAAAGCATTTTCACCGCTCGCGCCCGCTCAACGACATGCTGAATCATTGGTTTACCGGCAATAAGGGCCAAGGGTTTTCCCGGAAAACGGTTGGAATCATATCTGGCTGGAATAATCGCCACAACTGCGGTATTCTGACTGGTCATTGTGTATTCTGGGTTAATTTCGTCTTTCCTGATTTTTCAGGTATCTGGATATAATATGTCAAGAGAAACAGTTTCGATATCTTCTACATTAAATTGCTGCATATTTCGAGAAAAAGGTGAAGCTCTTGCAAAAGAGATAAATCTCTCCTTTTATCCCGGAGTTCATAAGGTGCAGACTCCATACTTTCTGAGTTTTTCGGAAAACGGGCTCCAGCTCCATCCTGCTGCCCCCGGAAAAAAAGCCCCCCCCCTGCTCCATGTTGATTTTGTTCAGGGGAAAAATGGTTACAGATTTGCCCATAACCGGACCATCAAACAGCCGCTGGCAAGAGCTGTTGGCATACAACCAGGCTACCGCCCGGTTGTATTTGATGGTACAGCCGGACTCGGCGGTGACGGCTTCACCCTTGCAAGCCTTGGGTGCAGGGTAATTTTATCCGAAAGAAACCCCGTAATATACCATCTGCTGCGAGATGGTTTGCAACGCGCTCATGCTGTTCCCGCAACCTCGGAAACAGCAAACAATATCACGCTGCTGAAAGGCGATACCATCCAGCAGCTGACAGAAAGTGAAGAGCCCATTGACACGATTTATCTGGATCCCATGTACCCCCACCGGGTATCATCAGCCCTTGGGAAAAAGACAATGCGTGTACTACGCGATATTGTTGGAGACGATACCGATGCCGGACTGCTTTTCAAGGCTGCGCTTGACTCAAAAGCCAGAAGAGTTGCAGTAAAACGACCACGAAAGGCCCCACAAATTTCCGAACTCGCCCCCAGTTACGTTATAAAAGGGAAAAGCAGCCGCTATGATATTTATCTGAAATAATGCCTCTACCGATGATACCTTTCCCCGGCCTTTATGGTATATGCCCTGTAGAGCTGCTCTATAAGCAGCAGACGAACAAGATCGTGGGTAAAAACCATCCGGGAGAGGGAAAGCGTGAAATCGGCGGCCTGACGTACCTGTTCCGAATGACCATCGGGGCCACCAATAAGATAGGTTATATTTTTTACTCCCTGATTTTCCCAGGTCATGATTTGAGCGGCAAACTCTTCAGAACTCAGGCTCTTTCCCCTGCTGTCCAGTACAACTTTACAGGCACCCTTTCCCACAGCCTTTAACAGGGTTTCCCCCTGCTTTTTTCTGCTGTCAACCCCGCTTTTAGTCTTTGCCATGGGGTCTTTCAGGGTTGTAATAACGAGAGAGGTATAGTGTTCAAGCCGGCTGCCATATTCATTTATCCCCTGCTGAATAAATGACTCCTTTGTCTTGCCCAGAAAAATAATTTCGTGCTTCATTTTGGCACCATGCCTTGAGTGTCCTGAATAGTCAGTAAGCAAATCAACAAACTATTGTACCATCCTGCATCAGCTTTTCGAGGATGGCACAAAAATCCTTATAACTGATTTCCTTGTTGATTCCAGGGCAGGACTCTGAAATTGTCCTGAAATTATTTTCATCTGTAAGGATCGAAGGATGAAGAGGCCACTGGGCACAACGCCACGGGCGCCCAAGATGCACCATACAACCATCTTCGTAAAAAATACAATGGGAATTCCTGACCTTCATCTGCACAACATTTCCAGTAACGCGCCAGTACGCCCTGGCTACGGAATCACGATCACCGCCCAAGACCTCTACCATTCGCTGCTGATCCCCTTCATCAAGAGAAACAGTCGTTTCACCATGGCAACAATAACCGCATCTCGTACAGGAAAAAATCTGTTCAACCTTTGCCACAACAGCACTCCATAAAAATACCAGATAAATAATTAATTCAGCTCCTACGCGTAACCAGCCTCATCCTTATAAACTGTGATATCAATACCATATTGCATACCAGCCGCTTCCCATTTTGAGCTATTGTCCGTCCTGAAGATAATATCTTCTCTGGCGGGAAGTGCCAGCCAGCCCTGCCTTACCAGTTCACTTTCCAACTGTCCTGGACCCCAGCCTGCATAACCAAGAATAAAAAGATACTCTTTTGGACCAACCCCGGAAACAATATCTTCAAGAACTTTTGTCTCCCGCGTAAGGGCGACATTACCGGAAATATCAAGTTGATGCTCTGCCCTATATTCAGAATTAAAAAGAATAAAGGCAGACTCAATATCAACAGGTCCTCCAATATAGACCTCGGGAGAAGAATCTTCAGGAGACTTCATTCCAAGCCCCTGGAGTATCTCCGCAAAGGAAACGGCAGGATGCACCATGTTCACAGCTACCCCCATCGCTCCCTCTTCGTCATGGGAACAGATATAGATTACCTGTCTGGCAAAGCGTGGATCCGGCATTTGGGGGGTTGCTATCAGAAAATTCCCGGCAAGAGAAGTAAATGTGTTCATTATTTTCCCCGGTTAAACAGCTTTGTTGCTTTATTTTTGTTTTTTCATTAACTTATTGTTTTTTTTGGCATGAATCAGGCAGCAGATACAATATACTTGGCCTGAGGATAGTGTAAATAGCTGGTGTTCAATTACAATTAAAATCAAAACATTACCCAAAACAGGTACAATATATAATGACCTCTCTAAACAACATATCTTCCAGTGATAAAGTAAAAAAAGCAATACAGGAGTTTTCAGAACAATTATGCAATAAACCGGAAGAGAAAAGAAATACCATCCTGCAAAAAGTAATTCTTAAATTTGATCTTTCCCCACTGGAAGCGGATTTTTTACAAAGACAATGCACAAAGGACGATTCCCGGTAGCCTGGTTACCCTTGCATTGCCTTGCCGGTTGAGTCACTGATGCGGTTGTTTCTGGCCAGCAAGAGGTCGGAATAAAACTGGACCGTCTGCTCGCACATTGATCTGGTGGTAAAAAGGGCCGCAACCCGTTTCATGTTGTTTTTACTGATTCGCTCTATCTGCCCGGGTTCTGCGCTCAGGGCCTCTGTTATTCCCCTGGCCAGATCCCCGGGGTCTGAAGGTCTCACCAGCCAGCCATTTTCTTCATCAATAACAGTCTCCAGGCTGCCGCCATGGGCGGTGACAATAACCGGTTTGCCCATGGCCATGGCCTCAACCGTTGTCCGCCCAAAGGCCTCTGGTTCAAGGCTTGATGCAGAAACAACAAAATCAGAAAGCATCAGGGCTGCGGGCATGTCAGAACAATGCCCCACAAAATGTACCCTGCTTTCCAGACCTGCATCTCTGACAAGAGCTTTTAGTTCGGCTGTATAACCAGGGTTATCCCCAGTATCACCGACCAAAACAGCCTGAAAATCATACTGTTTCATCAGGGTAAGACTCTGGATAAAGATTTTCTGCCCCTTCAGCCTTGTAAAACGTCCGGGCAGCATAACAACCGGCCCGTTAGCAACAGGCAGATTCCATTCTCGTCTGAGTTTTTCAACACATTCCTGTCTTATTTTTTCCGGGTGAAATATCTCTGAATCAACCCCCCTGAAAATCAAGCGTAAATTCTCGCTCCGGCCATAGTTGTCTTCAATATGAGTTTTTATGGAGGATGAGACGGCAATAACACCATCCCCCCTGGTCATGATGGCACTGTATTTGTTAACAGAATAAAAGCCGTGAAATGTGGTTATCAGCACAGGCCGCTTTTTAGGTGGAATTGTCAACCAGGTAATATAGCCTACCCAGGCGGGCATTCGTGAACGCATATGAAGCACATCAACATTGTTTTTCAGCAATGAACGCAAAGGCAGTATATGACGCAGGACCACCGGGCTTTTAGCACCAATATTTTTTTGCAGATGAATGGAGCCATCCCGCTCCAGATCTTCTACCAGTCTCCCTCCCCCCGAAACAACAATTGACTTATGTCCATTATTGACCAGATAACGGCCCACTTCCAGAGTACCACGTTCAACCCCCCCGCTATTAAGCTCGGGCACCAGCTGCATTACCGTTAACGATTTCTTTTCTCTTTTTCCCTGTTTTTCGAGATAAATATCTTTATAGAGGGCCAGGGTTTTTTCGCACATCTTCCGGGCAGTAAAATATTCTTGAACCCTCGCCCTGCCGCGTTCGCCATATTTTTTTACATCATCTGTCTGAAAAAGAACCTTATCCAGAACTTTGGCAAGGGCAGATGCATTTCCGGGGGGAACCAGCCAACCGGTCTTTTCATCGACAACGGTCTCAAGGCTGCCGCCATGAGCTGTGGCCACTACAGGTTTCGCCATAGCCATGGCCTCAATAGCCACCTTGCCGAAGGCCTCCGGTTGCGTTGAGGAAGCGGAAACCACCACGTCAGCGAGCATCAGGGCTGCGGGCATATCAAGACAATGCCCGACCAGCAGGATATTTTCTTCCAGACCATGGCGTTTAATTTTATCCTGTAATCTTGCAGTGTATGAAGTATTGTCCTCCTTATCCCCGATCAACAGGCAGAGTACCTTCCCTTTCTGTTTTAATTGGGCGCAGGCATCAATCAGGACATCCTGTCCTTTCCAAAAAGTCAATCTGCCGGGGAGTACTATTATTTTCTGGTATTCCCTATCTTTCAACCATTTGTTTTTTAATGTATTTATCCTCTCGGGCGTAACATTATCCGGGTTAAAGAACTCTTCATCAAAGCCGCCATGTATCAAACGAATCCTGCTGCTGTCAATTTTGTAATTTTTTTCAATATGTTCTTGGATTGTTGAGGAAACAGCGGCAACACGCTCTCCCTTGGTCATAATACAGGAATAGGAATTAACCGAGTAAAATCCGTGAAAAGTTGTAATCAGGGATGGCCGGATTTGCTCGGGAAGTAATTTCCAGGAAAAATAACCAATCCAGGCTGGAAGGCGGGAGCGCAAATGAAGAATATCAACCTTGTTTTCCAGGATAAATTCCTTCAATTTAAATATATAAGGCAGACAACGAAAACTTTTTTCACCGATATGC
>PDWI01009291.1_pt1 | contig 11699 bp, 11 predicted proteins | sample 1430891 | NCBI WGS metagenome assembly PDWI01 (sample SAMN01162508, study PRJNA174530) | Oral metagenome, whole genome shotgun sequencing project. | biome: Marine environment; feature: Marine mammal; material: Swab sample of the gingival sulcus; isolation source: swab sample of gingival sulcus...
GTCACTTGGAAAATCAAGAGATGTTAAAATATGTTCCAGGTCCCCTGGAGCAATTTTTGAGGCTCAGCCTCCGCCTTGAGTGTGTGTGGTTAGTGCTATATTATTATTTTTATGGTTCATTATCTCGGTTTTTTTTGGAAAATGACTTACGCCTCGCCATTATTTTTTTGATAGAATAAAGCAAAAGTTTTTGAGAGCGTTCCTGAATTTTTATTGTCTCTATTATGATGTGCTTACGCAGAAAGTCAAGGCAGGAAATTTTCTATATTTTTGGAATTTCTATCACAAAATACTATCATTGTTTGTTGCTTTTATTAGAAGTATATGCTGGTGAGCATCAAGATGGTGTGAATTTCTGGAATGAAATTTTTAGTTCACGAAGAAGGATCATGCCTGCTTCTCCCACATACGAGAAAAGCAGGCAGGGCAAGTGATACTTTTGCAGAGTGTTACGAATTTTTTAGCAGTGCGGAAAATTGTTGAATCTCTCTTTCCATCCCGATTTCTTTGATAATTTTCTCAATTAATATTTCCGGGTCAATGGGACCTGTACCACCACAGCTTTCAAAAATAAATGAGCCGGCAGGCCCCATAGTTTGATTGAGAGCATGACGAATTGTCTCTAAGTCTGCGGGAGGAGAGCTACGGTGTGTTTCTTGAGTGGGTGGAGTTCTCTTACCTGTATCTGTACTTATATACTGCAGGATATTTGGTAGTTCTGTTATTTGATGCACCTGGTGTATATTGTTCAGTCTAAGAGATTGGCGTATTTGCTCGGTCACGTCTTTGACAAACACGAAAATGTTTTTACTTGAAAGGAGCTTATCAGCTGTTCTGGAGAGCAACGTGTAGCCATTGGCGATATTCGGAAGTGCTAAAGTCATAAGCAGATAATCGAAAGATATTTCTCCAGTGAGTTGCTTGATAATATCAATATGATCTGTTGATTTGATAAGTTCTATGGCAAGAGCATCACGTTGTTGTATCTCCGTTGCTTCTTGAAGAAAAAAGAGATCTTTACTCGCGATGAGTACAGTGTGCTTCATCATTTACTCCTTTCTTGCAAAGAGACAGCAAAGTCATTATTCCAAAATCTTAGAAAAATATAACTCATGGTGTTTTGTTCCCAAATTGCTTAAGAATCTTGTTTAAGTTTTTTAAGAACAAAGTCAAGACTGACCCGCATACGGTGGATTGCCTGAGCCAGTACACCAATCTCATCCTTACGCTCTGTTGCTTCGATTTCTATATTGGATTTTCCAAGACTAAGCTCTTCGACAGCGTTTGTCAGTTTGGTAAGAGGAGAAATTAACAGAGATTTTATAATGAAATAGAGAACAAATGACGTAATCAAAGAGCCGAGCAGGATAATGACAAGAGTGATATTTCGTGATTCTTTTAATTTCCCTAGAATCTCCTGGGAATCAAGAGCAACACCAATCATCAGGTTGCTATTTTTTCCTCTAATTGTAACTGGGGTGAATGTGAGGAGTTTCGTTTCTTCTCCCATTAAGGATGCTTCGATGAATTCTGTACTGACTTTAGGTGTTGCGATATGAAAAACTGTATTCGTAGTTTTTCCATTAAAAGTGGTGTTGGGATGGCTTATTATAAGGCCATTATTGTCGAGAAGGAAAGCGTGTCCTTTGTTGCTGAAATTGATCTGATTTAAAGCATCGGTAATCATTGATAATTCTATATCTCCACCAAGTGCTCCCTTGAACTTCCCTCGGTCTGTAATTTTGGATACTGCAGAAACCAAAAGTCTTCCTGTCGCTGAATCATTATATGGCGGAGTGAGAATGGCCTGTCTTGCAGTACGAGCTTGCTGGTACCAACCTCGAAGGCGTCCATCCCATTTTTCCCCGGGATTCCAGCTGGGGGTGTTGGAGATTGGCTTGCCATCTTTTTCCAGGGCACCAAATATGAGAACGAATTCTTTTTTTAACAATGGGGCATCCATTGTTTTTTGTATCTCTGCTTCTGTATAGTCCTGATCTATCTGGTCGGTCATCATATCGATGAGTAATAGTTTATTGCCGAGCCATTCTCCAATATATTCAGAAAGCCCTTGGGAAACTTCGATGGCATGTACACGCCACATTTCGTACAGTTCATCATGACCTATTTTGTGCTGAACCATGCTGAATGTTGTAAAAAACGCTGCGGTGACAAGAGAAGTGACGAGAGGTACTTTCAGTGTGATTTTCATTGGTTTTCCTCTAGGTATGTTATTTTTCAGATTTTGGAATTTTCTGAATTGTAATATTTAGGGAAAATTTTTTTATTGTAGGATTTTTCTTAGTGAAAAAAGTAGATTATCTACAAAAAACAGCGGACGGATTATACCGGGAGTCTTGATTTAAGTCAATAGAAGCCCTGAAAATACCTGTGTGCAGAATTTGATTTATGTGCAGGTACGAGATGGTAATTGATTTGTATAGGGTTATTTTCGTAGTTTAAAGGATGTCTTTGTAATTGTTATTTTTGAAATTTCTGGGAAATTAAAATGATTTTTTGGTGAGATAACGAGATCTGCCCGATTCAAAAGTGCTGCAGCACGAGGTTTGATAGTTTTGGAAGATTGTATCAGCATTATCATAAGATCGGGGATAAAAATATGTCCGAGGCTGTTGGATTCACAGATGATGAAACTTTCCGGGGGAATATGGTTTAAAAAATCTTGATATCCTTGAGCAATGTGGCTGTCATCTCCCTGGAGGTAAAAGACGCGGCTTGCTCCGGCTTGCAGCATCCGGGAGGTATCTTTTGTCGTGTCCTTTCTGGTTTCTTCAAAAAGATGCTCGCTGATGTTTGAATGATCTCCGTGCTGCAGGGTTTCATCAGGAAAAATTGCTGAAACTTTTAAGCCATAGATAGGAATGTGTTTTGCCAGCTTCGTAATGAGCTGACAGCAGAAGGTCGTTTTACCGATGTTTCTTGCTGTTCCTCCAACAATGCAAAGTCGAGACATTGTTGCGGCTGTCTGTTTTTTCATACCTGGTATTAAAGATGCCTGGTGATTTCAGGAGCATTACGGGTTTTGAGGCGACGTAAAATCTCCAGGCCATCAGGAGTTACCGGCTTTGTCTGTATGAGCTGGGAAAGTGCTTTACTCTCAAGGAACATTCCACATTCAATTTCTTCTTGTTGCAGGATGAACGGGCCGTCAGCACGGCATTGAAAAACCCGCCCCCAGATTTTGTTGTGTGTATCAGTGTAGTAGTGGTCAAAGAGGGTTTCAAGGTTCTCTGTTGTTACTCCCAACTCTTCTTCAAGTTCTCGGTGGGCAGCGTGAAGGTAGTCTTCGCCAGCGAGTACGACACCGCCTACTGCCACCGCCCAAAAACCAGGAAAGACATCTTTGGTCTGGGTGCGTTTATGAACAAAGAGATTGTTATTTTGGTTAAAGACCAGAATGTAACAGGCGCGGTGGGTCAACCCTTTGTGACGCATGATGCTCCGGGGGGCTGAACCGATTATGGTATTCGTCGCGTCAACGAGGCTGACTATTTCATCATTTGGCGTTTTCATGATGCTTGTGATCTTTTTTATATCGCAAGGAATTCTGCTTTCCCATCGTTAAGAAGCAGGGTGTAGAGCAGCCACGCATAAAAGAGTACTGCAAGAATTGCAAAAAGTGGAAAGAAATATCCGAGAGGGCAGAGGCACAGCACTGTTACCCAATGTAAAAGAATGGTTTTTTTAGAATGCAGTTTCAGTGGAAAATCTTTACGGCGAGCGATAACCACCAAGCCGCTGAGATTCCAGCCATAGAGTGCTGTGAAGGCATGAATGCGTAGCAGAGGTTGTGACTGTGCGTGATTGTAACTTTCTGAAAAGGCAAAAAGTATATAGACAATTCCGGTGATAGAGGTGATGAGTAAAAAAACAATCCCGGAACTTAGAAAAGTCTTTTGCTGGAGTTTTTTCCCTTGTTGGATGTAGAGATAAAAAATCATCGCTACTGCGACAAAAAGAGTGGTGGCAATCATCACCTGAGGAACGAACCAGTGAGCCAGAATGAAAAGAAAAAAGATGATGACTCCAAGGGTAATCATCCAGAACAAGAGTTCTTTGAGATGCAGAGTCATCTGGAATTCATTTTTTCGCATCAAGGTGAAAATAACCGACATTGAGATAAGCGATAACGGAAAAGAGAAGCCGAGGAAAAAGGTGTTCAGAGTGAGTCGTTCAATGTGCAGCCAGTTGACATAGACTGTATTGAGAATTACCGGGCTTGACATGGTGAGTCCTATGGAAAGGCAAAGTAGTGCGGCCTGGTGAAATTTCTCGGTCACCGGAACGCCTCTGGTAAATAGGGCTTTGGGAAAGAGAGTGCCAAAACGGTTGATACGCACTTTTTCTACGATGGCTGCAAGAAGTAATGGCAGAATTAAGGTGGGAGGGTACCATTCGAGAAAACTTGTCACCGCAAAACAGATGGCAAGCAGGTAAAAACACCAGCCTTTCACGGAGAGTTGTTCTTGATCTTCGGTAAAAAATAATAACAGAGTGCCACCGCTGCAAAGATTAAACAAAAAAATGTGTAATCTTTCAAAATTCATCACTGTTGGGGCAACAAGATGGTGCATGAATCCGCAGGCAAGGGCGATGGTCATGGTACAAACCAGAAGAAGGCGAAGCTGGTAACTCATAGTATCTCTTGTAATCTTGTGTTTTTTACCTCTTTCCGAGGAGAATTTGCAAGGTGGAGAACAGTTCCGGGTGCCGGTAGTTAAAGCCTGAATCAATGAGCTTTTGTGATGAAACCCGGCAGCTTGCCAGGAGAATCTCATGGGCCATCTGGCCATAAACAGCCTGTAACAGTGGCCCGGGCAGGGCGTGTACCCGTGGTTTTCTGGTAACCTGGCTGAGTGTGCGAATGAGCTCCTTGTTGGTTACTGGGGTGGGGGCGGCAATATTGACGGGGCCTTCGAGTGCAGGGGTCTGGATGCAATGAATAATCGCTGCAGCCATATCATCGAGACTTGTCCAGCTAATATATTGATTTCCAGAACCAAAACAGCGTATGTAGGCAAAAGGCGAGGCATGAAGTAGCCGTTCTAACGCACCACCTTGCGGGGTGAGACCAACACCAAACCGCAGGGTGACGGTGCGAATTCCGGCTTTTTGAGCGGGGGCGGTTGCCTGCTCCCAGCTATTGCAGACTTCAGAGAGAAAGGTGTCTCCCTGAGGCTCAGCTTCATTTAATTGCTGATTGCCACGATCCCCATAATAGCCAATGGCTGATGCTGACAGGAAAGTCTTTGGTTTTTCAGAGCGCCCGGCGATTGTTTTTGCTAAAAGAGTTGTTCCGTTGATGCGACTTTCCAATACTTTTCGTTTTTTTGTATCTGACCATCGAGAGAGTCCAATATATTCTCCTGCAAGATGAATAACGGCATCAATCTCTGGAATGGCAGCACTGTCTATGATTTGCTTTGCCGGATCCCAGAATATTTCCTGAGGTGATTCTGGGGGTCTTCTTACCAGACGAAAAACTTTGTGCCCGCCGGTAGTGAGTAACGGAACGAGGGTTTGTCCTAAAACGCCTCCAGCTCCTGAAATGAGAAGACGAAGAGGTTTTTTGCTATATCGGCTGTGGAGTCGGAGATCTTCCCGTAGAACGTGCTCTCTGTAACGAAAGTTGCGATACAGCATTTTTTTGATTTGGTTTCGCATAAATTTCGGAACCAAAGGCTGCAATGGCAGCTCAAATTCGATGCTGTCTTCAAGGCGGACACCGTTTTCGCTTTTGTTGAATCTATGAGTATGCTCGAAACGTTTGAAAGGACCTTTGTATTGGATGTCCCGGAACATTTTACCTGGATCGTTTTCCAGGTGATGGGCAATCCAGGTAAGGGGGAGTGGTCCCACGTGCATTTTTAACGTCACCTTTCCTCCTGGATCAAGAGAACCAATTTTTTCGATAACGGTGGTTCGTTCCCAGGGCGGGAGGAGTCGTTCCAGAGCACCAGGCCGGGCATGGTATTCGTAGAGTTTTTCGGCTGTGCAGGAAAGTTCTGAACTATAGTTGAAGATTTCGGGCATAACGATACGAAAGATATTGATTGTTGGCGTGTTTCCCACGGTACACAGCAATGAGGAGAATGACAAACTTTTTTTGATAATGAATTCTTTTTGTTGAAGCGGCGTTGTTATGCCAGATTATACAACACCTTCAAGCAGATTATGCGTTACACTGGAGAAATATGCTATTATTGGTGTATGCATTTACTCAATGCGAGCAGAGACCGACTTGAACAAACAGTGGCTGCTTTGCAAGACATTAAAGTGAAAAAAATTATGGCTTGTCATTGTCGTGGGGGGAAGGCGGTACGCTTCCCCGCGGATTGTCAAGATTGTACTGTGGTGATGGGCTATTATGTTGGGCTATCATTTTCCTTTTGAGTGAAAGGAAGGGATGATTCTTTGCTGGTTGTATTGTTTTGCCGTGTCTTGGCTATTTTTCGAAAAAGTTCCATTATTATTGGAAGATTACGGAAATCGTCTGTGGAAATTTTTCGTGTTACAACGTCACTTTTGGCAATGACTGTTGCGGTTCGTTTCTGTTGGTCATCAAAATAGGCGATTTCTCCAAAAATTGATCCTTCTTCCATGGTTGAAAGGATGTTTTCGTTTCGGTCAAGAACTGTAACAACTCCAGAATCAAGATAATAGACCCCGTTGGGCGGATCATCAATGCTAATGATGACATCTCCTTTATTGTACCATTGCAGTTTGAATTTTTGTTCCCAGCTGGTGTCAACAATTAACGCATGGTAAACGTTGTAATCCATGGCCCTGAGCAGCTGTTTCGGGAGATGGTAGAGTCTGTCACCGATGAAATCCCGTTTCTTTTCCGTGAGCATCATTCCATAAGTATTGAAATTTGTGCTGGGGTAGGGATTTTCCCTGATATATTCCAGGATTCTGGAAATAGCCTGGTTGGGTTGTTCTGTGAGAGTGGTGAACATTGCCTGGGCTTCTATGAGTTTTGTTCGGGCCCTTGGAAAATCGGGGAGCTTTTTTAACAGGATATTTCCCGAAAAATCGTCCATCGCTTCGTTCTTTTTTGCGATAAACTTCTGAAGTCCCTGTCGATCAATGTCTTGTGGACAGCCGTTTATGCCAGGTTTATAGATAGAATAGACATTCATCGGATGGGGAATAGAAGTGATACTGAATTTGCCAATATTGACCAGGTATTCGTTGTCCTGTTGTTGTTTCCGGGCTACTTCTCGATCCATGAGCAGTGTGGTGCCAAAGTGCTCGCAGAGTTCTTCAAGGCGCTTTGCAACAGCGAAACAGGTGCTGAATTTTGTCGATTTCCCCAAAAGATCGGCTTCGATAATCGTCCCAAGAAAAAGTCCTACCCGGGTTGCAGGAAGTTTTTTGGCGGCGATGGCTTGCGCTATTCTGATGGCTGTCTGTACTGCGCGGGTGCAGATAGTTTCTTCATTATCTTGAGCTCCCTGTTTGAATATAATAAGAGCTCCATCACCGGCAGAAGGCTCCAGTTCAATGGGTTGGTTTTCTGGAATGATGACCGCATCTTTTAAGGCATGATGGTAGCTGATGATAAATTTTTTTAATTGTTCAGGGGACATGGCTGCAGTTTTCCTGGAAAACCCAACCATGTCTGTTATCACTACTACCACTTTCTTTTCAGGGTTGTGGGAGACGTGTGGCTTTATTTTTGTTGGCATTTCAACAGGTTCTTTGTAATCTTTCTGCAAAATCCTCGGGACTGAATGTATATTCCTGGGTGCCGGGGGTTTCTACGGCGAATGAGGCACAGACACTTCCTAAAAGGGCACTTTCTTCAATAGTCTTTTCGCTTGCAAGACCTGCCAGTAGTCCTCCACGGTAGGCATCGCCGCAGCCTGTTGGGTCAACAACCTTTGCTGCCCTGGCTGGAGGAATTGCTGTTTCATTGCCTCCGGTGATAAGTGTTGAACCTTTTTCGCCGAGGGTGATGATTGTTGCTTCGCTACGGGCCAGCAATTCTTCTCGCGTTTGCCTGGTTTTTTTCATGACCATGTCAAATTCATAATCGTTGACAATGAATATTTTGGAGTCAGTGATTACCTCAAGAAGATCTTCAGCTGCTAAAACAGGAATCTGTTGTCCTGGATCGAAAATGTATGGAATGCTCTTTCGTTTACATTCTCTGCAATAGGTTATCATGTCTGCGGCATTTCCAGGAGAAGAAATAACAAGAGAATCTTTGGGATCCAGGCGGTCAAAGTCGAAATTGGAGCTGTAGTTCATGGCTCCTGGATTGAAGCCGGTGATCTGGTTGTCACCTTTGTCGGTGGTGATATAGGCTCCGGCGGTGAATGTACTGTCAATGATTTTGATATTATCTGTGGCGATACCGTGTTTTTCGAGCTGTTTGAAATAGCGGTCGTAATCGTGGCCAATGGCTGCGGTGAGGGTTGGTTCAACCCCCATAAGGGTTAATGCATAGGCAATGTTGCCGGCGGTTCCTCCAAAATGTTCTTCCATGTTATTTACGACGAAACAGACGTTGAGGATGTGAAGTTTGTCGGGCAGGATGTGATCAGAAAAATATTCTGGAAAAGACATGATACGATCATAGGCCAATGAGCCAGAGACAACAATGTTCATAGGAGACCCTTTTTTGAAGTGGCGGATAAATCTTTTCGTTACACGACTATGTGGAATAGTCCGGAGTATTTTTTAATTACAATGGATAATACTCCTTATCCCGATGAACGGGATAAGTGTCCTGGTGGTTTCCTGCTGAGAACCAGTAGGAATGGGTTCATCCTGAAAAAGGTAAAGGCAGTAGGCTGGTATGGCAGGGCCCCTTTTCTCTGCACGTTTTCTCTTCTGCCAAAACATCATTTCCTGATGAACCCAATATTTTATTGCTGTTACGGGAGCTCCGCTTCGATGTCTTTTTTCATGGCACGGAATTGTGCCAGTGCCATTCCGACAGGAGTCTCTTTGGTAATGCAGATACCCTGCCAATATGCTCCATTTTTGAGGTTGAATATAACAACATTGGATTGTGTTCCAGAAATCAGGATATTATCTGGAACGCCCCACTCCGCGGCATGAAAGGCATTGTTTGCCGATCGGAATACTTCGTTGAAAAAACCGACAGGAACAGACGTATCAAATGAGGGATCTACAGAAGTTCCTGCGATAAGAAGAGACTGTTCTGCCTCTACGACAACTGCTGAGACAAAGCCTTGAATTTCAGATTTGAATTTTTCTTGAATTTTTTGGAGGTCCATTAATTTCTCCTTTGTTATGGTGGATTGTGAAGGAACAAGTGTTCCAGTGTTAATGGATTCTGACTGCAAATCTGTCAAAGGGGCACAAACAGCTGTTTCTTTATGATAGTCTGGTTCCTGGAGGGATGAGCAATTGTATTCCCGTTCATCCAGGACAGACATTGTTTCCATGAGCAGAAGTGACGTGGGGCAGGAAATGGTGGCTGGAAATTCCGCAGGGAGCTGTAATGATTTAATATTTCCTCCTTCCCAGGATATTATCTCATAAAATGCTTCTTTTCCTGTTTTTTCTTTTGTTGTTGCATGTACTGTTATACCTTCATCAAAATAGACTTTTCCGGTATCACTGTGATTGTTATGTATCTTGATGAGTACAGATCGTTTGTTGAGTTCGATAACCTGAAAAAGATCACAGAGGTTCATGCCGTCCACACCGATTCCGTTGAAGCCCTCCTGTGGTGCGAGATATTGTTTTACTGTGGCTGCAAAATCTTCAGGATCAAAAGGTTTTTCAAGATATCCAACGGCCCCGGCAGCAAGAGTTTTGTTTCGAAGACGGCGATCTCCGTAGCCAATTATTTCTAATGAATGTGATTTTTTGTGCTTTTCCAAAAAACACGCACCTTCGCCTTCCTCCTTTTTTTTATTTGCCGTGTAGTCGTTCATATTGATGAGAATCATATCTATAGGAGAGGCGTTGAGCACTGCTGTGGCCTGTTCGCCGTTGGCAGCTGTGAAGAAACTGACCTGCGGTAATTTCTTTAGAGTCTTTTCAAGTCCGGAAAGAAACTGTGTGTTGGTTTCAATGAGTAGAACAGAGTAATGATCTGCCATGATTTCACCATCGGCACTTGAAACAGCCTTTAGAAAGCTGCGAATTTTCTATCACATCACTTCCAGTCAGATTAAGAATTTAAATTTATCAGAAAGAATTGTAAAGAATCTTTTGATTTTGTTGTTCTGTTTTTCCATGGGTTAAAATGGCGTGAACTGCAAGGTAAACTTTTATGGCCAGCTTTTTTCAAAGGAGATTTATTCGTAAAAAAACAACTGTATCGAGAATATACTAAGTAAATCAGTATGTTGTTTATTTTATTGCAAAGGTATGATAATGCAATAATTGGGATATGATGGTGGTTTTGTGAAAGTTACTTGATGAAGCAATAAACAACTTTTCTTCGATCATGTCTTTTCGCTATTTCTTTAATTACTTGTTTTCTAAATGGCTCTATTTTTCATAGATCATTGGCCAGTTTGGTGATGGGTTCTGCGGGAAAGCTCAGAGGAATGAGTTTTCCGTTGATGTATTGGAGGATTGTTGGCCCTTCGATATGGGCAGAATAGATAATGTAATGATTTTTGATACCGCCCACGTTTTTCCAGACACTACCAAATGGATCAAGAGGGGTGTGTCCGACAACAAAGGGAGTATTCTTTGCAATTCCGAGAGTTTTGCGGAACCGTTTACTGTCAGTCTTATTATATCCTGAAAGATAACTGGGAGTTTGGATACGATTTTTGGTTACTTCGTTGATGAGACCAGGGTTGCTATGAATATTAACCAAATCTTCATAAGTTACTTCAGAGCGAGGGGGAGCGGCATGGCAGCCGTAAAAATAGCTGCTGGTAACGATATAGGGAAGATTATTGAAAAAATTTTCCATCTCGGCCACATACTCATCCCCCCGCAGTTCATAGAGCTGTTCTCGCATCAGAACACCTTGGGAAATACCGTTTTTGCTGATGTCATCAGCAAAGCTATCATGGTTGCCACGGAGATAGAAAAAGTTTTCCGGGAAAGAACACTTCAGGGTGCAGAGCAGATCAACCATCAAGATGGATTCTTCCATGTCTTCCATCTCGCCGGCTATTTCTGAATGGAAGGCATCGCCAAGAATAACAACTGTTGATTTCTTTTTTTGCAGATATGAGAGAAGGCAATTTTCGCTGAGTATTTTTAAAAGATTATCGACTCTGCCATGGAGATCGCCGATGATCACTGGCGTAGTCTCTTTTTCAAGATGCAGTATGCCACCAGCCTTGCCTGCATTGTTTTTAGGTCCGCCGTAAAGTTTTTTCAATTGAAGAAAGGCATTTTGTCGTTTGGCATCGACTCGTTTTCGATAGTCGAGATCGTCAGGACGGATCAGTGCCACCCGTTTTTCGCCATCCAAAGGGGTGAGGGTGAGGTCGCCGCGTTTATTGGTTACGGCGACATGGCGTTGTCCTACATCTTTTGTGAAATTAAAAATGGTATGGTAGAGCCGGTTCGAGCGTCCCAGAATGACCGTCTCACCAACTTTGAGACGAGCGAATCCTGTTGGTTTTTCGGTGCTGCACATATCGGCAGTGGTTATGATCCAATTTTTTTGGATGGCCTTTCGTTTTACTCCAAGCGGAAATTCTGGATAGAAGCTGAGTACATAA
>PDWI01009809.1_pt1 | contig 11698 bp, 8 predicted proteins | sample 1430891 | NCBI WGS metagenome assembly PDWI01 (sample SAMN01162508, study PRJNA174530) | Oral metagenome, whole genome shotgun sequencing project. | biome: Marine environment; feature: Marine mammal; material: Swab sample of the gingival sulcus; isolation source: swab sample of gingival sulcus...
GGACAAAGCGGTGATCAGCCCCAGTGAAGCCTTTCAGTGGATTCAAGACAACGTCTCCCCCGAACTGAAAAGCCTTTATCCGGCGCTAACCATAAAAGGCGCCGGGGAGCTGGAAGAAATTGGAGAGATCAAAGACGGTATGCTGCGGGCACTGATTATGATTGTTATCCTGATATACGCCCTGCTTGCCGTCCCTTTAAAATCGTACTGGCAACCGCTGGTGATTATGTCCGTCATCCCCTTTGGTTTTATTGGGGCGGTCATCGGCCATTGGCTAAATGACGTGCCACTGAGCATTTTGTCGTTTTTCGGCATGCTGGCGGTCACAGGTGTTGTGGTCAATGACAGCTTGGTGATGCTGACCCGGTTTAACCAACTGCGTGAACAAGGCCATGATTTTCACGCAGCGTTAGTAATGGCCGGCGGTAGTCGTTTTCGAGCCATCATTCTCACAACGGTTACCACCATCTGCGGCCTGATGCCACTTCTGCTGGAAACAAGTGAACAGGCGCAATACCTGATACCTGCCGCCATTTCCCTGGTTTGGGGCGAATTGTTTGCGACGCCCGTTACTCTTCTTATTATTCCAACGCTTACGATCATTTACAATGATGTGGGGAGGCTTTTCGGAGTGAGAAAAAAAATGATGGGAGGTATTAATGATTACAAACCAACACTTTACAAGCCATCTCAAAATAATTTACGTTGATGCGTAAAAGCACTAGACATAACATCCAGAATATGCAATAAAATAAGGATGGAACTAACAAATGAACAATGGCTGCGGATAGAGGCCCATCATATTACGATCGATGCCCAGGAAAGATCCGCGGGATTGAAAATTAAAGCCCGCAAGGGATGTGATGAACGGGATATTATGGATATTACGAACCGGAGCCCCCTGGAAGGATATGCCTTCGAGATATCCGCCATACCCCATACCAGACCTGCCATCGACGTTTCCAGGAATGGACAAAACGAGGAACTTTCCAGGAAATTTTATCCGAGCTGACCGAAGACCTGTATGAACGTGGAAAGATAGACATAAAAGAGGCGTTCGTCGATGGTAGCTTCGTACCGGCAAAAAAAGGGGTCTTGCTGTTGGCAAGACAAAGCGTGGCAAAGGGGCCAAGATCATGGCAATCACAGACGCTTCTGGTTTTCCTGTCGCCGTTAGTGTTGCAAGCGCCTCGTCCCATGAAGTGAAACTGGTTGAAAAGACGATCGATAGCTGTTTGACGCCTTATGCCCCAGGCAAGCTGATCGGTAATAAAGCCTATGACAGTGATTCCCCTGATCAGAAATTGATGCGCACGTTTTATAGAGTTGATAGCGCCCCGTCGAGCTGGTCGAAAAAAGCCCAAAACTCAAGAAGGCAGGAAGTTGCAGCCATATCGACGCAGATGGAAAGTTGAGCGGTTTTTTGCCTACCTTCAAAATTTCAGACGCGTGGTTGTGAGGTATGAATATCATGTGCAAAATTTTCGATCCATGGTTCAACTGGCGTGCGCCATCATTCTATTAAGACTTTTTTGAGATGGAATGTAATCACCTGCAATGTGGAATGGTTAATATCGCAAAACAGGACGTAAGGAACGAGAATGCAGCTGGAAAAAAATAATACAACGCATTGTTTTACCTGCAAAAAAGAGGATTTTGACAATGAAAAAACCATACAGGAGACTTTGCGCAATCCAAATGACAATAAAGACTCCTTGCGGGTTGTGACCATCCGTCCAGGGTTGCATGTCGTCACCCTCCAGACCAATCCCGAAGTTATGCCCTGTTACAAATTTGATATAGAGCATGCGCCTGTGGGGTTCTTTTTTAATTTAAGCGGCAAGTTAGAGTCCATTTTAGAGAGAGGACGGGGCAAAAGACCTGCGTCCATAGTCAATCAACGTGGGATCAATTCCGTGATCTGTCTGGATGGCGCAAAGGGATACAGTCATTATCTCTCCCACGAAATCGCAGAGGCAATTATGGTCTGTGTTGATCCTGAAATGCTGACCGGTCTTATCGCCGAAGAGCTGGACGGAATACCTCTGGAGAGCCGCGATCTTTTACGGCAGAAAAATTCCTTTTTCTCCCTGCCCATGACATGGGAAATGTACAATGTGGCGGCCCAGGCATTCTATCATCCATATCAGGGAACAGCAGCCCGTCTGCATCTGGAAGGCTGCGGGCTGGAGCTTCTGGCCCTGCAGATAGACCGGTTTACGCGGCAGGGGATACACCGGGAAAAGCCCTTACGCCGCTGTGATGAAGAACGTATCCGCATGGCCGGGAATATCCTTGTCCGGCAGATGGAGTCTCCGCCAACCATCCCGGCACTGGCCCTGCAGGTGGGGATGAACAGTGCCAAACTGCAAAGGGAATTCAAACAGGTATTTGGTACCACTATTGGTCAATTCCTCGTGCAGCAGCGTATGGCTTGTGCCAGAGAACTGCTGTTGAACCGGGAAACAGATGTAACCCAGGCCGCCCTTTCTGTAGGCTACTCCAATGTCAGTCATTTTATCCGCTGCTATAAAAAAACCTTTGGCGTTACCCCAATACGTCATAAGCAGACAAGAGTCAGCCGCATGCTGTCCGGTACAAAGTAGCGAATAAAAGGAATGAATGTTTTTTGTTGATTTCACTCTTCCCCTTAAGTGCAATATGTACAAATTGTACTTACTAAGAAGGCTATAAGTATATAGACATAGAAGGCCAAATGAGCCTTATGCATGAGCATTATCGAGTATGCTATGTCAAAATACTTTCAGCCTTATTATTAAAGGAACCTGTTGTTTTGACAAGACACGGACAACAAATCGTGGCATTGATTTCCATTGAAGGACTTCAACTGTTTCAGATGATTGAGCAGTATCCTGATATTCAGGATGCCAAAAAAGCGCTTGAGGAACCCGGTAAAAATATTCCCGCCGATACATTCTGGAAGGAATCTGGGCTGTAACCAATGAAATATACAGTGGAATTTCGTCCTTCTGTTCGGGAAAACATAAAACATATTCCAAAAAAGATCTGGTAAAAATCAAGAATATAATTGATGAGATAAGCTCAAACCTGCCAGATCCGGCTACAACCGGAATGTGTGGAAATATTGATTTTCACAGGAGACGATGCGGTAATTATCGTATTATATATGAAAGTCATGAAAATTGTTTGGTCATTCTGGTTGTAAGAATTGGGCAGAGAAAAGATATTTATCACAATTTGTAGATTTTCATTTTTATTGATGCCGCTCGGAATGTATTTTTTCTGAAAGAAATATTTTCAGTAAAGATTGATACGGAATATCACGCTTGTTCGCCAGAATTTTCAATTCATCAAGCATTGATTCTGGCAGGCGCAAGGATATGGTTCTGGTTGATGGTTTTAATTTTGGTAGTGCAACTACTTCTGCGTCAGACCAGTCTATATAGTCTTTTGAATCATTCTGCTGCCAAAACAACCTTTCTTCGGATTCATTTTTGAATTTTGGCATGTTTTTCTTCATTGTTGATACCTCTTTATTTCGTAATCTGTCATATCTCTAGCAGAAATAACCCTGATTTTTTCCTGCCTGACAGTAAAGACAATAAATAAGAGTCTGTTTCTATTTGTTCTGCCAAGGGAATAATATCTGCTTTCAAAAATCGAGTGTTTTTTATCGCTTTTCACGATCAAAGGCTTATTGAAAAATATTTGTTCACACTCTCCTTTTGAGACCCCATGTTTGTCCCAATTTTTGGTTTCATTTCCATGATCCCATTGGAATCCGGTACAATTTTGGAGTATTTTTTTCAGGCTTGTCATGGGTAAAGTATATTTTTATAATATACATTTGTCAATGTGTTTGTTTGAGCGAAATCTTCCAAAAAATCAGCCGGCCATTTGATTTTTAGTCGAATCTTATCTTTTTATAGTCGGATCATTTCTTTTCTATGCCGTAATATTGTTTCTCCCGCTGTCTGGAGGTATTTTTTTTCTCTGATTTTGCGGCAGCAACAGGCCGTCCCATATTTTTCAAATAAAGGAGAAAGAGATGCAAAAGCAAACGAGTAAAAGGTATCAACCCTTTTTTATAGCAGTTTTTTCCCTGGTCATTTTTAGCGGCGTTTCCATTGAGGCAGTAGCCGGGGAAGATTTGTCAGACCAGCAGGAAACTACACTGGATACCGTTACGGTAACAGCCAACAAGCAGGAAGAAGATGTTCAGGATGTGCCGATTTCAATAACGGTAATTGATGACCTTGAAATCGAAGACCGAAAAATTGAGAAGGTAACGGACATTGCCCTGGCAACGCCCAATCTTTCCTTTGTGAACATGAATTTCGGAGGCTGGACGTTTCCGGTGATACGGGGGGTGGGCAGTAACTGGACATGGGCTTCTCCCATCACAATGTTTGTGGACGGCATCCCTGTCTCAAATTTTTCCGGGTTTGATGAAACATTGATGAATATCGAAAGAATCGAAGTCCTGAAAGGCCCTCAGGGGACATTATACGGTAAGGACACTGAAGCCGGAGCCATCAATATTATCACCCGGCAGCCAGGCAATGATTTTGAAGGAAAGGTGAATATGCAACTGGGTAATGACAGCAAGAGAGAATATGCCTTCAATGCTTCCGGGCCAGTCATTGCGGACAAATTGTTCATTGGGCTTTCCGGCCAGCACTATGAAAAAGACGGACAGATTGCCAACTCCTATCTGGGAGGCAGATTCGATGATCGAGCCCATAATTACGGGAAGCTGCAACTACGAGTAACCCCAATGGATGACCTTGAGATTTCGTTGATTTCATCATTTTTCAAATATGATAATGGTGACGCGGCCTTTAATCTCTCTTCTGTAACAAAAAAAGAGGTGCCAAGCGATATTCGCGGCTATGACAACAGCGAGATTATCTCCCATGCCTTGCAGGTAAAATACAACATTGGCAGATATCAGCTAACAGGCCTTGTTACCCAGAGGGAATATAAAGAAGATTCCCTGGCCGATCTGGATCTCAGTTCAGCCCCCTCTTTTCATAACCAGATTGATTCCTCACTGAAAAAGAGATCAGGTGAGCTCAGACTCAGCTCAGAGTTCGGCAAGCTCAACTGGCTGGTGGGAATTTATGGGGATAACGAAAAAGATTTCATAACAGATTCCACAGTAAACACCCATCCTCAAAAGAGAGATGATAGCTCCATTGGCCTGTTTGCCCATGCCATCTATGAACTAAACGACAGGCTTTCCCTGACCGCCGGGATTCGCTACGATAATGACGACAAAACCTTCAAACAAGGCCCCCTTGATCTTGCCGATTCCTTTAGTGCCTTTTCTCCAAAAGTAGCCGTGGATTACAGACTCTTCCAAAACACCATGATCTATGCTTCCATTGCAAAGGGGTACAAGTCTGGCGGTTTTGATGTGCTGGCTCCGGCAGGAAGGAAAGCATACGATATGGAAACCCTGATAAATTATGAAATTGGAACCAAGAATAGCTTTCTGGACAATGCTCTTCTGGTCAATCTATCTCTCTATTATATGGATATTTCGGATATGCAGGTTCGTTCGGCACTGGATAGTCCCACCGCCCAGCCCTATATTACCAATGCCGCAACTGCAACTTCAAAGGGGCTGGAGCTTGAAATGCGGTATAAAATCAGCCGTTCGCTGGAGGTTTTTGGCGGATTTGCCTTCAATCAGACGGAATTTGACAAGTACAGCGATTTTGCAGGCGATTACAGCGGCAATACCAACCCTTACGCGCCGGAATACAACGGAAATATAGGAGCGCAATACAGAGCGTCAAACGGGCTTTTTGCCCGCTGCGATGTAGGTGGTTATGGCAAGACCTATCTTGACAAGGAAAATAGATATGAACGGGACCCCTATGCCCTTGTAAACGCCAAAATCGGTTATGAAAGCGATCCCTTTGATATTTATCTTTATGCCGATAATCTCCTTGATGAAGAGTATGATTCAAGAGAAGCGTATTTTGTATTTTACTCACAGCCCCGTGAAGTCGGCGTAAAGCTGACCTATCGTTTCTGATGTTTCAGGAAATCCCGCAGCCGTCTTTTCCGGGCGGCTGCGGGTTTTTTTTTGCAGGCACAATTTCCCAATCAATACGGAGCAGTAATGAAACTGACCATTGAAAATCTGTCAAAAACCTATGCCAACGGGGTGCGTGCCCTTAACAATATCAATCTCACCATTGGCAAGGGCATGTTCGGGCTTCTGGGCCAGAACGGAGCCGGAAAATCTTCCCTGATGCGCACCCTTGCCACCTTGCAGGACGCGGATGATGGACACATTTTTCTTGGTGATATTGACGCAGTAAAGGAGCCGGAAAAAATTCGCAGAACCCTGGGCTATCTGCCCCAGGAATTTGGCGTATATGATGCGGTTTCAGCCGAAGAGATGCTCGATTATATTGCCCAAATAAAAGGAGTCACCAACAAGGGAGAGCGAAAAACCCTGGTTGAGGAATTGCTGTGCAGGGTTAATCTCTATGGGGCACGCAAAAAACGGCTGAAAACCTATTCCGGTGGCATGAAACAGCGTTTTGGCATTGCCCAGGCCCTGATCGGCAGTCCGCAGTTAATCATTGTGGATGAACCCACGGCAGGGCTTGACCCGGAAGAACGCAACCGGTTTTACAATATTTTAAGCGAACTGGGCGAACAGGCCATAGTCATTCTTTCCACCCATATTGTGGAAGATGTCACTGCCCTGTGTTCGGATATGGCCATTATCGGCGGTGGCAGGGTGTTGACCCATGCCGCACCCAGAAAGACCATTGAGGCCGTGGAGGGAAAAATTTGGATAAAGGAGATTGAGCGCGGGGAGCTTGACGGTCATAAGGAAAAATTTCCGGTTATTACCACCCATATCAGCCAGGGAGTAATGCGTCTCCATGTGTATAGCTATAGCCAGCCGGATGACTCTTTTTCTGCCAAAATCCCTGATATGGAAGATGCCTATTTTGCCGTAATCAATGGTTACGCAACTCTTGAAAAGGCTTAGGGAAAGGTAGGTAAGGCCAATGAATCTGTTTTCTGTTCTCCGGTTTGAATGGCTGTATAATATCAAAAAACTCTATACTTATATTTTCTTTTTCCTGCTGATTTTTCAGGGGGTGTGGTACTCCATCGGCACCAATGATCTGTCTGCCAATAAGAGCATTATGCTCAACGCGCCAATGATTGTGTATGAAATTATGGCTGTTATGGGGCTGATTTTGTTTGCGGTTACGGCGATTATTTCGGCTGGCGGGCTGGGGCGTGATCTGGAAACCGGAGCCTCCCATATTGTTTATCCGGCGGTTATAAAAGAAAAACGCTATTTTTGCGGCAAGTATCTTGCTGTGCTGCTGGTAAATCTGGTGCTTACCCTTGGCTATCCTCTGGGGATTTTGCTCTATCCCTTTCTGGGAACAGGTGCGCCGGAACAATTTGGCCCGGTGCCCTGGGGGCAGTTGATACACGGTTTTTTGCTGCTTATCCTGCCCAATCTCATCTTTCTGGTGACCTTTGCCGTTTTTCTGGTGGTGATGTTTCGCAAGAGCGCAGCCGCGTATATCGGAATTTTACTGGTGATGGTTCTTTTTTTGGTTGCAACTTCTGTACGCACAGAATCTTCTCAGTCCATTATTGCAGAATTGATGGATCCCTTTGGTTATTGCCTGGTAGCCAATATCAGGGAAAAAATGAGTATTGCTCAGCTCAATACCGCCTATCTGCCGCTGACAAAGACCTTGCTGCTGAACCGTCTACTCTGGGGCCTTGTTTCTGTGGTTTTGTTTGCGGCGGCCTTGATAAAATTCAGGTTCAAGACCTTTATTGCCCGGCCTGTCAAAAAGATTGAGCAAAAAGAACAGGCCGAGGCGGGACTTGCTCATGGGGCTGACAATGTACTTCCTGTTCGGGAGCATGGCCTCCGGGCGCACCTGCAAAAGGTCTTGCGTTTTAGCTGGGTTGACCTGAAAACCCTGTTTCGCTCTCCGGTCTTTTTTGCCATTATGGCTGTGCTGTTTTTCATGTTTCTGGGCTATAATTTTTTATGGACATCCACATATTATGTGACCACTTCCCATCTGCCCCTGACATCCACCATGACCCTTATCAGAATGCCGATGATGATTGTTATTGGTATTTTGCTGCTGATTCTTGCCGGGGATTTGCTGTTAAAAGACCGCACCCAGAAAACATGGCAGATTATTGATGCCATGCCCACGCCTGCCTGGGTTTTTATGCTGGCTCGCTGGCTGACCATGAGTGTGATTGCGTTTTGTATCTCTTCCCTGATTCTGGTGGCCGGGGTGTTTTCCCAGTGCTGTATGGGATTTTTTGATCTGCAATGGGGGCTGTATCTCCTTGACCTGTACGGGGTACGCTTTGGCTGGCTCTCCTGTGTGTATCTGATCAGTTTTGCGTTTTTCTGCGGGGCGGTGTTTAATAACCGGATTCTTGCCCATCTGGTTTCCATTGTTGGCTTTGTTTTTATTGCCATGTCCGTTGATTTTGGACTGATTGAACAGGTACGGTTTGGCTTTCCTTTTGTGCCGGGTATGTTCGGCCCGGAAAAATATAACTATTCAGAGATGAACGGTTATGGGGTGCTGGATACCGGACTGATCTGGTATGCCGGAGCATGGACGGTTTTGGCGGCCTTGTTTATGCTCTTAAGCGTATTCCTGTGGAATCGGGGCGTGGACAGAAGCTGGAAAGAACGCTGGCAGGTGGCAAAAAGAAGGCTTGGTACACCCGGTGGCAAGGGCCTGGCTTTTGTCACGATCTGTTGTTTTGTACTGTTTGGCTGCTTTCAATATATCATCCATGATAATCTGATCCATAAGGCAGGATACCAGACCAAGATCCAGAAAGAGGAAGAGGCCGCAGCCTATGAAAAAAAATATGCCAGATACCGGGAAACACCTCAGGCAAAGATTACAGACCTTGATCTGAACCTGGATCTTTTCCCGGCCAAACGGCAGGCAGAATATACAGCCCGGTTGAAAATGAAAAATACAACCAGTCAGCCTATGAAAACCCTACATCTGGACTGGGATACAAAACTCGCCATTACGAGTCTGTCGGCAGACGGGTATGCCTTGGAAAAACTGGAGCAGGACGAAAAACTGCGCCATGCCATATACCGTATGGAACCGGCCCTGAAAGCGGGGGAATCCATGAATATTAAAGTTGTTGGTAGCCTTGCCCACAGGGGATTTCATCAATCTGATTTTCAGGGAGACCTGACCTATAACGGCAGTGTGCTGGCAACGGATTTTCTACCCTGTTTCGGTTATGACCGCTCAAGGGAGCTTGATAACAATAAAAAACGGCTGCGTCAGGGGCTTGATATGCGTACCTCCCGCATGGACAGTCAGGACAATATGTTTTCACGGGCCAACCTGTTTGAATCGGTGCAGTCTGATGGCCTGAACTGGAATATGGTTATCAGCACCAGTGCCGACCAGACCGTGGTTGGGCCGGGGAAACTTGTGAAAAGATGGCAGAACAAGGGGCGTAATTATGCCCGTTTTCAATCAGAGTCTGCCGGAAAAATGGATTTCAGGATCATTTCCGCCAGGTTTGCAACAAAGAAACTGGACTGTGATGGTCTTGGCTGTGTGCTTTGGTATCACCCGCAGCATACCTATAATATCGCGGTGTTTGAAGAGGCATTGCAAAAGGCTGTTCCCTGGTTTTCCCAGGTCTTGGGGCCGTATCCATACAAGGAAATCCGGGTGGTGGAAAAGCCCTTTTATGACTCTGAGTTTATCACCTTTGCCAATGTTACCGCGGTTTCAGAATCCCGCGGCTGGACAGCCGACATCAAGGAAGAGGAAGACAAGCAGTATATCTATTTGCATCTGGCAGAAGAGCTTGCCAGACAATGGATTGGTTCTTCTCTCAAGGCGGCAGATGTACAGGGGGCGGAGCTGTTGACCCGCTCTCTTGCCAGCTACTGGGCGCTGCGTTTTATGGAAAAGACCTGGGGCCGTGAGCAGACCGAAAAATGGCTGAAAAAGGCCTATGATGATTATGAAAAAGAGCGGAGCAAGGAAGCCATAGAAGAAAAGAATCTGCTCCTGGTAGATAAGGCCGCTTATATCTCACGGGATAAGGGTGGACTTGTTCTGTACGGCCTTGCTGAACGGATGGGTGCAGAAAAATTTGACCGCTGGCTGGCGCAGTGGATACGACAGGCCAACCAGAAAGAGGGATTTCTTACTTCTGCCGATTTTTATGCTGATCTGAAAGAATTTGTTCCTGAAAACTTACATTCCTTTCTGCGGGACTGGTTTGAAACTTGCGGGGAGCTTGGGGACAAATATCAGATTGGTAAGAACGTACGATAAAAACCAGGGGAAATTTTTATGCAGCAGGACAGAGAATATATCCTGACCCAGCCCATGGGAAGGTTATTTTTGCGCATGGCCATTCCCGGTATTATCGGCACCGTGGTCATGGGGCTGTATAATTTTGTGGATGCCATTTTTCTCGGGCAGTTTATCGGACCGACAGCTGTGGGCGCGGTTGGCCTTTTGTTTACCCTGGTCATCATGAACCAGGGCATCCTTGCGCTGATGGGCAGCGGTTCTGGCGCAGTACTTTCGGTGGCCATGGGACAACAGGATGATACTACCATAGATAGGTTGTTGGGCAATCTGATTCCGGTTACCTTTATCGGCGCTGCGCTGTTTGCGATGCTACTGGAGATCTTTGCCCTTCCTGTGGTCAAATTCCTGGGCGGCAGCGGCGAGCTGCTGGTTATGGCGGTGGATTATCTGCGTATCCTGGCCATTGGTATGCCGTTTATGGCCACCGGGGCGGCGATGAATATGTTGCTGCGGGGCGAGGGCAAGATGAAAGTGGCGATGATGATCGCTTCAGGTTCCTTTTTGCTGAATCTTGTTCTTGATCCGATCCTTATTGCCTGGGTTGGCTGGGGTATCAAGGGGGCGGCCTGGGCAACGGTGATTGCCCAGCTTGCCTATTTTTTATGCCAGACGAGCTTCCATTGGCAGGGAGATACCCGGCTGCGTCTGATGGTTAGCAACATCAAGGTATCAGGCGCCCTGACCGCCCGGGTGGTAGAGGCCGGTACACCTGCAATGCTGATGCAGATTATGAGCGTTATCCAGATGGGAGTCCTGTACAAGATGCTGGCCCTGAGCGGCGGGGCGGATCATATGTCCCTGATGACTGCTTCCCTGCGCTGCTATTCGCTGGTCTTTTTTATTATTTTCGGCATTGCCTATGGTATGCAGCCTGTGGTGGGCATGAATTTCGGAGCCAGGGACTATGCGCGGACAAAATATGCCTGGAAATATTTTACCACGGTGAGTGTCGCAGTCACATCTGCCTTCTGGTTACTGTTTATGACTTTCCCGCACTTGATACTTGGCTGGTTTATCTCTGATCCTGCCCTTGTCGAGATTGGGGCACCCTATTTCAGGATATTGAATATTCCGCTGCTGATTATGGGCGCCATCCCTACCACCATGTTATTTTTTATTGCCGTTGAGCAGCCAAGACCCGCCGGAATGCTGGCCATCGTCCGGCAGGTGGTTGTCTTTGTGCCTCTGGTCTTGATTTTTCGTTCCCTGATGGAGGTACAGGGGATTTGGCTTTCCCTGCCTGTTACCGATGTGCTCACCGTCTTGATGGCATTCATCATGATCTTCCGGGAATTTTGCAGGTTGAAAGAGAG
>PDWI01011278.1_pt1 | contig 11698 bp, 12 predicted proteins | sample 1430891 | NCBI WGS metagenome assembly PDWI01 (sample SAMN01162508, study PRJNA174530) | Oral metagenome, whole genome shotgun sequencing project. | biome: Marine environment; feature: Marine mammal; material: Swab sample of the gingival sulcus; isolation source: swab sample of gingival sulcus...
GAATAGGCCATAGCAGGCTCCTTTCGTAATTTATTTAGTAGTAATTACAGTTTAGGACGCCTGCTTTTTGGTTGCAAAGGTGGTGAGTTACTACGTATCGCTTGATACCGCGCAAAAAATCTGTTAGAAATATAGCATAATCCCATAAGGAGATCAGTATGATATATCTAGGCCGAGTCGATAATCTGATCCTGCCCGATCGGGTGACGACGACGAACCGTGCGTCGGATGCGTCAGATCGGGCGCGGCTCATCACGGATGTCTATACCAAGCTCGACCTCTTTGATTCGGCGAGAGCGGAGGAGATGTCCGACGTACTGCCTCCGCAAATCGAAAAATATATGAGACATATCCAGGCAGAGAGCTCGAGCCTTTTGTCGTGATTCATCTCGGTCAGCGTGCTGATCTAAAGGTACTGCTCGACAAGCTCGATGCCGCCGCTTCTGGATGCGGAGCCAAGTCGTTTTACAAGGACGAGCTATGGGATCGCTACGACCTAGCCAATCTCAACAGGCGGCGAACCGACGGCGGCGCAGAGCCGCTCGATGGCGAAGTGCGATGCCATGATCTGACAATTTGCAATCAACACCACGAACAAGGACTCGTTGCTGGTGAAAACGACCTCGACGAGATGGTTGCCCAGAGACGGAAACTCGAGCAGGGCAACGTGCTACTCAACGTCGTTGACTGGATCTGTATCGAGGCTATGCGCCGAGAGTGCGGCGAGCCGTCGCTCGACACGCACACCGTCACTAGATTTGTGCAGATGGACGATAGAATCGTCGGATCTCGGGGCAGTACGATTGGTTCTGCGCACTCGTTCGACACTGGTGCGCAAGTCGTCGCACTCGATGAGTCATTTGGCGGCGTTCGCCGCTCCGACGCTGGCGTGCGCCGCTCGGTGGGGGTGCGGCCCGGCTATACGTTCGCAGCCGCTGGAAATGGTACGGCGCTGCGTAGCGATAGAGCGTCGTAGTTGTAGCGCGAAAGCACCGGCTCGTTTCTGCACACCGTCTCTGCTATGCCGCGGCGCAGATGCTACAATAGATACTGCCGCAAACATCGGCACCCAACCAAAAGCAGGAAGCAAGTATGAAAGTCAGTCTCAACACACTACAAAACTTGGTCGGTTTCGACCTGCCGCCAGTCGATGAGCTGGTGGCGCGAATCAATGCGCACAATGTACTGTCCAAGTGTTGGGCGTGGAGCGAACGGTGAGTAACACTACTACAGTGTATGTATTTATTGATGCGGCAAATCTCTGGGAGGCGCAAAAAACCAAGGGTAGGTTTTTTGACCTCGCCAAATTATGCAAGTATCTGAAACAGCAGCACAGCGCAACCGCTATGAAGGTTTATTACTATACCGCATATCCTGCAGAAGGTACGCGCGAGTATTCAACCGCACCTAGATACAAGTTCTATACGTATCTAAAGAAAGGGCTTGGCTTTGTTGTCCGAAAAAAGCCGCTCAAACAAATCAAACGCGATACTCCCGAAGGTCAGGTTGTCGAAGAAAAAGGCAATATGGATGTTGAAATGGCGATAGACGCCGTCAATCTTATTGATGCGTATGATGTTGCCATCCTTTTTACGGGCGATTGCGATTTTCTAGCATTAGTAAACTACATCAAAAATCGGCAAAAGCGCGTCTATATATACTCTTCGCGAAATAATGTTTCGACAGAAATGCGCACTGGCGGCCACGGGTATACGGATGTACTAAAGGTTGATGTCGATATATGGGGTAGGAGGCTACGTTATCGTGAACAGAATGCAGAATAAAAACACTCCTCGACTAGGAGGAGTGCTCTTGGATGTAAAGCCCCGACGGTTAGGAGTGCCAACCATTGGATGAGTGTATGGTAGCAAAAATAGTAAAAAAAGTCAATAATAGGTAGCGTATGAAAGTCAGTCTCAACACACTACAAAACTTGGTCGGTTTCGACCTGCCGCCAGTCGATGAGCTGGTGGCGCGAATCAATGCGCAGCTGGGCGGCGTCGAGGAAATCATCGATCTCGGCGCTAGATACGAGGACGCCGTGATCGTGCGCGTGATGGAATGCAAAAAACATCCCGACGCCGACAAATTGACGATTTGCCAGATCGACGCTGGCAGCGGCGAACCAGTCCAAGTCGTCTGCGGCGCGCCCAATGTGCACGCCGACATGTGGGCGGTGTGGTTGCCGCCTGGTAGTATCGTGCCGAGCACATACGACGACGAACAGCCATTCAAGCTCGACGCGCGCAAGCTGCGCGGCGTGATGAGCCATGGCATGCTGGCGGCTGGCGACGAGCTGGCGATCAACGGCGATCACGACGGTATCGTCGAACTGACTGAATCCGATCTACTGCACGGCAGACAGCTGGCGGCCGGCGCGAGTTTTGCTGAGACGTTTGGACTGGACGACACCATCATCGACATCGAGAACAAAATGTTCACTCACCGCCCAGATTGCTTCGGCCAGCTGGGCGTCGCGCGCGAAGTTTCGGCGATTTTGGGGGCTGCGTCGACCGACAAGGAGTCCTCCGCTGACGCCGAATTTGAAAATCCCGATTGGTATCAGACTACGCCAGAATTTGCATCGGCAAAAAACCTCCAGCTCGACACATTCAACGACGCAAAAGAACACGTCCCGCGCCTCATGCTAGTGGCGATGGACAACGTCACGATTCAGCAAAGTCCGATGTGGCTGCAAGTAGAGCTGGTGCGTTGGGGCAGCAAAGCGATCAACAACATCGTCGACATTACCAACTACGTCATGCTGCTGACAGCGCAGCCGACGCATGCCTATGACTACGACAAACTGCGCGGCGGCCGAGTCGGCGCGCGGATGGCGGCTGCCGGCGAGAAACTGATGCTGCTCAACGGCAAACAATACGAGCTCGACGAACACGACATCGTCATCGCCGATGGCGAAGGTCCGATCGGCCTAGCCGGCATCATGGGCGGCGGCAACAGCGAAGTCTCGCTTGAGACAAAACGCATTGTGCTCGAAGTCGCTACGTTTGACATGTATTCAGTGCGCCGCTCGGCTATGAAACACGGATTGTTTACCGACGCACTAGCGCGTTTCAACAAAGGCCAAAGCCCGCTGCAAAACGCTCGCGTACTGCATCTGCTCATGCAGCTTGCCGGCGACGTATCGGGCGCTCAGCAGGCCAGCGATGTGCACGATGTTTCCAGTGCGGACTGGAACCGCGAAGTTTCACTCAGCGGTGAAATAACGGTCAGTACGGCGTTTATCAACAACCGCCTCGGACTCAGCCTGACGACGGAACAGATAGGCAGTTTGCTGCGCCGCGCCAATTTCGCGGCGCATCCGGCCGAAAAAGACGAGGCGGCGCTAGCCATCACCGCGCCGTTTTGGCGCACTGACATCGCCGAGCCCGAGGACATCGTCGAGGAAGTCGGGCGATTGTATGGATTTGACAAATTGCCGCGCGAGCTGCCTCGGCGCAGCACGAAACCAGCGCCAAAAAACAAGCTGCGCGAAACCCGTCAAAAAATCCGCGAATCTATGGAAAAATACGGCGCCAACGAAGTGCTGACCTACAGTTTCGTCCACGAAAATGTCATCACGCGAGCCGGACAAGATCCCGCGCAGGCCTTTCGGCTGTCAAACGCGCTCAGTCCTGACCTGCAATATTATCGCTTGAGCGTGCTGCCGAGCCTGCTCGACAAAGTCCATATGAATATCAAGGCCGGCCACGACGAATTCGTACTCTACGAGATCGGCAAAGGCCACGACAAACAGCACTACGATGACGACGGCCTGCCCAGCGAAATCGGGTTTGTCGACGCTGTCTACGCCAGCAAAAAACCGCGCTCCGGCGCCGCCTACTATCACATGCAGCAGCTCGTCGAATGTCTCTGCCGCGATCATGGCGTCGAGCTGCGTTACAAGCCGATCGCGCAGCCGGCGGACGATCCGGCGGCAGCGCCGTTTGAGCCCGCTCGCAGCGCCCGGCTCGAAACGGTCGACGGTGGCTATATCGGTGTGATCGGCGAGCTGAAACAATCCGTCATCAGCGCCTTCAAGCTGCCGGAGTATACAGCCGCGATGACGCTCGACCTGGCACGCGTGGCTGATGCATTTGACACGCCGCACGAAACGTACTCGCCTCTGAGTAAATATCCGAGCGTCACGCAAGATATTTCGCTCAAAGTCGCGCATGACACGCCCTACACGGCAGTCTACGAGCAGGTCTATGACACACTCGCGGCGCAGGCGGGCGATGTCGATATCGCTGTGTCGCCAGTATCGATATATCAGGCGGAGGATGACGGAGCGCACAAAACGATTTCACTGCGCGTCGTCATGACTAGCCATCAGGGCACGCTGCGCGACGAAGATGTGGCGGCCCTGCTCGATGCTGCCGCAGCCGCTGCAACGCGCGAGCTAGGCGCGGTGCGCGGTTAGTTTGCGCCGCACTTGCGTTTGATATCGTCGAGACTGTTCAGTGTATGTAAAATGCCTTTAGCGAGGCCCCTGGCGTAGATGGCTTTTTCTGGACCGCTCAGCGGTACGTCTGTTCTGCTGCCTTTTTTGGCGCCGAGCTCGGAGTAGATCCATGGGGCGTCGGGCTTGGCCTCAGCTCCCCATAGTTGGACAAGGGTGATGTCGCCAGGCACTTGAGAGCCGTGGGATTTGAAACTCTCGGCCGTGACCTTGACGCCGCCATTGTTTGCTTCTCGCTCGAGGATGACTAGTTTGGTCGCTTCGCGCGTCAGGCATTCGTTGGTCGGGTTGTCGTATGTGACGGTCGTGCCGTTGTATGAGCGTTTTTGACCTTTTTTTGGTATGAGCTGCGAACGTTTGAGCGGGTTGACGGAATGGTCTGTATGAATACTGGCGACGAGGTCGGCGTCTACTTCGGCGGCCATTTCGGCGCGGTCGCGTTGTGAGATTGTGTCGCCAGAATTTTGTTTGGTGTATTTGACATAGACACCGTTTTTTGTGAGGGCTGCGCCGACTATCCTAGAGATAGAGAAGACCTCTTCTGTCTCTGGTGTGTTGTGACCGCTCGCTTCGACGAGGCCGCTTTTTTCGTCGAGGCGCTTGAGGTACTTGCCGTTGTGGCCTGGATCGAGCAAGACAGTGTGGCGCTCTGGCTTGGTCTCGCTGGGCGACGGCTCTGCTGTCGCGGTTTGCGAGGTTTCGTTGTCGGTGGGCGACTCGCTCGGCGATTCGCTGGGTGATTCGGTCGGTGCCGGCGTGAATGTCTCGGTCGGCGGAGCTGTCGGGCCTATGTTCTGACTATCGACCGCAGCGGGTACGCGCTGCGAAGTCTGCGCGCCATCTAGCGCGGGAATACGAACATAGCCCGAGTTCCAGGCGAGCGCGGATACGGTGGCAAATGCCAGTGCTGTCGTGCCAGCGCCGAGGTATCGGCCTCTCCGTGCTGCGCGACCACACTCGTCGTCAAATGTGTCGCAGTCTACGTATATTTGATCATCCCACTTTATAAAATCGCCAGGTTGTCTAGTCATAGCGCTCTTTTTGCTCCCTGTAATTCTCTACGGTCGTTGCCTGATCGCAGTTGATATTGTCGCTACACAGTGTACGGATGGTCATTGCTGGTGTCAATACCATTGCACTGGTATTGACTGATAGTCAATTAAGCTGTAGTGTAATACGTAATAGAATAAATGCAACAAAAAGGAGTGGATATGGAACGATCACGCGCCGAACGACCAGACCCGCGTAGAAAACTCGATGACGAGCTCGAGGGCAAAGTAGACATGATCCTCGATGAGCAACCACCGACAAAAGAAGAAGCGGTGAGAGACGTCCTTCGCGCCAAGAAATCGGATCGTTCCGCAGAATGCTGGTTTGCCGCTGAGGGGTTCGCTCAGTCATACGGGAGGATCTCGGACGAAAGGTATGTCGAAGCCCAAGACGAGGAATATATCTTGATCGTGTATCGCATGATGATGTTTGCCTCGCAAGTAGCCGAAAAATACTGCGGCAAAGACTCTCAAGCGCTCAAGATCGACTGGTATGCCTACATAGGCGCCATAGGCGAGCAATACGACTGCATGGACAATCCCAACAGGATGCTAAATCTGGCAAAAAACGAGATCGGGCAGTATATCAAACATAGCAGCAACGTCAGAAGTTTGATCAAAAATGTCGCACCAGTACTTGCATTTGAGCGCGAAGATGCTCCGGATATCAAGCACATACTAGAGAATCTGTACGATAGTAGCGAGGAGGATATCACTGGCACGGCGCTAGAAAATTTGCACGCTCTGGATACGGATCGCCGTGTCGACAAACTGGCGCTGGCGGTTTTGGCTGGCGGTTTCGCATTTATGCTGATCGACCGCGCAAATAACGAGCAAGCGTAGACACCCGCACCGCTCAAAACATGCCGTTTTGCCAATCAGGCAATTGTTCGCGCGTTATGGTGCGCGCGTCGTTGTAGACGGCGTTGGCGTAGCTCGATGTGATCGTACCGCCGAGGTAGTTTGCGCTGCCGACGCTCTCGCCCCACGTCACAAAATACCGCCAATCATACTCGCTCCCTGGTTGATAGAGTGTCGCCGGATCGGGCATATAGCCCGTTTCGCTGATGACAGGGGGTTTCTTGCTCGTCGCTGCGATTTCGGCATAGCTGGCGTTGGTCGGATAATTGTCGGTGTCGTAGGAGTCCAAACCGATCAAGTCGACGTATGCGTCGCCAGGGTAGGTATCGGCGTAACTGCCAGGCGGCCAATAGTTGGCAGCGTACGTCCAGATGAGATTGTGCAGATTGTGATAATTGACGATACGGTCATGCACCAGCCGCCAGAGCCGCTTGTAGGCGGCCGCGCCATCGGCGCCCCACCAAAAAATCGCTGGATTGTTGGCCTCGTGCATCGGCCGCCAGATGACGCTGAGACCAGCCTGATCGAGACGACGCAGCTGGACTGCGATATGGTCGATGTCGCGGTAGAGCAGATCGAGCCCGCCGCCCGGCGACGTGTCGAGCATGGCGCTCGCTGGGCGAAACGTCGTGTAATTGGCGTAGACCCAATCCCACCAGTTGGCATTTGGGTCGCCATAGGGCGGGTTCCAATGCCAGCAAAACGCCACGATACCGCCGCGCGTGCCCTGTGCCGACGCTAGCGGCGTACCGGTGAAAGGGTTTGTCGATGCCCATGCCAGGGCGCGGTCGACATCGGCGCCAGTATCGCCGTTTTGCTCGCGCGACGGCGAATATTTCATCAGATCGAAACCACCGATTGCTGGCAATCTGCCGGTATTGGTGTGGAGCCACTGCATGTTTTGCTCGTCGGTGATCGGCTCGTTTGTGTAGCTGACCTGCTGACCGGTCAAAATACGCTGTTGCTCGCGCATACTACAGATGTACTGATACAAATGCCGGGTCTGCGTCGTGGCGAGCGGGTCGTGTAGCCTATATTTGTCGCGCGTCGCCCAGTAGTGCGCGCAGTAGAGCCAGCGTCGTCGTCCATGCATACATAAGTAGTATAACAGATATACACAGCTGTGATAACCAGATTATATTGCGCATATGCATATTATTATTGACAAAAAGTCAATGATTTGCTATAATGAAAAATGGAAATAACATCACAATAATCTAGAGGAGAGACTATGGGTATTCGTGAAATTATCAGCATCAGCGCAGTCGGCATCGCAATTGTCGCAGGCGCAAGCGCTACAGCAGAGCCTGTCAGCGCAAGTAACTGTGTCGAGGGCAAGACTGGCCGAGATTTTGTCGGCAAATGGACGTCGCGAGACACCGTAACATTTTCGACCAAACACAACCGACCGCTCTGCCATGACACTGTCATCAATGTCAGCTCGTATACTATGCCTGACCACTACGACGGCAAGGTATTTATGTACTACGATCGCGCTACCAACAAGACTATCTACAACAAAACAGCGTCTCCGCAAACGCTGCACGCAACCAAAAAGGTTACTCTGCGTGCTGGCACCAACGGCAAGACAACTGTCACCGTCGACACGCCGAGCGTATGCAAAAACGTTCAGACAGACGCCTACACAGGCCCAGAGCAGACCGTCATCGGTCCAAAAGGCCACGGCCCAGCTGTATTCGCCTGGAAAATCTCAAAAAAGGTCAAATGCGACACAACCAAACCTGTCGAAAAACCAGTTGAGAAACCAGTCGAAAAACCTGTCGAAAAGCCAGTAGAAAAGCCAGTTGAGAAACCAGTCGAAAAGCCGGTTGAAACACCTGTCGAAGAGGAAAAAGAAGTCGTCAAACCTGTCGAAGAGGAGACGACCGAAGTCCAAGGTGTCGCTACTGAGCTGCCGCAGACCGGTCTCGGTACACTCACTCGCGTACTCGCTGGTGGTGCAGGCCTGAGCCTACTCGCTGCTGCTGCAACAGCTGTTGTCCAGTCGCGACGCTAGTCGGCAAGACTGAGTAGCACGTCTGCGCGAGCAACAACTCGCACGAGACAACAAACCCCCGTATGATTGCCATGCGGGGGTTTTGTGATGCGCGAGCGACTCGGGGTTCTGTGGTATCGTCTGAGCTCGGTGTTGGTGCGTGCATGCCGTGTGGTGCTGTGCACGGGCAGAGACCGGCCGCTTTCGCCCGCTGAGACTATCTGCGCAGTGAAGGACCGGGGTGGCGCTGCTGGCGTCGCTTGACTCACTATTTGTTTTATGATACAAATAAAGACGAGCAGCGTCTGCTGTTTCATTTCCTAGTAGAGGAGCGTGCACAATGCTGTCGATTAAGGGTCTGAGGATCTCCCTCTCGCTCTTGGTCTCTATCGCTGTAGTGCTCGCGGCTGTGGTAATCACGGCTGTGTGTGCCTACGGGGACTACATCCACAAGAGCAGTAGGGTCGTCACGGTCTGTGGCGTCGAAAAAGTCGCCAAAACAGACGACGGTAAGACAATAACCGGAAACCTGGTGTACACGTCAGACGGCGTGTACACCTACAACGACTATGCGTGGCTGGGTCTCGGTATGCGTACAAGTTCACTCGACGGCTACGGCAAAATTGCCGTCGGGGAGAAATACGCAATCGAAACCTATGGCTGGCGAAACGGGGTGCTAAACATGGCCCCAAACATCATCAGCGCCACGCCGACCGACGAGTCTCCAGTCGGCTCCTGCTAGGCCCCGCCGCTAGTCCCCTCGTTTTTTAGAGGGGGCTAGCGGATGTTTTTTTGTTGGGGTGAACAGCCCGGCGCTAGCAAACGCGCTCCATATCTCAAGCGATCCGCTATAATACGATTTGATGACGAGTATAAAAGACAGGTACAAAGACGACCGCCCACGCGAGAAGCTGATCAAATTTGGGTCGGAGAAGCTATCCGATCTGGAGCTCTTGATGGCCATCATTGGCAGCGGCAATAGCCAGGCCGATGTCGGGCAAATTAGCCGGCAGGTGCTGAAGATCATTCGTGCCAAAAATGGCGATATAGGTTATCAGGATCTCAGGGAAGTAAAAGGTCTAGGCGAGGCCAAAGCCTCGGTTATATTAGCCAATTTAGAGCTGGCCAAACGGTACTTGCTAGAGGACGACCGTCCGGTGATCGACTCGTCTGACGCAGCTGTGGCGCAGCTGTCAGACATCCGCGACAAGCAGCAAGAGCATTTCGTCTGTCTGACGCTCGACGGCGCCAATCGGCTGATCGCCAAGCGCATCGTCACCATCGGCACGCTCAACTCCAGCCTCGTCCACCCGCGCGAAGTCTTCGCCGACGCCATCACCGATCGCGCCGCCAGCATCATCGTCGCCCACAACCATCCATCCGGCTCACTCAGACCAAGCGAAGCCGACAAACAAGGCACCAAAAAGCTAGCCGACTCCGCCGAAATCCTCGGCATCAAACTGATTGACCATATAATTGTCACAAAGGAAAATTAAAACCAGAAAGAGACTATGTCAGACGAACAAAAAGCTAATTTGCAGCGTCAGTTGTGGAATATTGCCAACGAACTACGGGGTAAAATGAACGCCGATGAGTTTCGTGACTACATACTAGGCTTTATCTTTTACAAATATCTGTCTGAAAAAATCTCCAACTATATCGACAAAGATCTGCTGGCAAATGACAATTTAACCTATGATCAGCTAAAAGATCGTTCCGATAGAGATAAGTATTTATCGGCGGTGCGAAAAGCTACTATCGACAAGCTTGGCTACTTTCTCGAGCCAGAAGAGCTGTTCTTGAGTGTAGCTAAGAATTCTGATATCAACGATAATTTAAATGAAGATTTAAACAGGATTCTCCAGAATATTGAAAAGTCAACAATGGGAGAAAAAAGCGAAGGTGACTTCGAAAAGCTATTTTCTGAGTTAGACCTGGAATCCAGCAAATTAGGAAAGACCGTATCGGAGCGTAACAAGCTGATTGCCAAAGTCCTCAAGCATTTAGACAAAATAGATTTTCAACTAGAAGACTCTAAGATCGACATTCTAGGCGACGCCTATGAGTACTTGATCAGCAAATTTGCGGCTGGCGCTGGTAAAAAAGCTGGCGAATTCTACACGCCACAGGAAGTGTCAGAAATACTTGCGCGTATCGTGACGCTAGGCAAAGAAACCATTCGCGACGTTTATGATCCGACCTGTGGCTCGGGTTCTCTGCTACTACGCGTCAAAAAGCACGTCAAGGAAGTTCACAAGATTTACGGTCAAGAGATGAATAACACCACCTACAACTTGGCACGCATGAATATGATACTGCACGATGTTCACTATGCTGACTTTGACCTCAAGCAAGAGGATACGCTGGAAAAACCGCAGCATCTAGATCAACGCTTCGAGGCAGTGGTGGCCAATCCGCCGTTTTCAGCCAAATGGTCGGCTGACCCGATTCACTTGGCAGAAGAGCGATTTGCGCCGTATGGCGTTTTGGCGCCAAAGTCTAAGGCTGATTATGCTTTCATCACCCACATGATTCATCATCTGGACGACAACGGCACGTTGGCAGTAGTCGCTCCGCACGGCGTATTGTTTCGCGGTGCGGCTGAAGGCAAGATTAGGCAATTTTTAGTCGAGCAGAAAAACTATCTCGACGCCGTCATTGGCTTGCCGGCCAACTTGTTTTTCGGCACATCCATACCGGCTTGTATCTTGGTGTTCAAAAAGTGTCGCCAGCGCGACGACTCGGTGTTGTTTATAGAAGCCAGTCGCGAATTTGAAAAAGACAAAAATCAAAACCGCCTGACGTCTGAGAATATTAACAAAATCATTGATACTTACGCCAAGCGAGCAGAAATCGAGCGCTACTCGCACAATGCCAAGCTAGACGAAATCGCCGAAAACGACTACAACCTCAACATCCCGCGCTACGTCGACACCTTCGAACCCGAGCCAGAGATAGATCTCGACGAAGTCACTGCCGGTATCAAGCAAATCGACAAACAAATCACCAAAGTCGACGCCAAAATCGCCAAATACTGCGACGAACTTGGCATAGAAGGGCCGTTTTGATGTCAGATATAATAAAATCAGATTTTTTGCTTTACAATTCGCCAAGTGGTGACGTTAAGATCGAAGTCTTTTTTCAAGACGAAACAATTTGGCTAACTCAGAAAAAAATGGCTGAACTTTTTGGGGTTGATCGAACTGTTATAACCAAGCATCTTAAGGGTATTTTTGAGACAAATGAGTTAGAAGAAAAAAGCAATGTGCAAAAAATGCACATTCCAAAGTCTGATAAACCAGTGAAGTTTTACAATCTCGATGTAATTAT
>PDWI01020124.1_pt1 | contig 11698 bp, 9 predicted proteins | sample 1430891 | NCBI WGS metagenome assembly PDWI01 (sample SAMN01162508, study PRJNA174530) | Oral metagenome, whole genome shotgun sequencing project. | biome: Marine environment; feature: Marine mammal; material: Swab sample of the gingival sulcus; isolation source: swab sample of gingival sulcus...
ATAAAAAGGTACGTGTTTTATTCAGTACCAATTCTCGCACGGCAAATACCAAGCCTTCCCATATCAGTTTAAAGAAAATTTTCATACGTTTATATTTTACAGCCTTTGGCTTTAATCAATTAGCAATTAGCAATTAGCAATTAGTAATTAGTAATTAGTAATCAGTAATTAGCAATACCGCAATTTAATCACAAGGCGATGCAGTGAGTACTTCGACTTCGCTCAACAACCATGAAGTCGAACTGAACGCAAAGTTTTTTCGCAAAGTTGAAAATAGTTTTTAGTGTTAAGTTTTTCGTTAATTCCAACCCAAAACCAAGCACTAAAAGCTCATAACTTGTTTTGCTTCTATCTTCTGTCTTCCGACTTGTCTATCTTAATTACTCATTGTTAATTCCTAATTGAACATTGAAGCTAAAAGCTAACAGCTAAAAGCCAAATATAAGACGCTTAAAAGTAAAAAAGGTAACAATCGGAATATTAAAAAATTCAATGCTTCACTTGCAATTACAACTTTATCGCCATTCTACTATTTGCCTGCCGTTGGCTTGTCGCATATGTGCAGGAATATGCTGCCTTATATTACCTGCCAAAGCCTTTATCAATCTTGCTTTCTCGTATTTGCGGGTATAGATAAGAGATATTTCGCGCAAAGGATGCGTGTTGCTAAACGATTTTACTTGCTGTTGTTGCTCTATCGGCATATCTAAACCGGCCAATTCCGGAATCAGCGTATAGCCGCCATTTTGGTCTATTATTTTTATTAAAGTTTCGATATTGCCCCCTACAAATTCAAAAGGCAGTTTAGAGGAGGCTTGGTGTTCTAAATGGCACAAATTAATAATTTGGTGTTTGAAACAATGCCCGTCGTTGAGCAACCAAATGTCATCTATTGATATATCGTTGAGGTCTAAATGGGTGTTATGTGCCAGTGGATGTTCCGGATGTATGTACAACAACATTTCCTCATAGTATAAAGGCGTTTCAAAAATACCGTCTTCGTGTATAGGGGTTGATAAAATACCCACATCCAATTGGTCTTGGTGCAAAGCACTGATAATATCTTCACTTACCATATCCCGTATTTTTAATTGTACTTTGGGATAGATACGATGAAAATGTACGCTAAAACGTGGCAATAGATAAGGCGATATAGTAGGTATAATGCCTATGCGTAATACGCCTTGTATTTCGCCTTTATCTTCTTCTACCATAAGAGGAATGCGTGCTGCTTCTTGCAATACACGTTTAGCTTGTTCTACAATTTGATGTCCAATTTCTGTAGGTATTACGGGTTGTTTGCTACGGTCAAAAATTAAAACACCCAAAGTCTCTTCCAGTTTTTTGATTTGCATGCTAAGCGTAGGTTGGGTTACATGGCAGGCTTCTGCTGCCTTGGCAAAATGCCTGTGTGTATCCAAAGCAATAATATATTCCAATTGTATTAAACTAATCATGCTGCAAATATAGATATTTCTTATTAGATGATAAAAAAGATTGATATTATAAATGATTTTTATATTGTATCTTTGCCATGTCAAACAATAACATAGGAGTTTTTAAGGCGCTATTAGCTGTTGGCCTTTGGCTATTAGTACTCAATGTAATTTGTTTACCATTGGTCAATTTACTTCATCTATTTTTTTTAAGCTAATAGCCTCTTAGAAACCTCTAATAAACAAACAATATCATGGAACAAAACAAAGAACAAAACAAAACAGTAAGCATGCCTCGTATAGGCGATGCTGCTCCTGAATTTAAAGCCTCCACTACGCAAGGAGATATTCATTTTCCTGCTGATTACAAAGGCGAATGGGTGATTCTTTTTAGCCATCCTGCAGATTTTACACCTGTATGCACCTCAGAGTTTATGACTTTTGCTAGTATGGAAGAGAAATTTGCCAAAGTAAATACCAAATTAGTGGGTTTATCTGTAGATGGTCTCTACAGCCATATTGCTTGGTTGCGCACTATCAAAGAAAAGATAGAGTACAAAGGCATGAAAAATGTGGAAGTTAATTTCCCTCTGATAGATGATGTGGGAATGCATGTGGCTGAAAAATATGGTATGATACAACCCAACGAAGATTCTACCAAAGCAGTAAGAGCGGTCTTTTTTATCGACCCCAAGGGTATTATCCGCAGCATTATTTATTACCCCTTGAGTTTGGGTCGTAATTTCGATGAGCTGTATCGTGTGATAGTAGCTTTACAAACAGCCGATGCTTTTGAAGTGGCTACACCTGCCGATTGGCAAATAGGCGACGACGTGATAGTAGGACCTGCGGGTTCTTGTGGCACGGCTAAAGAGCGTATGGAAGATGAAGATATGGATTGTAAAGATTGGTTCTTCTGCACTAAAAAATTAGACAAACAAAAAGTATTGGATGCTATTATGAAGAATGCATAATAGTGATAGCCGTGGCAGAATAAAACGGAGTGGCATAAGCTGCCATTCCGTGCCTGACACGGAATCCAGCGGAACATTATACCCATCCTGTCAAAAAAGGTTTTAGCTGTAAATACCTATCAACATGGATATAATATTTCTACCCCATTAACGCCATATTATCACTTAAATCCTCCCATGTAGGATTATCCTTCTCTATTAATGCTAATTTCCAACGACGTTTCCAGTTTTTTAATTGTTTTTCCCTTCTAATAGCCATATTAATATCATGAAAAGATTCATAATAAACCAATTGTGAGACACCGTATTTTTTGGTAAACCCATTATTAACACCTGTTTTATGTTCTATTATCCGTCTATTTAGGTTATTGGTTACACCTACATATAAAGTACCATTTCTCTGAGAAGCTAAAATATAGACATAATAGGTTTTCATAATAATAAGTAGTCATGACAATTGTATTATAAATAGGCACAAAAGGTATGCCATAATACTTAAGATTATTGGATACTTTACCAATGTAACGTATGTGTGTCTTGTCAATGTAACGTGCTACCGGATACCGGATCAAGTCCAGTATGACATGAAGGACAGATGACATGAGGAGCGCCCTTGTGTCATTCCGTGCTTGACACGGAATCCAACATAATAGCGTGCAATGTCTGTATTACGTACTAACTGGATACCGGATCAAGTCCGGTATGACATGAAGGACGGATGACATGAAGAGCGCCCTTGTGTCATTCCGTGCTAGACACGGAATCTAGCGCAACGGTATGTGATGTCTGTATTACGTACTAACTGGATACCGGATCAAGTCCGATATGACATGAAAGACACATGACATGAGAGACGTAAAACCCCAAACCCCTCAAGGGGCTTTTGACAATGAGAGACGTATTATATACTGCTCATTGTTAATTGCACATTGTTAATTACTAATTACTAATTGTTTTTGGTGTATTTCTCATACAAGTCGGGGCGACGCAGGCGTGTGCGCTCCAAGGCTTGTTCATGTTTCCATTCAGCTATTTTTCGCTCGTGTCCGGATAGTAAAATAGAAGGCACTTCGTGTCCCCTAAAAGACAAAGGGCGTGTATAAACGGGTGGCGATAACAAACCGTCTTGAAAAGAATCTGATAAGGCAGAGGTTTCGTCGCCCAGCACGCCCGGTATCAAACGCACAATACTATCGGTAAGTGCCATGGCAGCTATCTCGCCACCACTTAGCACATAATCGCCTATGCTTATTTCCATACTGATATAGTGCTCTCGTACCCGTTCGTCTATCCCTTTGTAATGCCCACAAAGCATCATGATATTATTGTAGAGCGATAGCTTATTAGATTTGCTTTGGTCTAAGACTTGTCCGTCGGGGGTAAGAAAAATAATTTCGTCGTAGGTCCTTTGTGCTTTTAAATGCTCTATGGCTGCTACCAAAGGCTCGGCTTGCATTACCATGCCTGCTCCACCACTATAAGGGTAGTCGTCTACACGCTTGTGTTTATCGGTACTAAAATCGCGCAGCTGATGCACGTGTATCTCTACCAAATTGGCTTCTTGTGCACGTTTTATAATAGAATGCCCAAAAGCACCCTCAAACATTTCAGGAAAAAGACTTAGAATATCTATACGCATGGGAGTTAGTGTTGAGTTGTGAGTTGAATTGGCCGTAGGTTATAAGCTTTAGGCTATAAGCCATAAACGATAGGTGATGAGTGATAGGTTGTAATCAATTAGTAATTAGTAATTAGCAATGAGTAATTGGCTTCGCCGAACTTCGTTTCATAATTATTAATAACCTTAATGTTTCTTAATGTCTTAATGGTTGAATTATTTGTTTAATTGGAACGCGGATAACACGGATTAAAACCACTGATTACCAAATAATTAAAATATTATACATATACAACATGCTGTGTCTCTACGCATTCCCATATTATCGTGTTATCACATTGTCAAATTACCGCATTAGCACATTGTCACATTACCAAATTACCGCATTAGCACATTACCGAATTACCTCATATCTATCACTTCTACATCGGGATATTTGGCTACATCGAAACTAAAAGTGTCTTCCGCTATTTTAGTGTTTGGTGTAAAGCTAACAATATTGTAGGTAAAACTATTGCCGTCAAAATCGTGGAAAATGAAAGACAAGAGTTGCTTAGACTTTTTATCTATCAACAACACTGCATTTTTTACCATGCCGTCTTCATTTTTGGGCTTTAGCTTGATAGAATAAGCTGCATGCACACCCAACATCACATTTTTTTCTCTCTTAGGAATATAATCTTTGGTATAATTGCTTAATAATTTTTGAGGTGTAAAGCCGCTATCTTCTGTCACTTCATTTATTTGTACTTCGTTGCTGTCTTCAAAAAATGTCCAAATGGTTTTACCATCACAAATTACTTCTTGTCCTGCAATAGACAAATGGTATTTGTCTCCCGACACCAATAGCACTCCCTGTGTCTTTTCATGTATATCAGCAGATTTATTTTCCATAATATAATTAAAGTTCACCTCAATATTATCGTAAGACAAAGTTTTGGCACTTACCTCTTCTAATATTTCACTAGCAGATTTTCTGTTTTGAGCATTTAGCGTAAACACTTGCATGCTTAGCGCTATCATCAATAATAATATTATACGTTTGTTCATCATCTTTATTTTTTTGGTTAGGTGTTGGGTGTTAGGTGTTGGCTATAAGCTTTAGGCTTTAAGCCTTATTAGTTTTTAGTTAGAAATCAAGAACTCGTAGACAAATCTCACAGGTTTCCAAAACCTATGAGACTTCACAAGGTCTGTTCTCAATTGGCAATTATTTATTTTTTCTTCATCTCCGCGTTCCATTATTTCAATTAATATATTATCGCATTAGCATATTATCACATTGTCAAATTATCGCATTATCACATTCCCACATTATCCAATTATTCTTGTTCTCTTGCATACATGTCTTTCAAAAACTGTTCCAAAGCGATTTCGTCGCTCACACGCACCTCTCTGGCTTTACTGCCTTCAAAGGGACCTACTATACCCGCAGCTTCCAATTGGTCTATAATACGTCCTGCTCTGTTGTAGCCCAATTTTAGTTTACGTTGGATAAGAGAGGTAGAGCCTTGTTGTGCGTTTACCACCACGCGGGCAGCATCTTCAAACATGCTGTCTCTATCGGCAGGGTTGATATCTTTCTCTTGTTCGCCCAGTTCTTTATCCGCTTCGGGTAATATATAAGCAGATGTATAAGCCCTTTGAGATCCAATAAAATCTGTAATATCAGCTACTTCGGGTGTGTCTACAAAGGCACATTGCAAACGCACCATATCGTTGCCTGTAGACATGAGCATATCGCCACGGCCTATCAATTGGTCGGCACCACCGGCATCTAAAATGGTACGGGAGTCTATACGCGAGGTTACACGGAAAGCGATACGTGCCGGGAAATTGGCTTTGATAATACCCGTAATCACATTTACAGAAGGCCGTTGAGTAGCAATAATAAGGTGGATACCAATGGCGCGCGCCAATTGTGCCAAGCGTGCAATAGGGCTTTCTATCTCTTTGCCTGCTGTCATCATCAAGTCGGCAAACTCGTCTACTATTAGCACTATATAAGGCATATATCTGTGACCATTTTCGGGATTGAGTTTGCGCGCTATAAACTTGGCATTGTATTCTTTTATATTGCGCACTTGTGCCTCTTTCAAAAGATCGTAGCGGGTATCCATTTCTTTTACCAAAGAGTACAATGTGTTTACTACTATTTGGGTATCGGTAATAATAGCTTCTTCACTATCAGGCAATTTTGCCAAAAAATGACGCTCTATTTTAGAGAATAGGGTTAATTCCACCTTTTTGGGGTCTACCATTACAAATTTAAGCTCGGCAGGATGTTTTTTGTACAAAAGCGACGCTATAATAGCATTCAAACCCACCGATTTACCCTGCCCAGTAGCACCTGCCATGAGCAAGTGAGGCATCTTGGCCAAGTCAAAAACGTAACTCTCATTATTAATCGTTTTGCCTAATACAATAGGTAATTCGTATTTGCTGTCTTGATAAGCTTTAGATTGCAAGACACTCTTCATAGGCACTATCTCGGGCTTGCTATTGGGTACTTCTATACCCACCGAACCACGTCCCGGAATAGGTGCAATGATACGGATACCCAAAGCCGAAAGGCTAAGTGCTATATCGTCTTCCAAATTACGGATTTTAGAGATGCGTATACCCGGTGCAGGCACTATTTCGTAAAGGGTTACCGTAGGACCTACTGTAGCTTTTATTTTTTGTATCTTTATATTATAATAGCTCAAGGTTTCTACAATACGGTTTTTGTTGGCTTCCAACTCTTCTTTATACACATTGATAGTGTCGGAGCCATAATCTACCAACAAATCTAATGTAGGAAATTTGTAATCCGACAAATCTTCGCGTGGGTCGTAAGGAGTATCTATGCCATGCGACTTTTCAAGTGGTTGTTCAGGCTCTGTATCATCTTCCGCTGGTATTTGCGGTGTGCCGTCTAAAATAGCAACACCACTATTGACTTCTACTTCCAAATCACTGTTTGGAGGGGTTTCTTCTTTAGGGGTGTCATCATTTATCACCAATTCCAAATCATTATCATTATCCACTGCTGCTTGTTCCTCTATAGTCTCATTATGAGGGTCATTAATAACAAACGGTGTTGAAGTGTTGTTATCTTTCTCATCAGAAACATCCGACACCGCAAATTCATTGGTATTGTATTTATCTTCTTGCCAATTATCTTGTGTAGCGGAAGTAGTTTGTTCTTTTTCTTTTAGCAAAGCTTCTGCTCGTTTGTCTTGCAGGGATGCTTGCTTTTCTTTTCGCCAAAGGTTTGCTTTTCTACCCATTTTGGCAAAAGGCACTATAAACAACAAAATAAGGCTGAATATCAGTATCAATAACAAGCCAAGAAAACCTATTCTATATTCTAACCATAGGGAGCTTTGGTAACCGAAGGCGCCTCCTAAAATAGACCAAACAGACTCTCTAAATACGGTACCAAAAAAGACAGATGACCATATCATAATCAAAAAAGTGATCTTAGAAGTTCTGATAAACGGCAACCATGTTTTGCGTGTGGTTATTTTTTGCCCGAACAAAAACAAAATAAGCACAAAACCGAGGGCAGCTACTCCAAACATATTGTATATGGTTTGATGTGCTAACCAAACGCCAATAGGTCCTCCCCAATTTTTAGTCACTTTAGAACCATCTAATTGTGTCCAATCAAATTGATGTACAATATTAAAATCTTCTGACCAATATCTAAGATAAAATAATTGTGCAAACAATAAATAAATAGAAAAAAGAATAAGGAAAATGCCAAACCCTAATCTAAAACGCTTGCCATTAGACATATGTTTAGAGTTGGTCTTTTTTGTCGTGGCTTTAGATACACGTTTTTTTGGCTTCTTTTTTGCCATTGGGTTCTGTTTTGCTTTTATATTTTTACGTTTGAACATGGCTCCTATCTTGGTCATTTTGTTTTGGACGGCAAAAGTAAGGCTTTTTGTCAACAAAACCTTTTTTAGAAACAGCTATTTATCCGCCAACTTATTAACAATTATTTTAATGTTAAAAATAACTATTGGGCACGAATGTTGTGCTTTGATTAAAAAATTAAACTAACAAACTAATGAAATATCAAATTATAGCTTTAAAAACATTGATTCTCATATGCTTTTTATATATGAGTTTCAGTGCTTTTGCCCAAAAAGATAAACAATTTCAAATTGCAGCCATTGGCTTTTACAATCTCGAAAATCTATTTGATACCATAGATACACCCGGTGTACACGACACAGAGTTTACACCTGGAAGCAAAAAACTATGGAATACAGAGAATTACAATACAAAGTTGCAACATTTGGCAAAAGTGATTTCAGAAATAGCGACTGACAAAACCCCTGACGGTTTGGCAGTGTTGGGTGTGTCGGAAGTAGAAAATAGAGAAGTGTTGGAGGATTTGGTAAAGCAAGAGGCTATCAAAGAGCGTAATTATCAAATCATACATTATCACTCGCCCGATAAAAGGGGTATAGATGTAGCTTTGCTTTATCGTGCAGATTATTTTACACCTACCGGTAGTCGCTCTGCAGCTTTACACACTGACAATCCCAACTTTTATACTCGCGACCAATTGGTGGTAAGTGGAGATTTGCAAGGCGAGAATATGCACTTTATAGTCAATCACTGGCCTTCTCGTAGCGGAGGCGAAAAACGTACACGTCCTTTACGTAATGCGGCTGCTCAGTTGTGTAAGAGTATCACAGATTCTATTCTGACCACAGATGCCAATGCCAAAGTAATTATAATGGGCGATTTGAACGATGACCCTACCAGCCCCAGCGTGGCCAAATACTTAAAAGCGGTGGGTGACAAAAAATTGTTATCAAAAACGACTTTATACAACCCTTTCTATATAAAATTTATGCATGGAGAAGGCTCCTTGGCCTATAGAGATTCGTGGAATATATTTGACCAAATGATAATGACTCCCGCTTTGGTAAAACAAAGTACCAACTGGATGTTTTACAAGGCTTATGTGTTTAACAAAAGCTATATGAAAAACGAAACCGGACGCTATAAAGGCTATCCCAAACGCTATTATGTAGGCAATACTATCCAAGGTGGCTATAGCGACCATTTTCCCGTGTATTTATACCTTGTAAGAGAAGTTACGAAGTAAAGGTGTGAGGAAATATGCTAATGCGATAATTTGACAATGTGCTAATGTGTGAACATGAAAAAATGTGGCAATGTGATAATTATTGCAAACATTAAAAAAACCATTAAGATATGAAGATACATTAAGAAAATTACTCATTACTTAATTGCTAATTGATATCACTCTTCTACCCCTTAAAACTTATTAAAAAAAGAATCAATAGCTAACGGCCAATAGCCAATAGCTAAGAGCTAAATAAAAAACATGAAAAAACTATTTCCTTTATTGAGCCTACTACTTATGTTGGGCATGTTGGCTTGTACACCTGCAGAAGAAAAAGCAGACGAGTGTTTTAGAAAAGGCAACCAACTATTGCAAAGAAGTAATGTAAAAGGCGCTATGATAGCTTATGAAGAAGCACTTAGCTATTATGAAAAAGATTATTATTATGTGTCTTTAGGGCATTGTTATATGAATTTTCGTGAGTATAAAAAAGCAATTGCTGAGTATGATAAGGCTATAAAATTAAACCCTCGTAATGGCGACGCCTATTATAATAGAGGTTTGTGTTGGTTCTATTTGGGCGATAAAGACAAAAGCTGTGCCGACTGGCATAAAGCACAAGACAATGGTAAAGAAAATCTTGGAGAGCGATTAAGAACTTGCCCATAATAAGTGGTGTTTATTCGTTTAGTTGTTCTATTCGTTTAATCGTTTAGTTGTGTAATCGTTTAATTGTTTAGTTGTGTAATTCAACACCTCAACAGTTCAACATCTCAACAAATCAACAATTCCACAAATCAACACCTCAACAATTCAACACCTCCACATCTCATATGCAAACATTACCCCTCAGAACACGGCTTCGCATTTTTACCTTGGGATGCTCCAAAAACTTGGTAGATTCCGAGCATTTGATGGCACAGTTGGCTGCCAATGGTGTACAATTGGTAGAGGATGATAATTATGATGCGGTGGTTATCAATACCTGTGGTTTTATTGCCGATGCCAAGGAGGAAAGTATAGAGAGTATTCTTCAGGCGGTAGAAGATAAGAAATCCGGTTTCTTGAATCATGTGTATGTAATGGGTTGCTTGTCGCAGCGTTATAAAAAAGATTTGCAAGAGGAACTGCCTTTGGTAGATGGTTTTTATGGCGCACGCGAGAATGATATTATAGATATAGCCAAAGATATAAGCGGCACTTATCGTTACGAATTGGTGGGTGAACGAAAAATCACCACCCCTTCTCACTATGCCTACCTCAAAATATCGGAAGGTTGCGACAGAAGCTGTGCTTTTTGTGCCATTCCGGGCATTCGTGGCAGGCAAATAAGCCAACCTATAGAGCGTTTGGTGCAAGAAGCAGAGGGTTTGGCAAGGCAAGGGGTAAAAGAGCTGATAGTCATAGCACAAGATTTAACCGCTTATGGCACCGATTTGTATGGCAAACGCAACTTAGCCACGCTCTTGCGCCATTTGGCTAAAGTAGAAGGTGTAGAATGGATACGTTTGCATTATGCCTATCCTCATCCTTTTCCGCGCGATATATTAAAGGTTATGGCAGAAGAGCCTAAGATAGTGAAGTATATGGATATTCCGCTACAACATATCAGCAATCCCATCCTAAAAAGTATGCGCCGGGGTCATACAGCCGAGCAAACCAAACAACTGCTGATAGACATGCGTCAAGCCATGTCCGATATGGCTATACGCACTACCTTTATAGTGGGTTATCCGGGAGAAACAGAAACGGATTTTGAAGATTTAAAAGCCTTTGTGAAATGGGCGAAATTTGAGCGTTTGGGTGTGTTTACCTATTCGCCTGAAGAAGATACACCTGCCGATGTCTTGGCAGACGATGTGCCCGAAGCCGTAAAAGAGCAACGCAAAGACGAGCTCATGGCACTGCAAGCCGATATTAGTTACCAACTCAACAGAGACAAAATAGGCAAAGTATTTCAAGTGATTATAGACCGCCAAGAGGGCAACTATTTTGTAGGTCGTACCCAATACGATTCACCGGAGGTGGACAATGAAGTATTGATTCCTCAAGAGGAAGATTTAGCTATAGGTCGATTTTATAATGTAAAAATCACAGAAGCCGATAGTTTTGAGTTATATGCTTGTTTAACAGAACAAAAGTAGTATCTTTGTCGTATCATTTTAGAAGCTTCCTTTAAATAACCTTATAAAAATAGGGGGCTTAAACTTGGACGCTACAAGAGTAGTACGGAATAAAGATTCTGTATCTCACGATTTTTTCTTAAACAAAAAAACAATGAAACGATTTCTTTATTTTATACTGATATCTATTCCTTTTTTTGCTTGTCAAAATACCAATACAAAGGATAATACAACTGTGATAGCGTATACGCCATCAAAAGTCTATCACTTTAATCTTGATTTTATACGATACAGAGCCAATTTAGGTAGATTTATAAAAAACGATACGTCTTTCTTCTATTTTTATCATCATATTTATTCTCAACAGATTGATATTTATAATGATAATCAAAAAAAAGTAGATTCCATATCTTTGAAAAAATACCAAACAAATAATAACCCCATTGTACATG
>PDWI01015813.1_pt1 | contig 11696 bp, 10 predicted proteins | sample 1430891 | NCBI WGS metagenome assembly PDWI01 (sample SAMN01162508, study PRJNA174530) | Oral metagenome, whole genome shotgun sequencing project. | biome: Marine environment; feature: Marine mammal; material: Swab sample of the gingival sulcus; isolation source: swab sample of gingival sulcus...
GCTGTTTTTCTCAACCTTGAAGGTCCTGAAGCGCTGACATCTGCCTGCCAAGAGTTGGAGACCCTCATGGGTGGGTTTTCCCAAAAAGCGGGGGAAGGGCTTCTCATCCAGAAAATGGCCGACAACGGATTTGAGCTGCTGGTGGGGGCCAAACAGGATCCGGGATTCGGCCCCATCACCATGGTGGGCATGGGCGGCATATTTGTGGAATTGTTTTCCGACGCCGCCATGGGCATCGGCGTATTATCCCGCAGTGATGTGGAACGAATGCTCAAAAACACCCGTGCAGGACGGGTGTTGGATGGATTTCGGGGGCAGACCTACGATAAATCAGCCGTCATTGATCTGGCCGTGAACATCTCAAAACTGATGGCAGAGAACCCAGACATCATTGAGTTAGACTTGAATCCGGTCATTGTGTACAAAAACGGATATGCCGTGGTGGATGCAAGGCTCATTCGAAATTCGGGCCATGTCGCCCCTGCATCAGAAGACATTGTGGCGTGGAAACGTAAAAGTGTGGATGCCATCTTCAATGCCAAATCCGTTGCCATTATCGGTGCGTCCCGCCCTGGCACCCAAGGCGGTGTCATCCTTAAAAACTGCATGGGTATTGAACGGCTCTATCCGATCCATCCCAAACTTACATCCATTAACGGATTGACCTGCTATCCGTCTCTTCACGAGTTGCCTGAAATCCCAGAGGTCTGTGTCTTTGCCGTGAACGCAGAACGGACCGTGGCCATTTTTGAAGACTTTTGCAAGCTGGGCGGCAAAGGGGCCATTATTTTCTCGGATGGGTTTGCGGAGATGGGCCGGGCCGATCTGGAAGAAAAACTGGTCGCTCTGAGTGACGCCTACAAAGTGGCCTTCATTGGCCCGAACTGCATGGGGGTGATTGATAATTTCTCAGGTCTTAACACCAATTATATCCCGGTTCAGCGGTCCGTTCCCCCCATGTCCGCCAATTGCGTGGGGGTGATTTCCCAAAGCGGGGGCATTGGCCTGGAACTTCTGGAAATGTTCGGTGCCGACGGCCAGAACCTTGGGAAATGGGTCTCCATCGGCAATGCAGCCAGTGCCGGCGTCCCTGAAATTCTCTCCCACATGGGGGACGACCCCCGGATAAAAATTATTGCTATCTATTTGGAAGGGGTGGCCGACGGCCTTAAACTCATGAAAGTGGGCCGGGAGGTGGCCAAAAAGAAACCCGTCCTTATCATCAAAGGCGGTATGGGCGGCGGGGCCCAGGCGGCCTTGTCCCACACCGCCTCCATGGCCGGTTCCCACGAGGCGTTCAAAGCCTGCTGCGACCAGGCTGGTTTCTATCTGGTGGAAGAACTCACCGAAGATCCAAAAATCATCGTCAATGTGCTCTCCATTCTCACCAGTCAGCCTAAAACAAAAGGCACCCGAATTGGCATCGTTTCTGTGGGTGGCGGTGCAGGGATTCTTCTTGCCGATCAAGTCACCGAAGAAGGCATGAAGCTGGCCGAATTTGCCCCGGAGACCCGGCAAAAAATCCAGGATCTCATTGCAAAAGAGTTTAAACCCGAGCAAATGCCCTTAAAGGATAAAATCCTTAAGAATGTGGGCAACAATCCCATTGACCTGTTTGGCAACTGCATGGACGATCGCCTCCTGGAAGCGATCCGCATTGTCGATCAAGATCCAGACACCGATGTGATCATCACCGCGATCTATCTGCAAGTCCCCCTGCTCTCTGAATATCTGCCCGAACGCCTGGTCGAGCTAAAGCAGGAAATGACCAAACCCCTGATCATCTCCCCCCGCGGGTTCTCAGAATATGTGGACCGCTGCCGCACCTACATGGCCGATAAAAAATTGCACACCTACACGGTTCCCATGATAAAGCCCTTGCGCATCGCCCTAGATATCTGGACAAAATACAACACGTCTTTTTTTGATTAGGCCCATCATCAGATTTCGCCGACCCCGTTTTTACGGAATCCGTATGCCAGCCAATCTGGGAGGGCGCTCAGCCCAATTTCGATTATGTTCCTAACCAGTTTATATAAAAGTTTCAGTAAATTACTGAATTACTTTCTTGTTTTGTTGTGGGCCAACGCCTGGGCTTCGATAGACCAGAGGCGGCCCGTGGCCGTTATACATGACTCCAATCAGGGTCAATCGAGATTTGCAACTACCGTCTTTAGTCCCATGACCTTAACACCCAATTCCCCGTTGCGCGATAATGCCCACATCCCTTTATGAACGCTTAATTTTCCGCATCTCTGTTACCAGATCAGCGGCGTCAATCAGGGCAACCATTCAAAAATAATAAATCACACAGATGCTGCACCGTATTTTATTCTTATTCCCAGAGTGTTTGCCCAAAACATCAACAATACGATATTGGGCCTTAGTTGCAATAAAAGAAAACTACGGGGGAAAAATCTTTCCAGGATTGAGCAGGGTGTGGGGGTCCAGCAAGGTTTTAAGCTGCCGGGCAAAGCTTAAGGTGTCGGAGTTCAGGTTTAGATCAATGAAATCTTTTTTGGCGGTGCCAATGCCGTGTTCCGCAGCGATACGGCCGCCCAAAGCCACGGTCAGAGAGAAAATGTTTTGTCGAATGGCCATTTCACGGGACGCTGACAAGGGGCCATCAACGCCGGTTGCGCTCAGATGGATGTTGCCGTCACCGTAATGGCCGAAGCTGGGGAGAATTAACTGCTCTTGTTGGGCCAGTTGATCCAGGGCGGTGAGCATGTCGGGAATGGCTGCTGGCGGGACAGCGATGTCCTCTTCCATCCACTGGCTGCTGATGCAGGTAAGGGCGCCGTGGATGGACCGGCGGACATGCCAGAGATGATCCCGTTCCTGCCGGGTTTCGGCCTGTCCCAGGCTGAGCACCCCCAAGGTGGTGCAGATCTGTTTGATCCGCTGGATATCTTCGGCAACATGGGATGGGGTGCCGTCCACTTCTATGAGGAGCATGGCACGGGTCTCTTTGTGGATCAATGCCCGGCACGGTGTCATGAAGCCTGCTTTTTCCACCGCATCCAGACAGGTGCCGTCAATGAATTCCAGGGTACAGGGCACAACGCCAGCCTTAAAAATTTGAGGCACCGCACGCCCGGCCCGTTCCATGCTGTCAAAGCAGACCGCCAGGGTGCGAATCGTTTCGGGTCGGGGAATGAGTTTGACAATGGCTTTGGTGATGATGCCCAGGGTGCCTTCAGACCCAATGAACAATTCCGTCATGGAATAGCCGGCCACATCTTTGATGCATTTTGAACCCAGGTTGAGGATACGGCCGTCGGGAAGCACCACCTCAAGGCCCAGGACATAGGCCTTGGTCACCCCGTATTTTACGGCCCGCATGCCCCCGGCATTTTCAGCAATGTTGCCGCCCATGGTGGAGACCGCCTGGCTGGCCGGATCCGGGGGATAAAATAGACCCTGTTTTTGGGCTGCGGCCTGAAGATCCGCAGTGATAACGCCTGGTTCCACAATGGCACATAAATTTTGGGTGTCCACCTCCAGGATGCGGTTCATTCGGGCCAAAGAGAGCACAATGCCTTTGGCTGCCGGTACGGCGCCACCCGTGAGACCGGAGCCGGCACCCCGTGCAATGACGGGTATCGTGTTGACCTGGGACCAGGCCATGATCTGGGACACCTCCCCTGCGGTTTCAGGGAACACGACGGCCAGTGGGGTCCGCCCTTTATCGTGGCCGGCATCAAAGGCGTAGCAGGCAGTGTCTTCGGGCGCTGTCAGGCATTTGTCTTTGCCCAGCAGGTGTACAAGCTCCCGAACCGGCATGGCTTAATGCACTTCCGCTTTAAAATCCAAGCCGGGAACGGCCAGTTTTTTCTGAACCAGGTGGAGGATCAGGCTCATCATCCCCACCAGGATCAGATAGATGATCGCCACCAGGATATAGGTGGGAATGGGGGCAAAGTGTTCACTGGATAGCATCTTGGCCTTGCCCATGAGGTCGGGGACGGCAATGAGAAAGATCACTGCCGTGTATTTGATCATGGCAATGAATTCGTTGGACCAGGCTGGAATCGGATGGCGGACAAGCGGCTCATGCCAATGCCCCGGGCGGCTTTCATCTGGCCCTGGGATACAGACAAAATGGCGCCTCGGAAATATTCACATTGGTAGGCCGCGCTATGGCAGCCAAGGGTAAAAAATGCCGCTGCCATGCGGGAAAACGAGATGCCCAATTCCGGCAGGCCGTAGTAGACCACAAATAGCTGGACCAGCAGCGGAGTTCCCCGGAATACGGTGAGATAAGCGGTGCAAAAAGGTTGGAGCCAACTGGCACCATATATCCGTATCAAGGCCATGGGCAAGCCGATGAGCAACCCGATGAGCAGGGCACCAAATGTGACTTCTAAAGTGACCCAGGTGCCCGCCAGCATATCGGGCAGGGCAATGGCAGCGTATTCAAGGAATTCTATCATGGTCACGATGATCCTTCCATGCGGTTAATCACCGAAAGAAACGCCCGGGTTCGCTCAGATTTGGGCGCATTGAATACCTGATCCGGGGTGCCCTGCTCTTCAATGTATCCATTTTCCATAAAGATCACCTGGTCAGCCACCTCCCGGGCAAAGCCCATTTCATGGGAGACGATCACCATGGTGGTGCCGTCGGCGGCCAACTGCTGCATTACAGCCAGAACCTCACCGGTGAGTTCCGGGTCCAGGGCTGACGTGGGTTCATCAAACAGCATGACTTTGGGATTCATCCCCAATGCCCGGGCAATCCCCACCCGTTGTTTCTGCCCCCCGGAAAGCTGGGCCGGGAATTTGTCGGCATGGTCGGCCATGCCCACCTTATCCAGTTCCGCCATGGCCCGTGTTCTGGCCTGATCTGCTGGCATCTTTAACACCTTGGTCATGCCCACGGTGACATTGTTGAGCACGTTGAGGTGGTTGAACAGGTTAAACTCCTGGAATACCATACCGATCTGTCGCCGGACATGGTCTTCGTTCATGCCTGGGGCGGTGATTTCAGTCTCTTCAAGGAAAATTTTTCCTGACGTGGGGTGGTGCAGCAGGTTCAGACACTGGAGCATGGTGCTTTTGCCCGTGCCCGACGTGCCAATGACAACGATCACTTCCGAGGGCATCACCTGGAAGCTGACCCCTTTGATGACTTCAGTATCTCCAAAGGATTTTTTCAGGTTTTCAATTCTAAGCAGAGGGGGCTTCATCATTAACGTCCTTAAAAATTGACGGCATATTTCTTTTCAACCGCTTCCAAAAATTTGCTCAAGGTCAAGGTAATCACCATATAAAATACAGCGGCACACCCAAAGGCCAGCAAGGGTTCCATGGTGGACGCCGAGGCGTATTGGGCCCGGCGCAGCAGTTCCGGCACCCCGATAACAAACACCAGGGACGAGTCCTTGAGCACCAGGGAAATTTCATTGATCAAAGATGGAATGGCCACCCGGAAGGCCTGGGGCAGGAGAATGCTGCGGATGGCCTGGCCCCGGCCCATGCCAATGCCCCGCGCCGCCCGCATCTGTCCCGGTGGAATGGAGAGAATGGCCCCCCTGAAAATTTCTGTCTGGTAGGCGCCCGAGGCAAATCCTAAGGCAAAGGCGCCGGACATAAAGGGGCTAAGATCAATGAATTCCGAAATCACAAAAAAGAGGATAAAGATAATGACAATCACCGGTACTGCACGGATCACAATGCTGTAGGTGGTGCCGATGGTCCGTGCCACAGGTCCACCATAGACCCGCATAACGGCCATCACCGCACCAAACACACAGCCCACAGCCAGGGCAATGGCCGTAACCGAGACGGTAATGCCCAGGCCAGGGATGAGAAATATCATCATGTCAATGGGTTTGGATATCAATTCCATAGGTTCGTTCCATTGTTGAACAACGCAAAAAGGAGGGGGATCTTACCCACCCTCCTTTTTTTTGTAACACATCCTATAGATAAAATTACAAAAGATTATATTTTTTTGTCAATTTATCCATGGTGCCATCTGCCTTGAGGGCTTCAATGGCTGTGTTGATTCGATTCAGCAATTTTGTATTCCCTTTGGTCACGGCCAGGCTCTGTCCGGCAGCAATGGCTTCTTTTGAGATGAGTGCAATTTCCAGATCGTTCTTTTTGACCAATGCGGCGGCAGGATCGGACTGGATGTGGAGGACATCAATGCGCCCAGCCTTCAAGTCCATGGCCGCATTGTCAACACGTTCATAGGAAAAGTAGTTTTCCTTGGGCAGTTTACCGGTTTTGATCAGGTTGTCCTTGATCCATTTTTCCTGGATTGTTCCGGTCTGACTGCCGATCTTATAGTTGACCTGGTCATAAACGGATGTCAGTTTGATGCCAGATCCTTTTTTAACGAGCAGGGCGTCGGCAATGGTACGGTATACTGTGGAAAAATCCACTTTTTCAGCCCGTTCGGGCGTTGCCTGCATGGCGGCAATGACCACATCAATTTTTTCTTTCTGAAGGGCCGCAATCAAGGTATCAAACCCCATATCCACAAGTTTGATTTTTACCCCCATTTTTTTACCGATGGCACGGATCAGGTCCATGTCAAAGCCGACAAAGTTACCGGACGCGTCGGTGTATTCGTAGGGTGGGTAATCCGCAGAGGTCCCTACCACAAGTTTTTCTGCAGCAGTGGCGTTCACTGCCAGGCAAAGTCCTAAGGCCAATAACACAGTTACAATTTTTTTCATCATCCTTCTCCTAAAAAACAAATAAAATAAAGTTAACATTTCAACAGTGTATCAAATTCTTTCAAAAAAGCCAGATTATCTTCACGGGTGCCCAGGGACATCCGAAAATAGTCCGGCACACCAAAGGCGGTGCCGGGACGAACAATAAAGCCCTTGGGCAGCAAGGCGTTGAATATATCCACCCCGTTTTTTTTCAAGTGTTCAGGCAGCCGGACAAAAAGGAAATTGGCCTGGGAGGGCGGTACATCAAGCCCCCGTTTCATAAGTGCCTGGTGCATGAATTCCCGTTCCGTGATCACCAGGTCAATATGATGTTGAACAAATTCTTGCGCATCCAGCATAAATTCGGCAGCGGCCAGGGCCTGGCAATTCACGTTAAAGGGCAGCTTGACATTATTTACCAAAGTGATCACCCCCGGCTGGGCCATAATATAGCCCACCCGGAATCCAGCCAACCCATAGGCTTTGGAAAAGGTGCGTAACCCAATGATCCGGGGATCTGAATCCAGGTATTTTTCAGTGTGTGCCGCATCTGGATCCGTCACAAATTCAGCATAGGCTTCATCCAGCACCACCATAATATTTGGCGGCAGCTGGGCCAAAAATTCATCCAACGCAGCTTTTTTCAGCAGATCCCCAGTGGGATTGGCGGGGGAACACAGCCAGACCAGCTTGACATCATCTCTTTTTGTACAGGTTTCAATCACGGCATCAAGGTCGATGCGGTTATTTTTCAATGGCAGGTAGATGACCTGGGCCCCCATGAGACGGGTGGCCGTGGCATAGGCATCGAAAATGGGCGTTGGAATAATTGCCGCGTCCCCATGGTCCAGAAAAATCTGGGCCACCAGACGAATGCACTCCTCGGCGCCATTGCCAAAAATCAAATGGCGCTCTTTGATATTCAACCTGGCCGCCACTTTGGCCCTTAGCTTGCGGCACAGGGCATCGGGGTATCGGTTGCCGCTCTGGATCGACGCTGCCAGCGCTTTTGCCAGCCCTTGGGGTGGATCAAAAGGACATTCATTGGAGGATAATTTTACAACCCGGCCCAGGCCGTATTCCTCTCTGACTTCAAGAATCGGCTTGCCCGGTATGTAAGGGGCCATGTCTGCCACATGGGCCCTGGCAAGGGCATTCAAATCCAATCCTGTAGTGTTAAGTTCTGCCATCGGTATTTTATCTTCCCAAAACGGTAATGGGTGAGCCGGGCCTGTCACCCGGATACCCCCATAAAAATATTAAATATAGGGGGTACATCGTTCTTTAGTATGTCACACTAACGTTGCAATTTCTTGCATATACAACCAATCGCAGGCCTTGTCCAGATAATTGTCGCTCGACTTCGACCTGGTGACACGCCATGGGGTCACCATCCAACCCAGGCAGTTAGGCAGGGTGAAATTAATTATATCTCTCTTGATTTCCAATGGGTTACAGTATTGATTTCATGGTCATGAGATGGTATTTTTATCTGCCCTTAGGAAAAGATGCCATGACGTTCATTAAATACCAACACAATGGTTTAAAAAATGGGATGAATGGCGTTTGAATGCCGTATCTGTTTGTGGCGCAGGCTGGCGGCGAACCCACCAACAAGGGAGATATAAACGGTAAGATACTTGCTATTCATTAATTAGTGTGATTAAGTCCAATCGACTGCCTGTCAAGAACATCAAAAAACAGAAGACCGTTAACACATAGGATTCATATGAAAATTCTGATTACAAACGACGATGGATACCGGGCCCCTGGGATCCAGGCATTGTACCGGGCATTGTCCAGAGACCATCAGGTGATTCTGGCAGCGCCGGACCGGGAGAAAAGTGCTGTCGGACATGGCATCACCTTGAACCACCCCTTGAAGTATGAGCGGGTGGCTCTCAACTGCGGCGGCAGCGGGTATGCCGTGTCAGGCACCCCTGCGGACTGTGTGAAACTGGCGTTGTTTGATCTATTTCAAGCGGCACCGCCGGACCTGATTATATCGGGGATCAATGCCGGGTCCAACACGGGGATCAATATCAACTATTCGGGGACTGTGGGCGCGGCCCGGGAGGGCGTTTTGAATGGGATTACGGCCATTGCGGTGTCGATTCAATATGGGGATGTGATGGATTTTGACGGCACAGCAGCCTATGTGGCATCTGTGGTGGACACTGCCTGTAACATCTCTCTGCCCCCAGGCGTGTTTCTCAATATCAATATGCCTTGTATACCGATTAAAGAGACTTTGGGCGTGAAGGTCACCCGTCAGGCGGACAACAACCTGGCTGTGAAGTTTGACCGGCGAACCAATCCCAGAGGCCGGACCTATTTCTGGTATGACGAGCTGCGCCCGGTGCGTCCCGAAGACCATACTGATAACGATGCGTTGCTGGCAAATTATATTTCTATCACCCCAATTCAATGCGATATGACCGCCTATCAGGTCATCGCTGACCTTGAAAATGCAGGATTTTGATACCGATGGCCAACACATTTAATACGTCCAGGGTCACCCTGGTCTCCTTTGCCCATTTTGTCCATGATCTTTACACCAGTTTTCTTGCCCCGCTGCTGCCCCTGATTATTGAAAAGCTGTCCTTGAGCCTGAGCCAGGCCGGGCTTTTATCCACGGTGATGCAGATTCCAGCGTTTGCCAATCCCTTTATCGGGTTGTTTGCTGACAACCGGGGACTGGCGAGGTGGCTGGTGATTTTATCCCCCACCTTAACGGCGCTGCCCATGGGATTCATGGGGCTTGCACCGTCATACGGCGTGTTGCTGGTGCTGGTGTTTTTTGCCGGGATTTCCGTGGCCCTGTTCCATGTGCCGGCGCCGGTGCTGGTGGCCCGGTATTCAGGGGATTTCAAAGGTCGGGGGATGAGTTTTTTTATGACCGGCGGCGAGCTGGCAAGGACCCTGGGGCCCATGGTTGCCGTGGCCGCAGTGTCTGTCCTGGGACTGGCCCATTTCCATTATGTGGTGGCCCTGGCCCTGGCCACATCCGTGATATTGTTTTTGAATCTGGAACCGGCCAGTGAGCAAACGGCCCTGAAACCCAGGGGCTCGTTAAAGGCCGCATATAAAGAGATCCGCCATGTGCTCAATCCCCTGTCCGGAATTTTAGCCGCCCGGTCTTTGATGCATGGGACCATGGGGATGTTTTTGACGGTGTATGTGTCGCAGCATACCGGCAGCCTGTGGATGGGTGGCGCGGCCCTGGCGCTGTATGAGGCGTTGGGCGTGGCCGGTATTATGTCCGCAGGCACGCTTTCAGATCGGCTGGGCCGGCAGCGGGTCTTGTTCTGGGCCCTGGCCATTGCACCGGCAGCCATTTTGCTGTTTGTCTTTACCACGGGAGTTTTTCAGATCCTCATGCTGCTGGTGACCGGATTTACGGTGTTGTCCACCACACCGGTAATGCTGGCAATGATTCAGGAACACGCCCCGGAAAATCCATCCGCGGCCAATGGATTGTTTATGATGGTTTCTTTTGCCGTCCGCTCACTGGCTGTGGTCATTGCCGGGGCATTAGGGGACTTTTTTGGCATGGATGCCATGTTTATCATTGCCGCCATTGCGGGATATACGGCCTTGCCTTTCCTGATCAAATTAAAAAAGATAACTGAATAATTTGGAGAACACATATGCTCAAAACCAATAAAGATAAAGTTGTTGAGATGGCGCTATCCTGCAAACCAGGCATGCCCCGGGTGGGCGTGGGCTGGAAGGTGGACCACCAGGGGGTGCCCTTTCTGCTGCCAGGCATCGGGGGGATCACCTTGAATGTGCAAGTGGGGGATTCCGCCTTTGGCCTGGCCGGCGATCATATCGAACCCGGTGTCTCCTGTACGGCCAATGCACAAAAACCCAATGATTTTCCCAATAACACCCTTCAGCTCCTCTCCTGTGTGGGCAATGCGGCAAAAATCGTGTCTGGCGCCGCCAAAGGAGAGACCGGGGTGGTCATCGGCCACCATGGCGGCTCCGAGCATATTATTGTGGAATTTGCCAAGGCCGTCAAAGAACAGATGACCTACGACGACACCATCCTTATCCGGGCCAAAGGCCAGGGCCTCTCCCTGACCGATTATCCAAAAATCAAATTGTTCAACCTGGCCCCAGAGCTTTTGGAAAAAATGAAGATTGAAGAAACCGGCAACGGGACATTGAAGGTGCCTGTCACCACCATGGTGCCGGCCCCCTGCATGGGATCCGGGTTGGGGCGCCCCCACGTCGGGGCGGGGGACTATGATGTCATGACTTCGGATCCGGATACCGTGAAAACATACAACCTGCATCATATGCGGTTCGGGGATTTTGTGGCATTGATGGACCATGACAACACTTACGGCCGTGCGTTTGTACAGGGCGCGGTAAGCATCGGTATTGTGGTCCATTCCGACTGCAAACTGGCCGGTCATGGTCCTGGGGTCTCCACACTGATGACCTGTTCCACATCTCTGATTGAACCGGTGATTGATCCTCAGGCCAATATCGCTGACCTGCTGGGTATCGGCACCCAGTCTGAGTCCACGAATGAAGCGTCGTAGTTAGAAACTGCAAGCGGCCATAGGACGCTCCCGAAGGCTGAGGATATTATACATTTTGATGCGTAACGGTGAGTTCAAGGGGCACGATGTAAGGAAGGAGCGGCACCTGGATCTACTTATTTTTGACAATATCATTCTGTACAGGAGAATATGTTTTTTCTAAATGAAACTTGTCGTTTTTGCGGACTTCAATATTACTGAAGAAACACTTCATCCCTGTCCCGTCCTGAATAATAGGCGTGTTCTGGAGATGATAGTGGATGTGCGGTTCAGATGAATTTCCAGAATTCCCACAACGCCCTAGAACTTGACCCTTTTTGACTTTATCTCCAACTTCGACTCGAATGCTGTTTTGTTTGAGGTGTGCCATTACAGACACTTCATTTTCCCGGTGTTGGACAATAACGGCGTTGCCCAGTGCAGAATATGGATTCATTGAGCCTGGAATGTTGTCACGGACGCCTCGT
>PDWI01008889.1_pt1 | contig 11694 bp, 10 predicted proteins | sample 1430891 | NCBI WGS metagenome assembly PDWI01 (sample SAMN01162508, study PRJNA174530) | Oral metagenome, whole genome shotgun sequencing project. | biome: Marine environment; feature: Marine mammal; material: Swab sample of the gingival sulcus; isolation source: swab sample of gingival sulcus...
TCTCGCCATCCTCCTGCCTAGACTACGACAAAAGGAATCAGAAATCGCCGCTCTTGGGAATCCAACGATTCAGCCTGATCGGGAATAACTCTAGTCCGGGATTCCGGACTAATGGACATTCGGAAAGGCGCCATCTGGAGGCCGGCGCCGTCGCCCTCCGGTGGCGAACAACCTCCCGGGTGTCAGAGCTTGCCGGCACAGATCGGCCCCGGTTCCGCGCCGCCCACATGCGAAACCAAACCACAGAGCCGGGGCCGTGACTGCGAATGAGCGCGGCGCTCTAGCGCGGCGCCATGCGGATCGCGCCGTCGAGGCGGATGACCTCGCCGTTGAGCATCGAATTGCCGGCGATCTCCAGCACCAGACGGGCAAATTCTTCCGGCCGTCCAAGGCGCGAGGGGAAGGGCACCTGCGCCCCGAGGCTCTCCTGCACCTCTTCGGGCAGGCTCTGGAGCAGCGGCGTCAGGAAGATGCCCGGCGCGATGGTGTTGACCCGCACCCCGTCGCGGGCCAGATCGCGCGCCATCGGCAGGGTCATGCCCACCACCCCGCCTTTCGAGGCGGCATAGGCCACCTGACCGATCTGGCCGTCATAAGCGGCGACCGAGGCGGTGTTGACGATCACCCCGCGTTCGCCGTCTTCGTTGAGCGGATCGGCTGCCACCATGCCCGCCGCCGCCACCGAGGCGCAGGAAAAACTGCCGCCGGTGTTGACCGTGAGCACCTTCATGAACAGCGCCGGGTCATGGGGCTGGCCGCGCGAGACGGTCTTGGCCGCGGGGCCGATCCCCGCGCAATTCATCAGCACGCGCTCCTGGCCGTGGCGGGCGCGCACCGCTTCGAAACCCGCGCGCACGCTGGCCGGGTCGGAGACATCGACTTGCGCGAACACCCCGCCGATCTCCGCCGCGACGGCCTCGCCGCGCGCCGCGTTGAGGTCGAACAGCGCAACCGGTGCACCGCTCGCGGCAAAGGCCCGCGCCACCGCTTCGCCCAGCCCGGAGGCGCCACCGGTGACGACGACGGGGGTCTGTTCCGAAATCTGCATCTGTTATCCTCCATAACAATTTGCTCAGCCGTAGCAGCCGGGAGGTCTCGGCGCAACCGGCGATCGGGCCGGGCAGGGGCCGTGGAAGCGGAACCGCCCTCCACACCCGGCCCGCAGGGGCCCTCTCTCAGGGCACACTGGCGCCCCCGGCGGAAACCGCCGCAGGGCGGCCTCACCACCCGGATCTCAAAGCTTGTTGATCGGCACCTTGAAAAACACGTCGCCCTGCTCATCCGCCGGCGGCATCTCGCCCGCGCGCATGTTGACCTGAAGCGACGGGATGATCAGCCGCGGCATCTTCAGGGTCGCGTCGCGGGCCTTGCGGAAGCTGATAAAGTCTTCCCGCGTCACCCCGCCGCTCACATGGATATTCTCCGCCTTCTGCTCGGCCACACTGGTCTCCCAGCGGATCTCCCGCCCCTCCGGCGCGTAATCATGGCACATGAACAGCCGGGTCTCGTCGGGAAGCGCCAGTATCTTCTGGATCGAATCATACAGCGCCCCCGCATCGCCCCCCGGAAAATCGGCCCGCGCCGTGCCGCCGTCGGGCATGAACAGGGTGTCGCCGACGAACCCCGCATCGCCCACCACATGGGTCATGCAGGCCGGCGTATGCCCGGGCGTATGGATCGCCCGCGCCTCCAGATTGCCGATCCGGTAACGGTCGCCATCCTCGAACAGCATATCGAACTGCGACCCGTCCCGCTGAAACGCGGTGCCCTCGTTGAACACCTTGCCAAAGGTCTCCTGCACCACGGTGATCCGCGCCCCGATGCCGATCCTGCCGCCGAGCTGCGCCTGTATATAGGGCGCGGCGGAGAGGTGGTCTGCGTGGACATGGGTTTCGATCAGCCATTCGAGGCTCAGCCCGTTGGCGCGGATGAAGGCGACGATCTCGTCGGCATGGTCGGTTGAAAGACGCCCGGCCGCATAGTCGATATCCATCACCGAATCGATCACCGCGCAGGCGGTCGACCCCGGGTCTTTCACCACATAGGAGATGGTGTTGGTCTCTTCGTCGACAAAGGCGGTGACCTCGGGCCTGAGGGTCTGGCCGGTCGTGTCGGGGGCGGATTGTTGCATCTTTCGTCCTCCTGGCCGGACAATCTGCCGGTCGGTTGGAATGGCGGCGCCTCTGCGCCAGTGGTTGAGGCCGATCTAGGGAGGACGGGCGGCCGGCGCAAGGGCTACATTCAAAACACTGAATATGTGGCACCACCTGCCTTGCCACCCGGTTTGACGCTCCGAACCCTGACGCCTTCGCGTGAGACATGTTGTCGCCGTTCGACGGACAGGGACGTCGCGACACGAATCACCCGCCCTGTGACGCCCGAAAAGCTCTCGGCCGGGGAAATCGAAATTATTCATCGTCATGAATGTATTAGCCCGCAGGGAAACCCCGTGGAAACAGCGCGTTTCACGTCGGGCCGGGGATTTTGCCTGCGTCAAAGAATTGATCCCAAAGCCGCATTCGACTATGCGAATAGCGAAGGCTGTTTTTCAGGGGACCGTTGCCGCATGACGACACTCGTGATCAACGAAGACATGTCCGACGAGGACATGGACAAGATGATGTCCGCCGCCTGTGATGCCTCCGCCCTGTTGAAGGCGATCAGCCACGAAGGACGGTTGATGATCCTCTGTGCCCTTGTGACCGGCGAAAAGTCGGTCACCGAGCTTGAGGAATTGCTGCATGCCCGTCAGGCGGCGGTGTCGCAGCAACTGGCCCGGCTGCGGATGGAGGGGCTGGTCTCGCCGCGCCGTGAGGGCAAGGCGATCTATTATTCGCTGGCCGACGACCGGCCACGGCGGATCCTCGAAACCATCTACGAGATGTTCTGCACCCTGCCGTCGACCCGGGAGGGGTGAGGCGCCCGGCCACGCGGTCTGGCCGGGTGGGCAGGCCGTTCCGGGCGGTTGACAAGACCGGTTGGAGCGGGCCGGTTGGATCGGGCCGAGCCTGTGCGCGCCGGACAGATCGTTGGCATCGCACTGACCTCGGGCCGGCGCCCGTGCCCCCCATCTTCACGCTTTTCTCTCCCGCCCGGCCGGTCTAGGTTTGCGCCAAAACAGGGGTCGCATATGGCTGAAAGATTCATTCCCGGAACCGGCGGCAGCACTGGCCGCGAGATGCGCAAGGCCTTCGGCCGGTTCGCAACCGGCGTCACCGTGGTGACCGCGATGAGCGACCGCGGGCCGATCGGCATCACCGCCAACAGTTTCGCCGCCGTCTCGCTCGACCCGCCGCTGCTGCTGTGGTGCCCCGCAAAACTGTCGCTGCGCCACGACAGCTTCGCGAGCGCCGAACGTTTCGCGCTCCACGTGATGGGCACCGGACAGGACGCGGTGACCTGGGGTTTCGCCAACACTGCCGAGGCCTTCGACCATTGCGACTGGGCGCCCTCCGAACACGGCGTGCCGCTGATCTCCGGCTGCCCGGCGCGGTTCGAATGCATCCTGCGGACCCGGGTTGACGCCGGCGACCATTCGGTGCTGATCGGTGAGGTCGAACGGGTCACCACCGAGCCCGAGGCGGAGGTGCGGGTGTTCCTCGATTCGGACTACGGCCATTTCGTGCCGACCTGACCCGGGCGCGCAGGCAGGGTTTCAGACCGGGTTCCAAGCAGGCCTTCAGACGGGGTTTCAGACGGGGCATCGGCCACCGGCGAAGGCGTCTCAGCTTTGCGCTCGCTTCTCAAAGAGCACAAACCGGCGCCCCTCTCTCGCCCAACACGCCCCCCCAGCGTGCCCCTCTTCTTTGTTCCCCAAATACCTCGGGGGTCCGGGGGCAGCGCCCCCGGGCAAACGCCCACCTTTGCGCTCTTCGACATGCGTCAGGTTTGTGCTCGCATGTCGAAGAGCGCAAAACCGGTACCCACTTTTGCGCGACATGCGGTGGCTACCCCGCCGCAATCGCCCTCCCCGCCGCATGGGCCGAAGCCCAGGCCCAGTGGAAATTATACCCTCCGAGCCAGCCGGTCACATCGACCGCCTCGCCGATGAAATAAAGCCCCGGCTGGCGGGCGGATTCCATCGTCTGCGATGACAATTCATCGGTCGCGACCCCGCCGAGCGTCACCTCTGCGGTGCGCCAGCCCTCGGTGCCGGTCGGTGTGAGGCGCCAGTCCTTGAGCGCCGCGCCCAGCGCCGCGAGGCGTTTGTCGGATTGGTCGGCCAGACGGCCGCTGAGACCGAACACCGGTTCGAGATGGGCCACCAGCCGGGCCGGCAGATATTCCCCCAGCGCCGTGGTCAGCGCCCGCCGCCCACGCTGCTGCCGCCGCGCCCGGAGAGCGGCGGCGATGTCCAGCCCGGGCAAAAGGTCGATCCCGATCTCCTCGCCCTCGCGCCAATATGACGAGATCTGAAGCACCGCCGGGCCCGAAAGCCCGCGATGGGTAAACAGCATCTGCTCCTCGAAGGTAACCCCGCCGGCCCGCGCCCGGACCGGCAGCGAAAGCCCCGCGAGGCCTGCGAAACGGTCGCCGAAGGTCAGTGGCACCAGACCGGGGCGGAGCGCAGTGACCCTGTGGCCGAACTGACGCGCAAGGTCATGGGCAAAGCCGGTAGCGCCCATCTTCGGGATCGACCGGCCGCCGGTGGCGATCACCAGCCGGTTGCAGGTGAGGCGCCCGCGGGTGGTCTCGAGCCGGAACCGCCCGGCCCTGTGGCTGACCCCGGTCACCTCGGTGGAGAGGCCGAGCGTTGCGCCCGCGGCCCTGGTTTCGTCGAGCAACATCGCGATCACCGCACCGCTGTTCTGGTCGCAGAACAATTGGCCGAGGGTCTTTTCGTGCCAGCTGAGCCCGTGCCGGGCGAGCAGGTCGGTGAAATCCCAAGGCGTGTAGCGGGCGAGCGCGGATTTGGGGAAATGCGGGTTTTCGCCGAGGTAGTTCTCCGGCCCGGCGCCGAGATTGGTGAAATTGCACCGTCCGCCGCCGGAAATCCGGACCTTTTCGGCGGGCTTTGCCGCATGGTCGAGCACCAGCGTGCCCGGGCCGGTGTGGGCGGCGGCGAAAAGCCCGGCGGCTCCGGCGCCGATGATGATGGTGGGGTGATGTGTCACGGGCGCTGTCATGGATGAGCGGGGATGAAACGGGAGCTGTATCGGGGGCGGCGTCTCGGGGCACTGCGCGCCCCGGGCGGAGGCGTCGGGAGTGGTGCGCCGCGGGTGAAAAGGGGTCGGTTATTCCGGACTTCCGGAAGTCCGGTAGTCCGGAAAACCGGACAGGTTAACACCGATGCAACCCATTGAAACCGCACAGGAATACAGGGCTGAAACCTGACGCGTCGCAACGCTGCCCGGCGTCACCCGCCAAGGATTTCCGGCAACAGTCGCCGCGCCTCGTCGTCGGGGGCGGCGAGGCCGGAGCGGTCTTCGGAGGGGTGGAAACGGGCGCGCATGGCGGTGGCGAGCGGTTTCGGCTCGGCGATCACCACCCGCGGGCCGATGCGCGCGCTTTCGCGTTGCCAGCTTTCGGCCAGCGCCATCTGCCCGGCCTTGGTGGCGCCGTAGCCGCCGAAGAAGGCGTCGCCCGCATGGTCGTCGCGGAAGAAGGCGGCGGTGCCGGTTTCGCCGAGCAGCGGCGCGACATAGGCGATCAGCCGGGCGGTGGCCTCGACATTGACCTTGAGGCTCTTGTCGAAATCTTCCGCCTGTAGCGCCAGATGGGTGGTCGGGGTGAGCTGCATCGCCTCGATCGCGGTATGGGCCCAGAGGTCGACCTTGCCCCAGCGGTCGTGTATCGAGCGGCAGAGCTGGGCCATTGCCTCCGGAAGGGTGATGTCCATCGGTGCCAGCGTCGCCTCGCCGCCGATCGCGCGGATACGGTCGTCGAGCTCTTCCAGCGCGCCGGTGGTGCGCGCCACCGCGACGATATGGTGGCTGGGTGCCAGCGCCAGTGCCAGCGCCGCGCCGAGCCCGCGCGAGGCGCCGGTGATGAGGGCGATTTTCTCGGCCCTGTTGTTTTCGGCCCTGTTGTTTTCGGCCATGTGAGATGTCTCCGATCGGGGTTGGGCTGCCGGACCGCCCGGATGTCAGGCCGTGTATCAGCCCGGGTGTCAGGCCGGGTGTTTGGGCCGGGGGCGGGTTGCGCGCCGGTATCTCACCCGGGCGGGGCGCTGTCCAGTGGGGTCCGTGCGGCGGGTGCACAGTGGGGCGAGGTGCCCGCGATTGTGCACATGGCGGTGACAATCGTGACACATAACGGCGGGCCGCGCGCCCGTCCCGCCAGCCCCCCTGCGCCGGTCGCAAAAGCCCGCCCCCAAAACAAAGGACGCCCCTTGGGGCGCCCTTCTCACGACTCAAGCCAGCGGTCAGACGCTGTAATACATCTCGTATTCGACCGGATGCGGGGTGTGCTCGTAATGGTAGACCTCTTCCCATTTCAGCTCGAGATAGCCCTCGATCTGGTGCCTGGTGAAGACGTCGCCGGCGAGCAGGAAGTCATGGTCGGCCTCCAGCGCCTCCAGCGCCTCGCGCAGCGAACCGCAGACCGTCGGGATGCCTTCGAGCTCCTCGGGGGGCAGGTCGTAGAGGTTCTTGTCGGAGGCGGGGCCGGGGTCGATCTTGTTCCGGATCCCGTCGAGACCGGCCATCATCAGCGCCGCGAAGCACAGATAGGGGTTGGCGGCGGGGTCCGGGAAACGGGCCTCGACGCGCTTGGCCTTCGGGCTTTCGGTCCACGGAATACGCACACAGCCCGAGCGGTTGCGGGCCGAATAGGCGCGCAGCACCGGGGCTTCGAAGCCCGGGACCAGCCGCTTGTAGGAATTGGTCGAGGGGTTGGTGAAGGCGTTGAGGGTGCGGGCATGTTTCAGCAGCCCGCCGATGAACCACAGCGCCTCCTGGGAGAGATCGGCATATTTGTCGCCGGCGAAGAGCGGCTTGCCGTCCTTCCAGATCGACATGTTCACATGCATCCCGGTGCCATTGTCGCCCTTGATCGGCTTCGGCATGAAGGTCGCGGTCTTGCCGTAGGACTGGGCGACGTTGTGGATGATGTATTTGTATTTCTGAAGCTCGTCGGCCTGTTCGGTGAGCGAGCCGAAGATCAGCCCGAGCTCGTGCTGGGCGGTGGCCACCTCGTGGTGATGCTTGTCCACCTTCATGCCGATCTGCTTCATCGTGGTGAGCATTTCGGAGCGGATGTCCTGGCTGTCGTCGATCGGGTTCACCGGGAAGTAACCGCCCTTGTAGGGGGCACGGTGGCCGGTGTTGCCCATGTCCATCTTGCGGTCGGTGTTCCAGGCGGCGTCAATGGCATCGACCTGAAAGGAGACCTTGTTGGGGGTCACCGAGTAGCGCACATCGTCGAAGATGAAGAACTCGGCCTCGGGGCCGAAATAGGCAACATCGCCGATTCCGGAGGATTTGAGATAGGCTTCGGCCTTCTGGGCGGTGCCGCGCGGGTCGCGCTCATAGGGCTCGCCGGTGTCGGGTTCGACCACGGAACAATGGATGCAGAGCGTGCGCTCGGCGTAGAACGGGTCGATATAGGCGCTGGCGGGGTCGAGCATGAGTTTCATGTCGGAGGCTTCGATCGACTTCCAGCCGGCGATCGAGGAGCCGTCGAACATGAAGCCTTCCTCGAGGAAGTCTTCGTCGACGAGATCGACATCGATGGTGACATGCTGAAGCTTGCCGCGCGGGTCGGTGAAGCGGACATCGACATAGGCGATGTTGTCCTCTTTCAGCATTTCGAGGATGTCAGCGTTTGTCATTTGGGGTCTTCCTTTGATGACGTGATAGTCTTTGGGCGGGTCCGGAGGGGGCTCAGACGGCGTCGAGCCCGGTCTCTCCGGTGCGGATGCGGATCGCCTGTTCCACCGGCGAGACGAAGATCTTGCCGTCGCCGATCTTGTCGGTGCGCGCGGCGTCGACGATGGCCTCGATCGCGCTGTCGACCTGATCGGTGGGCAGGATCACCTCGATCTTCACCTTCGGCAGGAAGTCGACCACATATTCGGCGCCGCGGTAGAGCTCGGTATGGCCCTTCTGGCGGCCGAACCCCTTGACCTCGATCACCGAGAGGCCCTGCACGCCGATATCCTGCAAGGCTTCCTTCACCTCGTCGAGCTTGAAGGGCTTGATGATGGCTTCGATCTTTTTCATGGGCGACCCCCGGTGGATATGGTTGGGGGTCAATGAGCACTTTCGTGCGCCGGGCTCAATTGGATAGATTGATCGGGGCGGCGTCGGGGTGTGGATTCCGGCGGAAGCGCCTGTTTTTTGGGCAGATTGCCTGTGGTTTGGGCAATCTGTGAAGCGTTGGACCTGAACCGGGGAGCGAGACCATGACCGAACTGCTCACATCTGGCCAAATGCGTGCCATCGAAGGGGCGGCGATTGCCTCCGGGGAGGTGACCGGGCTGGCGCTGATGGAACGCGCCGGGCAGGGCGTGGTGGAGGCGGTTTTCGAGCAATGGCCGGCGCTTGCGCCTGCGGCGGGCGCGGGTCGAGGGGCCAGCCCCTCGAGCTCCCCGGAGTATTTGTCCCAGGAAAAAGGACCGCGCCGCGCGGTGGTGCTCTGCGGGCCGGGCAACAATGGCGGCGACGGTTTCGTGGTGGCGCGGCTGCTGGCGGGGCATGGCTGGGAGGCGGCGGTGTTTCTGCTCGGGGATCCGGAGCGGCTGCCACCGGATGCGCGGGCGAATTGTCTGCGGTGGCAGGAGATCGGCGCGGTGCGGGCGCTGCGGATGGCGGATGTGGATCTCGCAGGCGCCGATCTCGCGGTGGACGCGCTGTTCGGCACCGGGCTGGTGCGGCCGCTCGGCGGCGAGGCGCGGCTGGCGGCGGATGCGCTGGCGGCGCGGACGGCGGGCGGCGATCCGGTGGTGGCGGTGGATGCGCCCTCGGGGATGTGCATGGATTCCGGGCGGGCGCTGGTGCCGCCGGAGGGCGGCGGTGTGGCCGCGGCGGGGCTGACGGTGAGCTTCCACGGGTTGAAACTCGGGCATGTGCTGGGGCAGGGGCCGGAGCGCTGCGGGCGCGTGGTGGTGGCGGATATCGGGCTGGATCGTGAGGCCGGGCTGGCGCAGCTTCGGGCCATGCCTGAGGAGCGCGTGGCGATGCGGGTCGCGCCCGGGGATCGTGGCCGGGCCTTGGCGAAACCGGCGCTTGCGGGCGCCCACAAATACGCCCATGGCCATGCCCTGATCCTCGCCGGACGCGCCGGCAAGGGCGGCGCGGCGCGGCTTGCGGCGCGTGGGGCGTTGCGGGTCGGGGCCGGGCTGGTGACGCTGGCCCCCACGCCCGGTGCGCTTCAGGAAAACGCCGCGCGGCTGGATGCGATCATGCTGTCTGCTGTGGGCGATGCGCAGGCGCTGGAGGCTGTGCTGGCCGATACGCGGCTGAATGCGCTCTGCCTTGGCCCCGGATTGGGGCTCGAGCGCGCGCGCGAGCTGGTGCCGGTGGCGCTGGAGGCCCGTCGGGCGACGGTGCTGGATGCGGATGCCCTGACGGCGTTTCAGGACGACCCCGCCGCGCTGTTCGACATGCTGCATGAAGGCTGCGTGCTTACCCCCCATGCGGGCGAGTTTGCGCGGCTCTTCCCCGACATGGCCGACAAACTGCGCGCCCCGGCCGCCAAAGGCCCGGCCTTTTCCAAACTGGACGCGACGCGCGAGGCCGCGGCGCGGGCGGGTTGCACACTGCTGTTCAAGGGGCCGGACACAGTGATTGCCGCGCCGGACGGGCGCTGTGCGGTCAACGCGGCGGCTTACGAAGATTCCGCCCCGTGGCTGGCCACCGCCGGGTCGGGGGATGTGCTCGCGGGGCTGATCACCGGACTTCTGGCGCGGGGCTTTGCACCGCAAGAGGCCGCCGAAACCGGCGCTTGGCTCCATGTGGCGGCGGCGCGGCGTTTTGGCCCCGGGCTGATTGCCGAAGACCTGCCGGAAGCGCTGCCCGGGGTGTTCCGGGACCTCGGGCTCTGATCCCTGCGGTTGACGCCCGCCGGCCCCCCTTTTTCTTGGCGCAAATACTCCGGGGGTCCGGGGGCTGGCCCCCGGTCCCGTCCTCGCCGCAATCGCACACATGCGCCGTGTCGATGTGACCGCGCCGCATGGTGACAGCGCCGCATGCGCGGCCTATATAGCCCTCAACGGAGGCAGACATGCGCGATCTCAAGACGCCCGAGGGGCGCCACCCCGAAAAGGCCCATCGTCCGGATCAGGCCCAGCCGAAGAAGCCCGGCTGGATCCGCGTCCGTGCCCCGGGCGGCAAGGGCTATGCCGACACCCACAAAATCATGCGCGAACACGGGCTGGCCACGGTCTGCGAGGAGGCCGGTTGCCCCAATGTCGGCGAATGCTGGAACGCCGGCCATGCGACGATGATGATCATGGGCGAGATCTGCACCCGCGGCTGCACCTTCTGCAACGTCGCCACCGGCAAGCCGAACCCGCTCGACGTCTTCGAGCCGGGCCGGGTGGCGGATGCGGTGCGGAAACTCGACCTCGCGCATGTGGTCATCACCTCTGTCGACCGTGACGATGTTGCGGATGGCGGCGCCGAGCATTTCGCCATGACCATCCGGGCGATTCGCCGCAAATCTCCCGAGACCACCATCGAGGTCCTGACCCCCGATTTCCTCAAATCCGCCCCCGGTGCGCTCGAAGTGGTGGTCGAGGCGCGGCCGGACGTGTTCAACCACAATCTCGAGACCGTGCCCGGCCTCTACCCGACCGTCCGCCCCGGCGCCCGGTATTTCCATTCGCTGCGGCTGCTCCAGAAGGTGAAGGAGCTCGACCCGACGATGTTCACTAAATCGGGCATCATGGTCGGACTCGGCGAGGACCGGCAGGGGGTGATGCAGGTGATGGACGACATGCGCGCCGCCGATATCGACTTCATCACCATCGGCCAGTATCTCCAGCCGACGCCGAAACACCACGCCGTCGACCGTTTCGTCACCCCCGAGGAGTTCAAGGCCTATGAAAAGGCGGCCTGGGGCAAGGGGTTCCTGATGGTCTCGGCGACGCCGCTCACCCGGTCCTCCTACCATGCGGGGGACGACTTTTTCCGCCTCCGCATGGCACGGCTGAAGAAGCTCGGCCAGGGGTAGGGCTGGCGGCGCCCGGGGCCTTGCACGTTCCTTGGCGCGCTCGGGCAAAGCCGGGCCTTCGGTAACGGGCGTCCGGGGCTTGGGCGCTTGGACGGGTCCACCAAGGGCGTGTCCGCGCGGGTGCAGCACGCGGCCGGGCCGCAGCTGTCGATGGATTCTCGGTTTTCAGCAAAAGCCCGTCGCCAAACACCACGGCCGGTCGTGCTACCGCCACCCGGCGGTTTGCCCGCATACGGTGGTTTTCGCGGCGCCAATGCGCCGGGTGCGCTTCTGTCGACGCCGCGTGGCGCGGGCCGGGGCGGCCGGGTTGAATGGCCGGTGAGTGGCGGATTTCGGCAAGAACGGTGGCGGGGAAGGGGGCCGGTATTCCGGAAGTCCGGAATACCAGTAGTCTGGCAGTCCGGAATACCAGTAGTCTGGTATTCCGGAATAATGAAATCGGAATATGTCGAATCGACCCAATATTTCAATGTCCTACATGCTAGAGTTATTCCCGATCAGGCTGAATCGTTGGATTCCCAAGAGCGGCGATTTCTGATTCCTTTTGTCGTAGTCTAGGCAGGAGGATGGCGAGATGGG
>PDWI01025213.1_pt1 | contig 11691 bp, 8 predicted proteins | sample 1430891 | NCBI WGS metagenome assembly PDWI01 (sample SAMN01162508, study PRJNA174530) | Oral metagenome, whole genome shotgun sequencing project. | biome: Marine environment; feature: Marine mammal; material: Swab sample of the gingival sulcus; isolation source: swab sample of gingival sulcus...
GTTTGCCATTGTGACAAAAAATGATCTCCCAGAGCCGACGAAACAGATGCCTCGCGGGGTGAAAACTTGAGATAGAGTAGAGAATTGCCCATTTGGTTACCTTTCTTCCTTGATACAACTGAGGGGGCTGTCCTATATAACTAGCCTATATTTTTCCTAACCCACTGTCTTAGCTGTGTTAACTGGCGTTTTGGGTCAGGTGTGTTGAAACGCCATTCACATTCCTTCAAATATAGCCCGAACTGCTCTTTCGGAACACCGTTGAATTTGCGCATGTGGCGCTTAGCTTGGTCCCAGAGTTGTCATTGATTGAGCCGCGGTCATCATAAAAACCAAAGGGCATCGGGGTTTCTGGAAGGGAATCGCTCAATTTAGGCATTAGTTATGCAACTGTGCATAAAATAAATTTGACTTTCGCGAAATTGATGCTAACCTGTCAACCGATCAACAGGTTTGGATTTTCTGTTCTTTGGCAAAGGAAATCCCATCTCCCTTGCCGTATTCTCGAGGTTGAGACGATGGAAAAGAAGCTATACGAAATGCAGGCGGAACTCTGCGAGATGCTGGAGATTCCCAAGGCGAACACCTCCCAGCATCTGGCGGTCTTGAGGCAGGCCGGCGTGGTCAACACGCGCAAGGACGGCATCAACGTCTATTACAGTCTGCGGTCCGCCAAGATCAGCGAGGCCTGTTCCCTGACCCGACAAATCCTGCTGGAACGGCTGGAGGACCATGTCAATCTCAGCGACATGATCAAGAAGAACGGTCGGTAACCTCTCCTGCCGTTCCGTCCGATTCCAGAACCCGCCACCAGGTTTCCGCCAGGTGGCGGGTTTCTTGTATGGTCAGGTGGTCTCGGCGGATTTGACCCAGCAGCTGGGACTGCAAGCGGCCCAGCAAAGCCTCCAGCGCCAAGGGCTCGCGCTTGTCCAGAAATCCCTCCCGCTCGCAAAACTCTTCCAGCTTGGGGATGACGGCCCTGCGGAAACGGGGCACCCGGCCCTGTCGCAGGTCCTGCAGGAACAGGTGCGCGTCGCCCTGCCGGGCCGCCAGCGCGTCAAGGCAACGGGGCAGGAAACTCTCACTGATCAGCTTGCTGCTTTCCAGTTCATGGGCGGGCAGGGGGCGGCTGCGCCCAATCCGCCACAGGGGCAGAAAGGTCTCCAGGGCGGTGCCCCGGGCGTCGATGCGCGCCAGTTCCGTGGGTTCCATCCGCGCCAGGACAGGCAACTGATCCCGGCGCGCGCGGTACAGACCCAAGGTGGGGGTGGCCGCCAGTAGGAGTCGGTGCAGTTCCTCGGGTTCATCGTGCAGCAGGTACCAGAGGTGGGCCTCGCCGGCGGCGCGCCAGGGGTCCAGAACGGGCACCTGCAGGGCGCGGGCGTAGGCGGTGGCGTCGCGCTGTCCGGGTGCGGGGATGGGGCGGGTCGCCACCACCGGCGGCGGCAGTTCCGCGGCGGCGGCCAATCCGCGCCGGGCCGCCAGGTCGATGACGCGCGCGGCGGGCAGGTCCGCCTCGGCCATGGCCTGCTGCCAGGCGGCGGCATCCGCCGGTTGGCTGGTGAGATAGAACACCTGGCGCTGGTGTGTGTCGGCCCAGCGCGTCAGGTTGCGGGCGATGGCGGCAAAGCGGCCCGGGTCGCTGGCGGTCAGGCTCTCGTCCAGGAAAAGGGGCGGCCGCGCGCCCGCTTCGTTCTCGGTGATGAAGGCCAGCCGGACGGCCAGCAGAAGCTGGGCCCGGGTGCCGTCGGATATCTCGGCCAGACCCAGGTTCACGCCCGCTTGCAGATCGTGGGCCACGAATAGCCCTTGGCGATCGGGGCCGGGCACCACGCGCAGTTCGTAAAGATCGCCGGTGAACTGGCGGAACAGGTGACCCGCCTGCTCCAGTACCCGCGGGCGGGTGGCCCGCTGGTGGGAGCGCTCCACATCCTCCAGCAAGAGGCGCCCCAAGGCGGCGTCCTGCATTTCTCGGCGCAGTTCCGCCAACTCTTCGCGGGCGGCGTCCTCGGCGGCGGTGGCCTCGGCCACCTTGTGGGCCCGACGGGCGTCGTGGATGCGCTGCTCCACCTGGGCAATCTGGACGGTCAGCGCCTCGGACTCGGCGGCCCGCGTCCGCAAATCTTCCAGCAGTTCCGCCAGTTCCTTCTCGTCCTTCCGCTCCGCTGCGGCCGGGTCCAGCCCGGCGGGCGGGTTTTGGAGACGGGTTTCCAGGGTGGCCAGCACGGCGCGCTGCCCGGCCACCGCCTCCTGCGCCTCCTGCCAGGCGGGCCTCTGGCTCACCAGGGATTCCACGGTCACGCGCAGGCCTTCGGCGGGCGCGTTCAGGCGCCGGCGGAGGGCTTCCCAGTCCTCCTGCAGACGCTTCCCCTCCCGCTGCTTCTCCCGCAGAGACGCCTCTTCTCGGCTGACGGCCTGTTGCCTTTCGCGGAGCAGCTCGACCTTGCGGCGCGCCCGCTGCAGGGCGGCCTGGGCCTTGACCAGATCGGGCGGGGCGTCCTCGCCGAAGGGGGCCAGCTCCGCGCCCAGCCGGGCCAGCAGGCGGTCGCGCTCTTCCTGCTGTTGTTGCTCTTCGGCGGCCAGGGCGGCGGCCTCGTCCCGGGCGGCCCGGTAGCGGGGCAGCGCCTGCAGCAGGTTCAGCAGATCGGGGTCTTCCAACTCCAGTTCCAGGCCGTGGTCGCGCCGCAACCGGGCCAGGGCCTCGGCCGCTTCGCCCGTTTCCGTGGTCAGTGTCCGGCGACGGCCTTCCAGGAAGGCGCGCCACTGGTCGCGGGCCGCGGTGGTGCTGAGCAGGGCGATCTGCTCTTCCAGCAGGCGGGCTATTTCCGCGGGGCTTTCATCCTGGTCAAGGCCCAGGCCCGCGGCTTGCGCGGCGGAAAGGATTTCCCCTTGCCTGGCGGCGTGGGCCGACCGGTGCTTGCGCCGTTTCCTCTCCGCCCCGACCAGGTTCCCCAGACCCACCAGCCCCGCCACCGCGAGGATGGGGCCCAGGGGCCAGCGGCCGTCCAGGATTTCCCAAACACCACCGCCCAAGGCGATGAGGGCCACCAGCCCGGAGAGCCAGAAGAGCCAGGGAACAGGGCCGCGGTCCGGCGACGTAAGCAGAAGCAGCGAGCGCAGATGGTCCCGCCGGGCGGCGGCACCCTCGGCCCGCGGATCTGTTTCCCATTCGGGCCATTGCAGCAGGTTGTCCAGGCCCTCTTTGCGACCCTCGCGCTCGGCCAGGCGGGCAAAGGCGCGGGCCAGCTGGTCGTAGGCCTCGGCCGCGGGGGTGCCTATTTCCTGGTCCTGGCCGGGGGCCAGATCACGGCGAGCCTGTTCCAGGCGCGCCTCGGCGCGAACCCGTTCCGCGGCGGTATTCCCGCGCCGCTGCTCCAGGGTGGCCAAGGCTTCGCAGTAGCGGGCCACGCTTTCCAGGTCGGCTTCAGGTCTGTTCTGTTCAAGCATGGCCGCGCGGGCTTGCTGCAGGCGGTCGGCGGCCTCTTCCTGGGCATGGCGGTTGGCGGACTGTTCTTGTTGCAGACGGGCCAGGGTTTGGGCATCGTCGGCGCGGACGCGGTCCATGGCGGCAGGGAACGAGGCCAGCCGGACTTGCAGTTCCCCCATCCGCTCGGCGGCCTCGGCATGCTGGACGAAGTCCCGCCACCAGGGCAGGTGGTCGGCGGCCAGGCGACCGGCGGCGCTTTGTCGGCGCAGCTCCGCCAGCTGCCTCTCTTCGGCGGCCAGGCGGCGTTGTTCCTGTTGCCGTTCCGCCAGCAGGCGACGGGCTTCCTGCCAATTCCGTTGCCGCCGGGTGGCCAGGGCCCTGCGGTCGGGAAAAAGGGTCCTGGCGGTGGCCACCAGATCCACGCCACCGCTGATCTCGCGGTTGATGATGGCCGCCAGCTCCCGTTCAACCTCGCCGCCGGATGGCAGGACCAGATCCAGGATGCCCATCTCGTAGCAGCGTTGCAGGGTCTCGCCGGGCACCGTGGGGGCGGGATGTTCCGCCCCGTCCCGCCACCAGCGCGGGGGACGCCCGTCTTCCCGAGCCGCTTGCCAGACGATGGCCTCGTCCTGGAAGCGGGCCTCCACGGAGAAGGGCGCGCCGGTGGGGATGCCGGGCCAGAAGAGGCTGCGGATGGCCCGCGTCAGGCTGGACTTGCCCGACCCGTTGGGCCCGGTGATGACATTCACGCCGGGGGCCGCCTCCACCTGGAAACCATGGGGGATGCCGGGCAGGCGCCGCGCGTTCAGCTCAATCAGCCGCATGCCCGGCCTCCTTGGTGGCGAGGATCTCTTCCAGGGCCCGGCGTCCGGTCGTCACCAGGCGCTGCCGGATTTCCTCGGGCGCAAGAGCGGACCCCTGTTTCTGGAAGGCGCTCTGTTGGGCCGACGTGCCGATGGCCCCTGTACCGATGGCTCCTGTACCGATGGCTCCTGTACCGATGGCTTCTTGCCCCAGGCGCAGCAGGCGCTCCCGTTCGGCGTCGGCATCCTCGATCCCGGGCACGGGGTCGCCGCCTCCCTCCAGAACCAGGATGCGCCGGGCCAGCAGGCCGGCCGGATCGGGGAAGCGGGCCAGATCCGCCAGGTCCAGGGGCTGGGCCAGGTCTTCGGTGACGCGGTCGATGAAGAGCACCGTGTCGCCGCGGTCCACGACCAGGGAGGGGGCTTCCGCGCGAAGGCGCTCCAGAGCTTGGCGCAGCTGGGGCGCCAGGGGCGTCACGCCCGTCAGGCGCAGCCGGAAGCCCACGGCCAGGGTCCGGTCCAGCGCGGCGCCCAGCTCCTGGCTGTGGTTCTGGACGGCGGCCAGCAACCGGGGCAGGAGCTCTTCCTCCGTGGCCTGTTCCATCTCGCCCACGGGCACGTCCAGATTTTCCCAGCGCAGGGGGGCCAGATTCAGTCGCCGGGCGAGCAGGCCTCCGGCCACGTCCAGCTCCACCAGGACGGGGCCGCGCGCGCCCGTCTCGCCGGGATGCCGGCCCACCACCGACCCCAGGTAGAAGGGATGGCCGTCGGTGCGGGGCGTGTCGGGCCGATGGATATGGCCCAGGAACCAGCCCCGATAACCGGTGCTCAACAGTTCGGCGGTGCGGACCGGAGCGTAACGGCTGGTGGCCTGGTCCAGATCCGCGTGCAGCAGGCCGAAGGTGGGCAACGTGGGATGCGCGGAGGGCGGGGCTTCGGCCAGGGGGCTGGTCTCCACATGGGGGCGGGGAAAGGACCAGCCCACCAGGCGCGCGGCCAGGCCGGCGGGGCCTTGCACGTCAAAGGTGGTCCAGGTGCCGTCCGGGCCCAGCAGGTGCAGGTCTTCCAGGAGGTTGGCCAGCCGGGGCAGAACCGTGGTGTCGTGGTTGCCGGCCACGGCGATCACCGGAATGCCGGCGTTGGTCAGGTTGCGGCAACCTTCTTCCAGGGGGCCGTAGGCCTCGAAAAGACCAAACGCCGGTCCCGCACCAGCTCCGCCGGCAGATGCCGGGGCAGCACTCCAAGGTGCATATCCCCCACGAAGAGGATCTTGAGGGTGGTGTGGGCTTGGGCGCGGGCGTGGGGTGTGGCGGTCAAAAGTTTGGCTCCGGACAAGAAGGACTGAGGGTCATGGCCGCCCATCATAAGCCATGGCCGCTGGCCTGTACAGGTGCGGGGGGAAATCAGACCAACTTGAGAATTTCCATGCTGGCTTCGATGTCTTCCCGGATCTTCGGCACCAGGCGCTGGCAATCGTCCAGGGTAATGCCCAGGGTTTTCAGGGCCGAGGGATCGCAGCCTTCGGGAGGGTAGGCGCCGGGAGCGGCATAACCCAGAGGGTAGCTCATGTAGTCGCCCAGGTGGGCCAAAGCCGCCAGTTGCGGGTACTTGGCGGAGCTGTCGGGGGTGTGGTGGAACTGGACCGCGTCCACCACGCTGGGCGGAAAATTCCAGGCCCGAAAAACGGCTTTGCCGATGATGGCGTGGTTGATCTGGAAAAGCGCCTTCTCGGCCTCGTACCAAGTCAGGTGCTGCTCCTGGGCCACGTTGACCAGCTCGTCGAAATCATTGCTGAAGTAGCGCTTCTCGATGAGTTTGCCCGTGTCGTGCAGCAGGCCCACCACGAAGGCTTCCTCCCGCTGGTTGATCTTGGCCTCCGCCGCCAGGATCTTGCAGATGCTGGCCGTGGCAATGCTGTGGTGCCAGAACTCCGTCATATCGATCTGGCTGTCATCCTCACCGTTGAAGTAGTCGAAGACGCTGATGGCCAGGGCGGCGCTGCGCACGGCCTGGAAGCCCAGGATGACCACGGCCCGGCTGATGGTCGTGATCTGCTTGCTATAGCCGTAAAAGGCGGAATTGACCAGATGCAGGATCTTGGCCGTCAAAGCCTGGTCCTGGGAGATGATCTCGGCGACCTGAGGAACGCCGATCTTGGGGTCCTGCATTTTCTGGAAAAGTTCCTGATAGACGATGGGCAGGGTGGGGATTTCCTGAATGATCCCCTTCAGCTCCCTGGGGTGAACATCGAGCAGAGATTTTTGAGCTACGGTGGCCACGGCAACTCCTTGGATTGAAGGCTACCCCTGCTTCATCGGTCCAGCCCGTTCATGGTTTAGCTATATATCTTATTGCCCACTAGGGGCTTCAACGGGAGAAGCGGAGCCAGGGAGCGTCGGCCTCCCTCGGCCGTACCTCACCGATCACCGCCCGGGACAGGGTCCCTTCAGCCCGCAACAGATCCAGGGCCTCGTCCAGCCTGTCGGCCGGCACGCTGAAAAGCAGGCCGCCGCTGGTCTGGGGGTCGTGCACCAGGCCGATCATGCCGTCTTCCAGATCGGCGGCGAAGTGGATGGCCTGGCCGGTGAAGGAGGCGTTGGAGCGGGTCCCGCCGCAGGTGAAGCCCGCGGCGCAAAGGGCCACGGCGTTCGGCAGCAGGGGCAGGGCGGAGGTCGTGATGCAGAGTTGCGTGCCCGAGCCCCGGGCCATTTCCAGGGCATGCCCGCTGAGCCCGAACCCCGTCACATCGGTGCAGGCGGTGGCCCCCACCTCATGCAGGCGCGCGCCGCAGCGGTTCAGGCCGGTCATGCCGGCCACCAGGGCGTCGTAACCGGCGGCATCCACCTGGTTCTTCTTCAGGGCGGCCACCAGGGCGCCGGTGCCCAGGGGTTTGGTCAGGACCAGACGATCGCCCGGACAGGCGGTGCTGTTGCGCAGGATGCGGTCAGGGTGCACCTGGCCGGTGACGCTGAGCCCGAACTTGATCTCGTCGTCCCGCACGGTGTGCCCGCCGGCCACGGCGCAGCCGGCTTCACGGCAGACTTCGGCGCCACCGGCCAGGATGTCGACCAAGGTCTGGTTGGGCACGCCCACCGGGGGGCACCCCAGCAGGTTCAGGGCCATCAGCGGAGATCCGCCCATGGCGTACACGTCGCTCAGGGAATTGGCGGCGGCCACACGCCCGAAGGTGTGGGCGTCGTCCACCACCGGGGTGATGAAGTCGGCGGTGGAGACAATGGCCCGCTCCGCGTCCTGACGGTACACGGCGGCATCGTCCGCTTTCTCGAAACCGACCAGCAGGTCGGCCGGGTTGGCGGCCTTGATGGGCTCTAGAATCTGGCTCAAGTCCCCCGGACTGAGTTTGGCCGCTCAGCCGGCAGACTTGGCAAAGCGCGTCAGGGCAATGCGTTCTTCGCGGGGCATGGTCTCACCTCCTTCATTCTGGAGAACCAATATATCGGTTCCCGGTCATTCGGCCACTCCCTCGAGAGCGGGCCACCGGCCCATGGGGCTTGCTACTTGCCTTTGGCCTCGATCTTGGCCCAGCTGTCCTTCAGGGTCACGGTGCGGTTGATGACCAGCTTCTCCGGTGCCGAATCCTTCGCGTCCAGGCAGAAGTAGCCGTGGCGCATGAACTGCCAGCGATCCTCCGCCGTCACCTCGCCGATGGCGGGCTCCAGCTTGGCTTCCGTCAGCACTTCCAGGCTGTCGGGGTTCAGGTTTTCCAGGAAATGCCCTTCGGCTTCGGGGAAGGGTTCGCGGAAAAGATTGTCGTACAGGCGCACTTCGGCCTGGACAGCGTGGGGCGCGCTGACCCAGTGCAGGGTGCCGCGCACCTTGCGTCCGTCGGGGCTCTGGCCGCCGCGGCTGGCCGGATCATAGCTGCAGCGCAGTTCCACGACCTCGCCGTTCTCATCCTTGATCACCTCGTCGCAGGTGATGAAGTAGGCGTGCTTGAGACGCACCTCGCTGCCGGGTTTCAGGCGGAAGTACTTGCGCGGCGCTTCCTCGCGGAAGTCTTCTTGCTCGATATACAGCTCGCGGCTGAAGGGCACCATGCGGGTGCCGGCGCTCTCGTCCTCGGGGTTGTTGACGCATTCGATGTCTTCGACTTGGCCTTCCGGGTAGTTGGTCAGCACCACCTTCAGGGGGCGCAGCACGCCCATGTAGCGCGTCGCGGTCTGGTTCAGCTCGTTGCGCAGGGACCACTTCAGCAGATCCAGATCCACGGTGCTGTCCCGCTTGGCCACCCCGATGCGATCGCAGAAGCGCCGGATGCTTTGCGGGGTGTAGCCCAGTCGGCGCAGGCCGCTGATGGTGGGCATGCGGGGATCGTCCCAGCCCGTGACGTGGCCCTCGGTCACCAGCTGCAGCAGCTTGCGCTTGCTCATGACGGTGTAGGTCAGGTTCAGGCGCGCGAATTCGATCTGCCGGGGCTTGTGGGGCACGGGCAGGTTCTCGATGAACCACTCGTACAGGGGCCGGTTCACCTCGAATTCCAGGGTGCAGATGCTGTGGGTGATGCCCTCGATGGCGTCGCTCTGGCCGTGGGCGAAGTCGTACATGGGGTAGATCTTCCAAGCGTCGCCCGTGCGGTGGTGGTGCACCTTGCGGATGCGGTAGATCAGCGGATCGCGCATCTTCATGTTGCTGTGGGCCATATCGATCTTCGCGCGCAGGGTGTAGGCGCCTTCCTCGAAATCGCCGCGGCGCATGCCTTCCAGCAGCTCCAGGCTTTCTTCGGCCGGCCGATCGCGGTCCGGGCTGGGGCGGCCCGGTTCGGTGACGGTGCCCCGGTACTCGCGGATCTGTTCCAGGTTCAGGCTGCAGACATAGGCCTTGCCCGTGCGGATCAGGTGCCGGGCCCATTCATAAAGCTGCTCGAAATAGTCCGAGGCGTAGAACTCCCGGTCCTCCCAGTCGGCACCCAGCCAGCGGATGTCTTCCTTGATGGAGTTCACGTATTCCGTGTCCTCCTTCTCGGGGTTGGTGTCGTCGAAACGCAGGTTGAACCGGCCACCGAATTCATCCGCCACGCCGCTGTTCAGGACGATGCTCTTGGCGTGCCCGATGTGCAGGTAGCCGTTGGGCTCGGGCGGGAAGCGCGTGTGGACCCGGCCATCGTTCTTGCCGGCGGCGAGGTCGTTTTTCACCTGGGTCCGGATGAAGTCCAGGGATTCGGTGTTGTCCGCGTTTTCCACGTTTTCCACGCCGGGGGCGGGGTGGCGCTTTTCGCTCATGTCGGGTACTGCCTTTCAACCGGCCGGGGGGCCAGGGCTTGACTTGGGGGAAGGTGAATAAGCTAAACCGCCCGGGCGTGGATGTAAACTGCGGGATGCAAACTGCCTGTCGGGAAGGGGGGAGCGAGGAGTGCACGCAGAATATCCGAGTTTCGCATCTTGTAAAATACCCTCTGTTCAAGAGGATTATCATATGGTATGATGCGATTCACTTTAATCATCCCAGGCGCGGCGGTTTTTGCCTTGGCAGAATCAAATTTCCAATTTCAGCGCGAATGCGCGGAGATGAACCAACGTGCGCCGTCCGCACCTTGACCCTGGAACTGGACTCGAACCCAAACCCAAACCCAAACTCGAACCCAAACTCAAACCCAAACTCAAACCCCTGGGGGAAACCCATGAATTGTTGTCGTTATCGCCCCGTGTTCCTGCTGGCCCTCTTCGTCCTGATCTTGCCCGCCCTGGCCCTGGCCGGTGATGGTTCCGGCGAAATCCAGAGCCAGCCCACCGTCGACCTGCTTGTCGAAGGCTTCGAAAGCGTCGGGTTCCCGCCCCCGGGCTGGGTGAAAATCCACCTCGGTTCTTCCTACAGCTGGTCCCGGACCGTGTCCTACCAGCACTCCGGCCAGGCCAGTGCCTTCATGCGCAACGGTTCCGCCGGCAACGCCCAGGATGAATACCTGGTCACTCCCGCCCTCGATTTCTCCTACAACCTGATGCCCCGTGTGGGCTGGTACGAGGACGAGAGCAACTGGGCCTCCCGTGGCGGCACCCACTACATCATGGTCAGCACCACCAGCCAGACCGACCCCGACGCCTTCGAGGTCGTCGCCGAGATGACCCCGGAAAACCATACCATCGGCGGCTTCGACGGTGACCAGGTCGAGGTCGACCTGAGCGCCTATGCCGGCGAGCCCACGGTGTACGTGGCCTTCCGTTACGTGGGCGACCATGCGGATATCTGGTTCGTTGACGATGTGAAGGTCTTCGAACTGGTCGGCGCCGGTGGCGACGTGACGCCCACCTCCGTCACCCCCAGCAACGTTTCCTACAATGACGGCGATGTCTTCACGCCCCAGGTTTCCGTCTACAACAACGGCACCGAGACGGCGGATTTCGATGTCATCCTGGAAATCCTCGAGTCCGGCAACGTGGTCTACACCGAAACCCAGGCCATCACCGGTCTGGCTTCCGACGCGACCCAGAGCCTCAGCTTCTCCGATTTCACGGTCAGCTCGGGGCACCTGATCGAGCTGCGCGCGACAACCGACATGGAAGGTGACGAGATTCCCGCCAACGATACCCGCTCCGTCTACAACACGGCCTACTCCCAGCCGCACGTGCCCATGGGGCTGCTGTTCACCAACGCCAGACTCTGGACGCCCTGTACCCGCAGTACGGCAACACCGCCGCCCTGGCGCGCATCCATGTGTCGTGGCCCGGTGCCGACGCCATTTACAGCGCCAACCCCGGCCAGTCTTCGGCCATGACTTCCGAGTACGGCGTCAACGGTGTGCCCTCCATGTTCATGGATGGCGAAGGCATCGGCGCTCCGTCAAGCTACGCCAACGCCTACAACACGGCGCTGCAGTTGAAGAGCCCGCTGAATATCGGCCTGGCCTTCAACGACGAGACCGATGAGCTGACGGTGAATGTGAACATCGTGGAAATGATGATGCCCATCGAGAACTTCAAGCTGTACGCTTTCATCACCGAGGACAACGTCTACTACGCTGGCGGTAACGGTGAGACCCATCACTACCAGGCCATGCGCCATATCTACCCCAACACCACGGGGCTGGATGTGGACACCAGCCTGGGCACGCACAGCTTCACCCTGGACACGCCGCTGACCAACAGCTGGAACTATGACAACCTGCGCGCCACCGTCTATGTGCAGGACAAGGACACCGGCAAGGTGATCCAGGCCGGCACCGACTTCCTGAAGAACATCGACGACGCCCTGTCCGCCGTCGATGGCCAGGTGACCGCCGCGCACCACCTGAAGGCCAACTATCCCAACCCCTTCAACCCCAGCACCAAGATCAGCTTCAGCCTGCCCGCCGCTGAGCACGCCGAGCTGAGCATCTACTCGCTGGACGGCAAGCTGGTCAAGACCCTGGTCAGTGAAATGATGGGCGAGGGTCCCCACGAGGTGATCTGGACGGGTCGCGACGCCAACGGAGCCGCCATGGCTTCGGGCGCCTACTTCTACCGTCTG
>PDWI01008890.1_pt1 | contig 11690 bp, 13 predicted proteins | sample 1430891 | NCBI WGS metagenome assembly PDWI01 (sample SAMN01162508, study PRJNA174530) | Oral metagenome, whole genome shotgun sequencing project. | biome: Marine environment; feature: Marine mammal; material: Swab sample of the gingival sulcus; isolation source: swab sample of gingival sulcus...
GCCTTTATACGCTGCGACCCGCCATTTCGCTTGCGCCTCGAACTTGAACATTTTCTAAAGCCTGCAGATTATCTACTTTGTTGACACTCTAAGGCGATTATTAGATTCAAAATCTAAAATCGCCTTTTTAGTTACGGTTTTTACTTTTCAGGTTTATAAACCATGATTATAAATTCGCCGTTTTTCGAGCGACCAAACCGGATCAGAAAAATCGCCAACTTTTGTTTCGCCAACCGCTTTACTAAAGTCGTAGACGGCGGCATCGATCACATCGATATGATGCAGCAGCTCGGCTTCAATAAAGAGCGGTTTTTTGGGGCTGCCGTATTCTGGGTAGTAGTGGTGCGACAATATCATATGTTGTAGCAGGGTAATGATTTCAGAATCAATATGCAGTTCTTCGCCTTTTTTGGCAATTAGGTTGACACCCATGCTAATATGCCCCAGTAAATTGCCCTTTTTGGAGTATTCAGAAACCAAGCCCAAGCTATTGACATTCATTTCGTCCATTTTGCAGAAATCGTGTAGTATAATGCCGGCCTTTAGTAAATCGGCATTGACGTTTTCATAAACTTGGCAAAGGCGCGTGGCCACTTCGAGCATGCGATAAATGTGATAGACCAGTCCAGAGCGTATTGCGTGGTGATTGCTTTTAGCTGCAGGGTAGACAATAAAGTCGTCTTTGCGATCTAAAATAATGCCCAAGCAAAGTTTTTTTAAATCGGCATTTTTCATTAATTCAATGTGTTCATGGATTAAATTAAAATATATTTCACCACTTTGTGGTGCCGACGGCACAAAATTTTCAATATTTACTGTATCATTTGCCCCAACTGGTCGATACTGTTTTATGGAGAGTTGACGTTGGCCATTCCACTCGTTAACCTTGGCTGAAATCTTAACAATTTCACCTTCAGAAAACACCTTAATAACGGGGTCTTCAGCGGCCCACAGTTTAGCATTTACTTCGCCACTGCTATCAATTAATGTGGCGTCAAGATATTTTTTACCGGCGTTGGTTGTGCGCATTTCAGAGCGCTTAACAAGATAAAAACCCTGAATATTTTCGCCGATTTCAAATTGATTGATTTTTTTAAACATAGCTTCACCTCTCGTAAATATTCTAACACAAAATGGCGATTGTTTAAAAATAATAACATATAATTAAGAAATAGCGTTATTATCGACTTAGTTCGGTTATAATGTAGATAGTGTAATAAGGCACTCAAGGAGGAGTTTATGGAAATTTCTAAATACATGGATGAACTTTTAACGACTACAATGGAAAACAACGCAACCGACTTGCACCTGTGCGCTGGCAGTAAACCAATTATGCGCATTAGTTCAAAGCTAATACCGATCGAAAGTGCCGAACGGCTCGACCCGATAACTTTAAAGAAAATTGCCCATCTCTACTTAGACGATGCAAAATACGATCAGCTTATGAAGTACAAGTCAGTTGACTTATCTTATAGCAGGCAGCACTTTGGTCGTTTCAGATGTAACTTTTACCTACAGCGCGGTTCCATTGCCTGTGCAATTCGGTCGTTGCCGCTAGAGATACCCGATATTGGCAGCTTGGGGTTACCAGCCAACACAGAGACGTTTTTAAATAAGACAAAGGGCTTGGTCTTAATCGCCGGAGCAACTGGTAGCGGTAAATCGACAACTTTGGCCAGCATGATTAAAAAGTTAAACAGCACTTATAATTATCATATTACGACCATAGAAGATCCAGTTGAATTTTTACATCGTCACAATAAGAGCTTGGTTACGCAGAAAGAAATTGGCCCTGACGCACTTAATTTTGCCAGCGCATTGCGTGCATCGCTGCGCGAAGACCCCGATGTCATTATGCTGGGTGAAATGCGTGATTTTGAATCGATTGCAATTGCTTTAACTGCTGCTGAAACTGGCCATTTGGTGCTGTCGACAATTCATACCAACAGTGCTGTCAAGGCAATTGATCGTATTTTAGACAGTTTTTCAACTGAACAGCAAAGCCAGGTCAGAAGCCAATTAGCTAGTGTTTTAGAGGGCATTATATCGCAGCAGTTAATACCGCGTAAAGACGGCAGCGGTTTAGTGCTTGCCAGTGAAGTACTGGTCGTTACGCCGGCAGTGCGCAATTTAATTCGCGAGGGCAAACACTACCAAATAAAAAATCTAATACAAAATGGTGCTAAGCAGGGCATGCAATCTATTGAACGCTGTTTGGCAAATTTATTAAAAGAAGATATTATCGATCGCGATGAGGCCTTAATTCGCGCCAACGATACTCATCTACTCGATACTTATAGTAAAATTTAGGAGGAAAAACATTAATGGCAAAACAGGCGACAATTAGTAAACAAGATATGATAATTTTTGCCCGCCAATTGGCTTTAGTTGTCGATTCTGACGTTTCGATACATACCGGCTTAGGCATTATTCATGAAAAGTCAGACGATCAAAAGTTAAAAGCCGTCATTGAAAAAATGCAAGATGCCATAGCGATGGGCGAGTCACTTAGTGAAGCGCTCAACAGCGAAAGAGAACACTTTCCTAAAATCGTACAATCAATTATCAAAATCGGTGAAGAAAGTGGCGAATTGTCTAACGCACTCAATCAAATTGCCGACAACTACGAACGCGAATTAGAGACATCTAGTAAAATTCGCGCCGCGATCACGTATCCAACCATCTTGTTTGCGCTGATGATTGTCGTCGTCTTCGTATTAATATTAAAAGTTTTACCGATGTTCAATGGTATTTTAATGTCATTTGGTGGTGAAATGCCATTGTTGACACGCACTATTATGGGCTTTAGCAATTGGGTAGGGCATTACTTTTTGGTGCTAGTAGTTGGCCTAATTGCCATAGTTGGTGCAGTTGTTTTTTATTTTAGAGCTGAAAAAAATAGAATTGCCTGGGACAGGCTAATGTTTAAATTACCGGTCATCGGCCAAATTACAGCGGCAACTACGGCGGTGCGCTTTGCCAGAAACTTGGCAATGCTCATTAGAAGTGGTATTTCAATTAATCGCGGCATGTATTTAGTTGCGGCAATCTTTGACAACCGCTATGCGCAACAAAAAATTGAAAAAGCCGCTCAGCAAATTGACGCCGAAACACCTGTAGAAATTGCCATAGAAAGCCTCAATTTATTTCCTTGGGTATTAATAAAATTGTTTTCAGTTGCGGCATCGACCGGTCATATTGACCTGATGTTAGACAAGGCTGCCGTTACAATGGAACAAGAGTTAAACTACCGTTTAGAACGTTTGACAACCGTAATTGAGCCAATTTTAATTATTATTATTTCGCTGATTGTCGGACTAATTTTAATTGCTGTTATTTTGCCAATTATCGATATTATGAATGCAATAGGTTAGCGATTATGATAACTAAAAAATACTCTAATTATATTTGTACGACACTGCCGATGGCAGTATTTATTGTCATTTCGCTTGTTTTATTACTGAATGGCACGGCTAAATTTTTGGCCAATAACGAGGCGGCAACGCCGCAGCGTGAAGTTGATTTAATTCGTAAATACGCCGTACAGTGCTATGCGACAGAGGGCAGTTATCCCGATGATTTAGCCTATTTAGAAGAACACTATCACCTGTTGTTAAAGCGCGATAAATACGAGTACTTTTACGAAGTTTTTGCATCAAATGTCGCACCGACCATTCACGTAATCAAAAAATTAACACTGATTGAAGATTTTTTAGAAAAGGGAGATAACTAGTGTTTAAGCGAACCAAAAGTTCTTCAATTGAATCTTTTTTGGTCATATTACTATTCATTATATTTGCCAGTGCAATTGCTGTCATTATACTACAGGGTGGCCGAACCTTTGACAGAATAATAGTAGAAAAAGACAATGCTGAAAACTTTAGAATTGCCTCTTCTTACATTAACATGGTCATTGTACAAAATGACCTTGCTGGCAATATAACTGTCGAAGAAGATTTTTTTGGCAATCAAACGGCACTGGTTGTGAGACATGGCGCCGAAGAAGCCGGTTTAATTACCTATATTTACTATAAAGATGGCTATTTATGGGAGCTCTATTTAGATGAAAGCGAAACGCCAATTCACGATTTTGCCACAAAAATAGTAGCTGTTGAAGGCATTAAATTTAACTATTTGACAGCCGAACACGCCATTGGTGTAGATTATCTCTATGACAATTTAGCCAAAACCGCCAGCATTAAGCAAGTGATTGCCCTTGAAACGAGGTAAACCAATGAAGCAAAGGGGCTTTACATTAATAGAAATTATTATCTCAATCGTCGTGTTGAGTTTTGTTAGTGCAATTATTCTCAATTTGTTTATTAAGTCTTCTAATGTCAATGCGCAGGTTGAAGCTGAAAGCTTTGCCAGTTTGTATTGCAGCAATTTGATAGAAGCGCATAAAAACGATGCGGTTTCTGAACCAAAAACGCACGAACAGTATTACAGTGCCACTTGGCAAGAAGTTAGTGAACCGGCACAGGCCGAGTACCGCGTTGTACTAAAAATGTCACTGGCGCCACAAAATAAATACTTAGTTGAAGTAAATGCCACAGCATATAATGCGCAAGACAGATTACTCGTCAGTTATAAAACGCATATCATTAAACGCGATGCGGCGGTGTTGTCATGGTAAAAAAACTGCTACATGCCGAAAGGGGCTCGACGTCAATACTCATTGTCATTATGATGGTAGTACTTATGGTATTGGGGCTGGCGATTATGACAACTGCGCTGTCTAACCGGCGCTTATCAGATAAAAAAATAGACTGGAAAACCGATTATTACGCCTTAGAAAGTAAGGCCAATCAAACCATTTCGCAAATTATGGCAGAAATTGACTTAATTAATCAAAGACAGCAAAGCCGCACTGATGGCTTTGCTAAAATTGAAGCGCTCTTAAATAAGACGGCCAGTAGTTATCAGATGCCCGATTTTGAAAGTGCTGAAAGGCCTCGGCTCAATATGACAATAACGTCGCAAACGGGTACTAAAAACCTTGCAATTCAACTATTAATAGTCGGCGACGATCAAGCTGATGCCTTAAAACTTGAAATATTAGAATACAGACAGTGGCAATAAATTTATTTAGCGCCACTTTTTGCTATACATTTATAATTAAATATGTTATACTTTTAAAGTATTTTATGCGGATATGGCGGAATGGCAGACGCGCATGGTTCAGGTCCATGTGATCGCAAGATCGTGGGGGTTCAAATCCCTTTATCCGCATAGTTTTTCTCTTTGGTGTGACATGGATAAGCAGTTTTATAAGACATTTTTAAATATCGCTTGGCCGATCGCCTTACAAAATTTAGTGGGCGCCGCCCTCAATTTAATCGATACATTGATGATTGGTGGGTTGGGCGAGGCTTCGGTAGCAGCTGTTGGCATTGCCAATAGGCTGTTTTTTTTCTTTATTGTCAGTATCTTTGGCATTTATAGCGCCTGTGGTATTTTTGCGGCTCAGTTTTGGGGCAAAAAAGACCTGCTCAACTTGCACCGCATGATGGGTATTATGGCCAGTATTGCGCTGCCTTTTTCGCTTATTTTTAGCGCAGTTGCCCTCATTATTCCCGAACAGTATATTTTTCTGTTTCAACGCGATATAACGGTTATTGGCTTGGGGGCATCTTACTTAAAAATTATTGCGCCATCTTATATTTTTATGGCGTTTTCCTTTTTATACTCTTTTACCAGCCGAACGATACATCGCACGAAAGCGCCGATGTTTATTTCGCTTTTCGCACTTTCTATTAATACAATCTTAAATTACAGCTTAATTTACGGCCATTTTGGGGCACCTAAAATGGGTGTTGAAGGCGCCGCAACGGCAACCTTAATTGCAAGAATTATTGAACTAATGCTCTATTTCGTGTTGATCAATGCCGTTTCAAATCACCCGTTGAAGACCAAACTGTCAGAGATGTTTTCATTTAGTAAAGGCCTGTTTAAAGATGTCATTAAGCGCGGCACCCCCGTTTTTATTAACGAAATGATATGGTCGCTTGGCCACACGGTGCTCTTTATTGCCTATGGCTTCTTGGGAACAGCGGCCATTGCGGTGGCGCAAATTGCCGAAATAGTGACCGATATTTTTATTTCATTTTTTGTTGGCGTGTCAAGTGCCTGTGGTGTTATGATTGGCAATGTATTGGGGGTAGACAAGTTTGACTTAGCCGAAAGCTACGCCAAGCGCTTTTCAAAGATAACGATATTTTTAGCTGCCATCGCCAGTGTTGTCATTGTCGGGTTAGCCTTTATTATACCTAATTTCTATGCTGAATTTTCGGCTAGTACGCGCCATTTGTTAATGCTGACCATCATTGTCAGCGGCTTGTTCCACATACCACGTATGTATAATTTTGTCGTCTTTGTCGGCATACTGCGAAGCGGTGGCGACACGCTGTTTTGCGTGCTGCTCGATATGATTAGCGTGTGGCTTATTGGCATTCCGCTCGCATTTATTATCGTGCTGTTTTTCCCAATGCCAATTTATAAGGTAATTGCCATTGTATCACTTGGTGAAATCATTTTATTAATTGCCGGTTATTTAAGGGTGAAAAAGAAAAAATGGCTGTGCAATGTCGTTGAAAAATTCTAGCGAATAATACAGTTTTTATTGTTGATTTTTTAACGCAATTATCGCATAATAAAATTGGAAGAAAAGAATAGTTAAAAGGAGCTAATATGTATTACCATCCCGTAAGAGAAAACAATGGCAAATTAGGTATTATTGCATTAAAGAGTAGCCGTGATTTAGCTGAGGCAATTGACTATTTTATTATGACCAAACGGCGTTACGACATCAATGAGCAAGGCATTGATGCAAACGTTCAAGAGAGCTATTTAATTGACATTGAAGAGGTGCGCTTTTCAAATGGTGAAGGTAAGGTAGTCATTGAAGAAAGTGTCAGAGGTAAAGATATTTACATTTTAGCCGATGTTGGCAATTACAGTTGCACCTATGACATGTTCGGCATGACACATCACATGGGACCAGACGAACACTTTCAAGACATCAAGCGCGTTGTATCGGCCTTAAATGGTCGCGCCAGGCGCGTTACCGTCATTATGCCATTGTTTTACGCCAGTCGTCAACACAAGCGTAAAAATCGTGAATCGCTCGATTGCGCGCAGGCCATGAAAGAATTAGAACTGCTCGGGGTTGAGAGCATTATTACCTTTGATGTACACGACCCCAACGTACAAAACGCCATACCTTTGGTTGCTTTTAACAATGTCTACCCAACCTTTAACATTGTCAAAAAAATGTACGAAGTCGACAATAACTTATTGATAAACAACGATAATTTAATTGTCGTCAGCCCCGATACCGGCGCGATGGATCGCTCTATTTATTATTCGAGTGTGCTCGGTGTCGATGTTGGTATGTTTTATAAACGACGCGATTATTCGCGCGTTGTTCAGGGCAAAAACCCGATTGTGGAACACGAATACATGGGGCGCGATGTCACTGGCATGGACGCACTCATCGTCGACGACATGATTGCTTCGGGCGAATCGGTCTTCGATGTCGCACGCGAGCTAAAGCGCCGAAATGCAAGGCACGTCTACGTAGCGACGACGTTTGCGCTCTTTACTGAAGGGTTAAAGAAGTTTGAACAGTCGTATCAAGTGGGTTTAATTGACAAAGTATTCTCGACTAACTTAAGTTATATACCGCAAGCAGCACTACAGTCGCCGTGGTTTGAGTCTGTCGACATGTCGGGCTTTATCGCCGATATCATTGATCATGTCAACCAAGATGAATCAATCGAAGACATTACCGACGACGCCAGCAATATCAAGCGTTTTATTTCACAAGTTGAAAAACTAAACCGTTATCAAGAGCGCTAGGTGAGGTTAGATATTTGAAATTAAATGCCAAAAAAATGATATTAATCATTCTTAGCATGGTTGGTTTTGCGATGTTTGACAGTTTAAAGGGCGTTTTTTTGCCCAATTTTGTCAGCACCTATCAAACCAATTACTCGCTAATGGGAACTTTGTTTTTATCGAGTTCGTTGGCATATATGGTCGGTTCATACAGTGGTGGGCGCGGCATAAACTGGCTGGGCAAGGCAAAAATGATGCAATTGTCGGCACTGTTAAATTGTGCCGGCATGGCAGTAATTGTGCTGATACATTCAATTATGGGGTTGTTTATCGGTTTTGTTATGGTGGGCTTTGCGACCGCCTGTTCGGCGATGGTGATCAATACCACAGTGCCGCAGCTTGAAGTAAAAAACCATGCCCTCTTAATGAACTTTGTACACTTTTTGTATGGCATAGGCGCCGCTTTTACGGTGCGCTTTGCCGGTGTGTTGATTGGTCAAAATTGGCAGTATCCGGCCGTTTACAGTATTGCTTTGGCGATATTTATCGGCATGTTTATCTTGTCGTTAATCGTACATTTGCCCGAACAAGCTGAAGAGATAAACGACGCGACGCCCTTTACAGCGCTCGAAAAGACGCTGATCGTCTTATTCGGTATAGCGATTGGCAGTTATGTGATTGCCGAAATACAAACCGGCGCATGGTTGATAAATTACATCGTTAAAGTATACAGCTTTTCAGAGAACAATGCCTCAACTTATATGTCATTGTTCTTTTTAGTGTTGTCGCTCGGCAGGTTATTTGGCGGCTTTATTGCACATCGGGTAGGTTATTTAAAAACAGTGACAATATCGCTGTTTATTGCAATTGCCATGTATTTGGGCGGGCTATTGGCTGGGCAAGCCGGCTTGTCTATCATTGCCTTTTCCGGTCTGTTTTTTGCGGTTTGTTTCCCGACAATTGTCTTATCGCTAAAGTTGTACTTTCCGAAAAAACTAAATCGTGCCATGGGCATTATTATGACCATTTCAGTTGGCATTAATGTGTTAAGCAATTACCCAATGGGCTTTTTATCTGATAATCTCGGCGTTTATCCGGCCATGTTTGTCATACCATTTGCGCTGTTTATCAGTAGCGCTATTCTAATTTATATTCAGTATCGCTTTAAAATTTCACAGTCTCATTAAAGTGCTAATCGCCAGACTATTCAACCTTATAAGCAATATAGACATTGAGCAGTGAAACTGCCGCCAAGATAAAAAAGATATATCGGGCGCCCAGTGTAGCCCAAATATAGCCGGCGCTAATTGCTGCGCTAATTGAAACGACGTGGTCTAGCGCTAAGCCAAACGACAACGTGCTGGTGACATCAGCCGGGTCGACTGAAATTGACTTTAAATAGAGTGTTCTAATTAAGCCCATCTGATTCGACATTTTATCTAATATAAAGATTATATAGATGATAATAAGTGGCAGCGTTGTGCTATGAAAGGCGTTGGCATTAATGGCAGTTAGCGTTAGGGCGAACGCCAAGTAGACGATAACATACGACCAGGCGTCGACATAAAGCAGCTTTTTAATGCCGAATTTATCGATCCAAATGCCCAATTTGGGAATAAAAAACATGCCAATAAACGAGCCAATAATCGTTAAAATGGCAATGGTGTCGGGGCCTTTTTCAAAAAAGCTGATAATGACCCAAGGGCTAAATACCAACATAATTTGTTTTTGCAAACCATATAAGATAACCAGGCCATAGTAATATTTATATTCTTTGCGGTAGACAAAGCGCATTTTTTTCTCACCGACAATGCTGGTAACTTGTTTTCTGAGCTTGATATAAATTGCTACTGCGCCAATGCCAATCGCGGCAGCCAGTAAATAAACGCCGACAAAATCGCGTTCAAAGCTAAAAAAGCCAGATTTAAAGCCAAAAAAGACAATTAGGCCAGCAACCATTGTAAAGGCCGTGTAAACGCCTTTATAGCGCCCCATATTTTTGCCCATTTCATCTTTTTCGGACAGCGAAATGCTAATCGAATCAACGGCGGGCATCGCCAAGTGTTGGCCCATTGAATTGACAAATACCAAAAACAGCATAACGCCATAGACGGGCTTAAAAAAACCCAGCAAACCAATGCCAATAATCGACAGTATTTGGGCGACAATTGCAATGTTAATATTTGAGTACCTGGCCAGTAAAACGATGACAAACACGGTTAATATGCCGGGCAGTTCGCGCGGCAGTTCAATAAAACCGCGCTGTAGGGCAGTGACATGGTAGACCGTCTTTAAGTAATTGGATAAGACGACCGCGACTAGCTTAGTTGAAAGCGCCGCCAAAGAAATGGCCACCAAAAATAAATTAAAGTCTTTTTCTCTTTGTGATAATTCTTTTTTCATGTTATCTTTTTCCTTTTTATGACTCATATAATAGCATATTTCTGCCGATAATGATAGTGTAATAGAATAGTAATAAAATTGTAGAAAAAAAGACAGGAGATAATATGCCGGTAAGTGCTGTAAATAAAACGACAAAGTCGGTCGTCAGCTTAGATAAGGTGACTGCTAAAAAGGGCGATAACGTATTTAATGCGCTCTTATCAAAAAAAGTAAAAAAGCACAATTTATCAAATTATCAAGTATATCGCGCGCAACGCGCTATGGCCAAGTTGACCGCAAAGTCTGCCATTGCCAAGCGCAATGCGCAACTTAAGCAAGTTGCCGTATTTAAAAAGGGCAGCGTTTTAACAGATAGTGGCAACAGTGCAAAGGCACTTGACCAAAGGTTAAAAAACACGCCACTCAAGGGGCTGGGTAAAAGTTTCAAAAAGGCCGAGCAAAAAAGTGGTGTCAATGCCTACGCCTTAGCCGCCATTGCCTTGCACGAGTCGGGTTTTGGGCAAAGCAAAATAGCCAAACAAAAACACAATTTATTTGGCTTTCAAGCCTACGATAACAGCCCTTATAAAAGTGCAAAGTCATTCGATTCGTATGAACAGGGAATTTTTCACGTGGCAGACTATTTGAAGAAAAATTACTTAAGCGTCGATGGCAAGTATTATAATGGTACAACCTTAAATGCAATTGGCAAAAACTATGCGACAGACCCAAAGTGGTCGCAAAAAGTTGAAGCCATCATGAAAGCGCTGATGGCAAGTTAAAGTAACTGCTGTTCGTTTTCGTCAAGCAATTCATTTAATTCCATAACAGTCAGTTTATTGGCTAGTGCATAAATAATAATGGCATCCCTTTGCGATTTGGCGTAAAGGGGTGATTTTTGTCCGCATTTTAACAGATAGTTGCTATCTTCTAAAGACAATTGCATGCCAACGGCAATTTGAATTAACTTATCCCTTGAGGGTTTTCGAGTACCATTAAAAATTTGGTAGCCATAAGCGCGGTCAAGATTGGCGTTTGTGATAATATCTAACGGTGTAGCATCAGATTTGGCAGACAACTTGCGCAGTGCAACCGTAATGTTATCAACACCCATAAATTCCTTATTTTCATTTAAGAAATCTTCATAAGTTTCAGACTTTTCCAGTGCCGAAACCAATAAATCAGTATCCGGTCTTTTATTATCTTCCATGGCAACCTCCTAGTAGTATCATACCATAAGTGCATAATATAGCAAACAACAAAATCAACAAATAAAGCAAAAAAGTAACAAAATTATAAAACTAAAAAAATAAATAAGGTGCGTCTATTGACATGAAAATGTTTATAAGGTAAAATATTTTAGTCGTTACATGCCGAAGTGGTGGAACTGGCAGACGCGCTGGACTCAAAATCCAGAGCCCTTCGGGGCGTGTGGGTTCGATTCCCACCTTCGGCACCACAGCGATAAA
>PDWI01008892.1_pt1 | contig 11686 bp, 9 predicted proteins | sample 1430891 | NCBI WGS metagenome assembly PDWI01 (sample SAMN01162508, study PRJNA174530) | Oral metagenome, whole genome shotgun sequencing project. | biome: Marine environment; feature: Marine mammal; material: Swab sample of the gingival sulcus; isolation source: swab sample of gingival sulcus...
CCACAGGCTCCTGGCTCCCGCCATGCGGCGTCCTTCTTTTGTTGTTGAACTTCTCCATTTTTTTTTCATGACTAATTCCCCTTTATTGACCTTTTGCCATCGTACACAAGATTAAGCCCCCGTGTTCAGGGGTATAAGGAATAAAACCAGCAGGTAAAACAGGTTTGCAACCCCTGCTTTGAAAAAATAATTCCTTTGGAGTCAAAAGGTTTTATTTAATTATGAGAATGTTTTTTTATCTTGGCAAGGGTTTTTTTCTTCAATTTTGCCTCATCAGAGGGGCGGCATCCCTCTTTACCCTTGGAGGTCTTGCTGTTAAATTATAAGGGACAAACGGGCCTTTGGGCGGTTTTTTGTTTGTAAGGAAGGTAGGTATGAAAGGATTATTAGGCGGCATTATCGGATTTATGTTGGGAGCCATGTCGGGAATCCCGTTTATGGGGATTATCGGGGCTCTCATCGGGAGCTCCATTGGCCGCAGTCTTTCTTATGGACGGGGCGGCGCCTTTAGGGGAACCGGGGCCGCTGGAACTTCCTATTCCGCAGGGCTGAACTCGGGCCGGGTGTTTTTTTCCACCGTGTTTTCCATGCTGGGAAAGCTGTCCATGGCGGACGGGGCCATTTCGGACAGTGAAAAGCAGACCATTTACAATTTTATGAGGACGGATTTAAGGCTGGACCCTGTAAGCCAGCAGGCCGCTATGGAGATTTTTAATGCGGCGGTGCGTTCCGGAGAGAGTTTTGAGACCTACGCCCGTCAGTTTTATGAGACTTACAGGGGAAATGCCCAGTTTACAGAGCTGGTTCTGGACATCCTTTTGCGTGTGGCTTCTGCGGACGGGAAAATTCATGCCGAGGAAGAAAGGATGATTCAGCAAGCTGTGAATATTTTTGGCTACAGCCAGACATCCTATGACCGTTTGAAAGGGCGTTATGGTTTTTCCGGAACATCCTCTTCCAGGGGCAGTGCCGGCGGTGGTTCCTCTTTTTCCGGGGTCTACGGGATTTTGGGCTGCTCTCCCTCGGATTCTGACGATGCGGTACGGAAGGCTTACCGTAAAAAGGCCGCAGAGTTTCATCCCGATAAAATTGCAGCCAAGGGTCTGCCTGAGGAATTTACCCAGTTTGCCAATGACAGGTTCCGGGAAATCCAGCAGGCCTGGGATCAAATCAGAAAGGAAAGGCATCTTTGAAAACCCCGCAAAAATTGAAATCGGTTAAAGATTTGTCTCCTGTAAAAGATTGGAAAAGGCTGGTAAGGGATTTTATTCAAATCTCCTTTGGCTGCCTGGTTATGGCTGTAGGAATGAACAGTTTCTTCATACCCAACAAGATTGCCGCCGGGGGCTTGTCGGGTATAGGGGTGGTGCTGCATCATCTTTTTGGCCTTCCTGTGGGTATGAGCGTCCTGGTTATGAATATTCCCCTTTTTTTAGTGTCCTGGCGTTTGTTGGGAGCCTCCTTTGGGGTGAAGACCCTTTATGCCACCATTGCCCTGTCTTTTGCCATTGACCTTATGTCTTTTTTGAACCCCCTGACCCGGGATCTCCTTTTGGCAGTGCTTTTTGGGGCAGCTTTGGAAGGGCTTGGCCTGGGGCTGATTTTCAGACGGGATGCCACCACCGGGGGAACCGATCTTTTGGCCCGGATTATTCACAAACTTATTCCCCATATTTCCATTGGACAGCTTCTTTTTATAGTGGATGCCATGGTGGTGCTTTTAGCCGCCCTTGTTTTCCGTCAGTTTGAACTGGCCCTTTATGCCTCTTTGGCCATTTTTATCTCTTCCCGGATTATTGATTATGTTGTGGTGGGGATTAATTATACCAAAACAGCCTTTGTTATATCCCGGCGTTCCGATGCCATAAGCGGAAGAATCCTGGAGGAATTAAACCGGGGGGTTACAGAACTGAAAGGCCGGGGAATGTACACCGGGAAGGAGCGCCCGGTTCTTATGTGTGTTTTGAAAAAAAGGGATTTACCCCATATGAAAAGGATTGTTCAGGAAGAAGATCCGGAAGCCTTTATTTTTCTTAGTGATGTCCGGGAAGTTTTGGGGGAGGGCTTTAGCTTTGATGCGGAAAGATAAGGTTTTTGACAGCAGGGATCCTGTAATCCGGCCCTTTGAATTTAACGAGACCGTAGCCCATGTTTTTGATGATATGGCCAGAAGAAGCATTCCCTGTTATGTGGATGTACAGGCCATGGTAACAACTCTGGCTCTGACCTTTTTTCAAAAAGGAAGCCGTATTTATGATTTGGGCTGTTCCACAGGCACCACCCTGGCCCTGATTCTGGAAGGAATGAAAGAGCATGGTTTGGAAAATTACGATTTGCGGGGAATTGATGCTTCCCCGGCCATGTGCCGGGAGGCAGAGCAGAAAATTCGGCAGCTGCAAACTCCGGAGGGTTCTGTCAGTATTGAACAGGCAGATATTCTGGATGTAGAGGTAGAAGAAGCCTCGGTGGTGGTTATGAATTATACCCTGCAGTTTATAGACCCGTTAAAAAGGGAGCCCTTGATTCGGGGAATTTACAAAGGGCTTAGGCATAACGGAGTGCTTCTGGTTAGTGACAAGACCTTGCAGTCCCATACGGATTTGAGCCGTATTTTTGTGGATAATTACTATGCCTTAAAGCGCAAAAACGGTTATAGTGAGCTGGAGATTTCAAGGAAAAGGGAGGCTTTGGAAAATGTGCTGATTCCCTATCCCCTTCAGGATGAGGAAGCCCTGTTCCGCCGCTGCGGTTTTGAAGCGGTGGATCTTTTTCATACCTGGTATAATTTTTCTTCCTTTATCTGTTTGAAAAAATCTTAAGGAAACCCCAAAGGAGAAATTGGTATATGTCCCGCCGCCGTCCCCGGAATATCAGCCCTGAAAACCGGAAACTGGCAGATGAGTATTTGCAAGATATCTGGTATGAGCCCTATGCTGGGGAAATTGACATCCCCGGCCTGGCAGCCCGGCGCAGGGAACTGTCCCGGCTTTTGGAAAAACCCTCTGTTTTGCCTTTTTATGAACCTTTAAGCCGCCTGTCTACCCGTTTGGGCGATCCCTTTGATTTTGACAGCGACATCGTGTGCTTTGGGGCAGGAACCTGTGCAGGAGAAGAGACTCGGGCCCTTCAGGAGGCTTTACAGGCTTTAATCCCCTGGCGTAAAGGCCCTTTTTCCTATTACGGTATTGAAATTGATGCGGAGTGGCGCAGCTATTTGAAATGGGACAGAGTACTCTCTATGCTGCCGGATTTGAAGAACAGGAAAATCTGTGATGTTGGCTGCAATAACGGGTATTATATGTACCGTATGCTGTCAGGAAATCCCTGGTTCATTCTGGGGATTGATCCTATGGTACGCTATTATTTTCACCATAGGCTGAACCGCAAGTTTTACCGGAATGACAGGCTTTGTTTTGATCTTTTGGGAGTGGAAGATCTGGGACTTTTCCCCCGGTTTTTTGATGTGATTTTTTTCATGGGGATTCTCTATCACCGCAGGGATCCCATGGGAACTTTGGGAATTTTACACAGGGCCATGCGCCCCGGGGGTACCTTGATTATAGAGTCCTGCGGAATCCCTGGTGAAGGGCCTTACTGCCTTTTTCCTCCAAAGCGGTACATGAAGGCTCCCGGCTACTGGTTTTTACCCACAGCCACGGCCTTGAAGGGCATGGCAGAGCGGGCCGGATTCCGGAATGTGGAGATTTTTGACTGCTTTAAGCTGGATGTTGAAGAGCAAAGGCAGACGCCCTGGGCCATTTACGAGTCCTTGGAGCATTTTCTGGATCCCCGGGATTCTTCAAAAACGCTAGAAGGGCATCCGGCGCCCTGGCGTATTTACGCAAGGGCTGTAAAATAAGGTCTGGAGGTCTTGAAGCTCTGGCCTGGTTTCTGCCGGAGAGTCAAAGGGTAAAAAATAGCCCCGCCGAAGCGGGGCAAACCGACTAACGGCCAGGGTGCAGGAATATTCTTTGGGAGGGGAATTGGTCCTGCACCTCAACCATTATAATCTTCGGCAGAGTATCTTGTTTGTTAAGGAAAAACTTGAAATTTATTGAAAAAAATGAAAATCTTGTAGAAGAAATTGTGAGGATGTACCATGGAAAATAATAATTATGTTCTGGAAAAGGTTCCCCGGCGGCTGGAAGCCTTGCGAAAGGCTATGAAAGAAAAAGGTCTTCAGGCCTATGTCATATACAGTTCGGATCCCCATGGTAGTGAGTATGTAAATGATTACTGGCGCTGCCGGAGCTGGATAAGCGGTTTTACAGGAAGTGCCGGGACTGTGGTGGTTACCCTGGAAAAGGCGGGGCTGTGGACAGATGGCCGCTATTTTATTCAGGCTGCCGGAGAACTTGAGGGCTCCGGGATAAAGCTGTTCAAGGAGGGAATCCCCGGGGTTCCCGGCTATCTGGAATGGCTGGCTGCCGAGCTTCCCCGGGGCTCGGCGGTGGGGCTGGACGGCAGAACCCTTTCCTTAAAAGAGTGGGAATCCATGATGGAGTCTTTTACTTCTGCAGGGATAAGGCTGGAGGGCGGGGTGGATCTGATTTCCCCCCTGTGGCTGGACAGGCCTCAACCTTCCCGGGCTTTAGTATGGGAACAGGAAAAGGAAAGCTGCGGTCAGAGCCGGCAGGACAAGATTGCAGCCCTGAGGGCTCTTTTGAAGGAACAGGGCTGTGATGCCACCATGATTTCTTCCCTGGATGATATTGCCTGGATTTTGAACCTGCGGGGGGGGGATGTCCTTTATAATCCGGTGGTGGAAAGCTTTTTCTATTTGGGGGAAAATTCCCTGGTCTGGTTTCTCGATCCGGTTAAACTTTCCGATCCTCTAAAGGAAAAGCTGAAAGGGGAAAAAATCCTTATCAGACCTTATTCTCAGGCGGCGGAGTTTTTGAAAGAGGTATCCCGAGAGCTGGCTAAAGCCGATAAGGCCCTTTTTTTGAGCCGCAGCAAAACGTCTTTTGCTCTGGCCTCGGGCTTGCCTTCCAATCTCAAAGTCAGGATGGGGGTGGATCCTTCCACCCATCTGAAGGCCGGAAAGAATACGGTAGAGCAAGAACAGGTTCGCCGGGTTATGGAGAAGGACGGTGTGGCTCTTGTCCGTTTTATGATTTGGCTGCGGGAGACTCTGGCCAAGGGAGAGGAAGTAAGCGAAGTGTCTGCTGCCCGGGCTTTACGGGCTTTTCGGGAAGAGCAGGAAGGTTATCTTTATGAGAGTTTTGCTACCATCCCGGCCTACAGGGACCACGGTGCCATTTGCCATTATGAGGCCGCTGACGCTTCTTGTTATAAACTGGAAAAGGAAAGCCTCTTTCTTCTGGATTCGGGGGGGCAGTACAAGGGCGGAACCACGGATATTACCAGAACCCTTGCCCTGGGTGAGGCTACAGCCCTTGAAAGGCGGGATTATACCTTGGTACTCAAAGGCCATATTGCCTTGTCCCGGGCGGTTTTTCCCCAGGGGACTAGGGGCTATCAGCTGGATACCCTGGCCCGGATACCTTTATGGAAGGAGGGGCTGAATTATGCCCATGGAACCGGCCACGGTGTGGGCTTTGTTCTTAATGTTCACGAAGGCCCCCAGAAAATCAGCCCCCATCCCATAGATGAGGCTCTTAAGGAAGGGATGATATGTTCCAATGAGCCTGGAATTTACAGGGAAGGGCAGCACGGTATTCGCATAGAAAATCTGGTGCTTGTTCAACCCTGGAAAACTGGTCTGGCGGGAGAAAAGTTTTACCGTTTTGAGACCCTGACCCTTTGTCCCTATGAGAAGAGCCTTATGGAAATCAATCTTTTAACGGCAGAAGAAATTCGGTGGGTCAATGACTATCACAGGATGGTTTATACACGTTTGGCCCCTTATTTAAATCCTTCGGAAGCTCGGTGGCTAAGGGAGCAAACCCTTGAAATCTCCTGATTCCCGCCTTCTGGCGGTGGGAGCCTGTCTGTTATGGTCTACCGCCTTTATTGGTGTGAAAACGGGACTGAAGGTAATGCCTCCCTTTCTTTTTGCAGGGCTCCGCTTTACAGCGGCGGGGGGGGCTGTGGCCCTTTTGAGCCGCCGCCCCGGTTATTTTCGGCAGTTAAAGCGGCATTGGTGCTTTATTCTGGTTACCGCCTTTTTTCAGACCTTTCTTTTGTATAGTTTTTTCTACCCTTCTCTGGATCGGCTTAATCCTTCCACTGCGGCTATTATAAATGGAATGGGGCCCATGGTTACGGCGGTATTTGCCCATTTCCTGCTTCCTGACAGCCCTTTGAATTCCAGAAAATTTTTCTGTTTGCTTCTGGGAGTCCTGGGAGGTGCCCTTGTCGTCTTTCAAGGCATGGATACCTTTGGTTCCATGGGGCATATTGATGGTTGGGGCATTTTGTTTATGCTGGGGGCTCTGGCGGCAGGAGCGTTGGGATCGGTTATGGTGAGCCGCAGTCCTGATAAGCTGGACTCTGTTGTCATGAATTCCGCCCAGCTTATGGCTGGGGGCCTTTTGCTTCTGATTTTTTCCCTCCTTAAGGGAGACCGTCCTTACGGAGTGGTTCCTCCCGGGTTCTGGCCGGTGTTTATATGGCTTATCGGGGTAACCGGAGGAGGCTTTTCTATTTGGTTTTATCTGCTGAAAGTACGGAAAGAAGCCCTCACTGATATGGCTATGTGGAAGTTTATTATTCCTGTTTCCGCATCTGTGTTAAGCTGGCTTTTTATGAAACAGGATAAACCGGGAATCTTTTCCCTGTCCGGCATGGTCATCACAGCTTTTTCTATTTGGCTCTTTTATCAAAAGCCTAAAAGGCAAAGTGAAAAAAAGGGAGGAAAACCGTGCCCTGTTTCGTGATCCAGGTTACCAGCGGTCAGGAAATGGAAAGCCGCAGAATCCTGGAATCTTCAGGTGCATTTAAGGAAAAGAGTCTCTTTTTCCCCAGACGGAAGCTTTTGGTCAGGAGGGCGGGAAAGCTTTCTGTAAAAAAAGTTCCTATTTTCCCCGGCTATCTTTTCTTTTTGACTGATGCGCTGCGGGGAGAACATCTCGCAGCGGTAAAAAAAAGCACCAAGGTTTTTCAATTTCTGAAAATGAATGGAAAAATCCTTCCCATCAGCGATGAAGAAGAAAGGCAGATTTCCCCTTTTCTGGGAAGGGGAGAAGTGGCCGGTATATCCAAAGTTGTTTTTGAGAAGAATCAGAAAATCCGCATTCTTCAAGGTCCCTTTAAAGGGCAGGAAGGAAGAATTGTCAAAATAAACAGGAGGAAAAAGCGCATGAAAGTTCGTTTGTCCCTGTATGAAGAAGCGTTTCTGGTAGATTTCGGCTTTGAAATTGTGGAACAGGCCGGAGGCGGTAAAAAATCCTGATTCAGGAAAAGCCTTTTACTTTAAAGGTTGGCCTTCCCTGAATACCTGAACAATACCCTCTCCGGCTTTGTCCGGTTCGGCTATGGTGGAATGATCTTTCATGGCCTCGGGGCGCAAGAGTAGTAAATCCGCTTTCATTCCCGGTGCAAGGCGGCCCCGGTCTTTTAATCCCAGCCTTTCGGCAGGACGGCTGGTCCATCGCATAACCAGGCTTTCAAGGCTGGCGGTTTTTTTCTGTCTGTAGTAAAGGTCAAAAAGATGAAATACCGTGTTGAAGGTTCGGGGATGAAAACGGCTTCCTGAAAACAGGGCATCGGTTCCAAACATCTGCAGGGGATGGTTCATAATCCCTAAAAGAGACTTTTCACTTTGGGTATAATCGATCATGGTGGCAGTTCCCGGTTCTCCGGCAAGAATTTTAAAGAGAAAGCCGTAAGGATCCATCCCGGCCTGCCTGGCCCCCTCTTCCAGGCTGAGCCCCATGAATTCGGAACGGCTTAATGTGGCAATGAAAATCTGATCCCAGCCGCACAGGGGAATGATGCTGTCCCAGTTGTCAGGATGTTCGATTTCATGAATGATCCCTTCTTTCCGGGAAGGATCTGCCAGAACCTTTTGCATGACATTCCGTTTCAGTTTAAGGAGGGACGGAGGCAGAAGGGAAAAAAGGGAGGTGGAGCCGTAAAGGTAGGGGTATTGATCAAAAGCCACGTCCAGCCCCCTGGCTCTGTAGCGGTCAATTAAATCCAGCATCAGGGGAACCCGGTGCTGCTGGTTTTTCCCTATAACCTTTAGATGAGAAACCTGGATTTTTACCTTCGCTTCCAGGGCAATCTGCAAAATTTCGTGGAGGGATTCTACAGCATCCGAGCCTTCACTGCGGTGATGGACTGTAAAAAGAGCCCCGTTCCTGGCCAGAACCCGGCACAGCCGCAGCAGTTCTTCCCGGCCGGCAAAGCAGCAGGGGGCATAGTACAGTCCGGTGGACATGCCTGCGGCTCCCTGATCCAAAGACTTTTCCAGTTCCTTTTCCATAAGAGTCAGTTCTTCCTGAGTCGCTTCCCTGTTAGGCTCATCCAGGCAGCTGTACCGTAAAGCACCATGGGACTGGAGGCAGACAGGAATCGGGGCTCCCTTTTCCTTGAGCCGCTCCTTGTAGCCTGAAAGATCTTCCCAGTCCCACAGTTCCTCTTCCCGCCAGCTTCCAAGAATATCCCGGATTCCCATTCTATGGGCTTTGCGGTTTTTCTTAAAAGGGTAAATCCCTGCTCCGCAGTTTCCAATGACTTCGGTGGTGATGCCCTGGCCTGTTTTGGCCTTCAGGGCGGGATCCCTTAAAAGCTGGAGGTCTGAATGCCCGTGTATATCAATAAAGCCGGGAGCCAGAACAGCTCCTTCCGCATCCATGACCTCCTCTGCCTGTCGAAGGTCTCCCCGGTTACCCCTTTCCACAGCCTTTATCAGGCCGTCTTCCGCCAGAAGGCTGCCGGGATACAGGGAGGCTCCGCTTCCGTCACAGAGCAGTGCATTTTTTATTAATAATGATGACACGGGCTTTTCCTTTGGTTTTTAATTTACAGATCTTTTTTGGGGCCGGTTCCTCCTAATGCAAAGAAGACAACAGCACTAAACAGAACGCCGGGAACCACGGGATTCATGCCGAAGAAGCTGAAATATTTCTGGAAAAGGAATACCGCAGCACTGCCCACAATCAGACTGGCCATACTGGCCACAGCCCCGGCCTTTTTGGAATAATGTCCTACGATATAGGGTATGAAAGCACCCCCGGCACGGAGGCTGAAACTGAACATCAGAATGGAGATGATGCTCTTCGTATTTGTCAGGGCAATGCCCATGGACAATAATCCGCAGAGGACCATGACAATCCGGTTGACCTTGAGGAGTTTGTCATCATCCGCCTCCTTGTCAATGTATTTTTTGTAAATATCATTGGAGATAATGGTTCCTGCAGCCAGCATATCCGAGTCGGCACTGGACATTGTGGCAGAAATTAAAGCCGCAAAAAGAAGTCCCACCAGGATGGGGGGCATGGTCTGTACCGCCAGAACAGGAAGGATGTAGCGTGTCCCCTGGGATGTGATCAGCTCCGTATCAATCAGGCCCTGCTGAACCATGCTGAAGGCTGCCAACCCCAGGATGGCAGGGAAAACAGCATAGACTATACAGATTAAACCGCCCAGAATGGAACCGGTACGGACAGATTTTTCATTCCTGGCACCGTAGTAGCGCTGAATAACTTCAGGGCCCACCGCAAAGGAGGCAATGTACATGAGGGTAAGGGAAATAATGGTTTTAAACCCGATACCCTGGGTGAAAGAAAGCTGCTGGGCCGGAATATCCTGAACAATTCTGTCCCATCCTCCTGCAGATTTCAGGGCAAAGGGCAGAGCCAGCATGGTTCCTCCCAGAATCAGTACACACTGAATAAAGTCGGTAAAAGCCACGCCCCACAGACCTCCCATAACGGAATACGCTGTAACAACGACGGTTACCACAATGACAGAAAGAGTGTAGCTCCAGCCTGTCATTACAGACAAAACAACCGAAGAGGCAATGATCTGGACTGCCGTAAGTCCAATCATGGGCAGGGACATGACAATGGCTGTAACAAGGGCATTGGCCGGCCCGTAGCGCTTTTCAAAAAAGTCTGAAATGGTAACAGACATGGTGCGTCTGAGCTTGGGGGCAATAAAGGCCAGAACAATAAAGGCAATGGCCGCAGTAATCACATACCAGATGGAAGAGAAGCCCCACTGACCAAAGGCTTTTTCCGTAATTCCAAGAGAGGTTCCGCCGCCTATGTTCGTAGCAGCCAGGGTCCCTGCAAGCAGAAAAGGACCAAGATTCCGCCCTGCCAGAGCAAAGTCTGTGGAGGACTTAACTTTTTTTCCTGCATAGACTCCCACACCCATCATGGCCAGTAGATAAAGCACGACAATAACCGTAATCAAAGACGAACCCATAACTTACTCCTTGTATTAATTTCTTTAATTATAGTCTTCCATTTCTATTTTGGCAAATTATTAATTGATGCACGGTAAAATGGTCCAAATGGTTATGAAAAAATAACCGATTCAGCATTTCCGGGGCAGTTATTCAGTAAAAGTGAACGGGCCGTAGAGAATGCAAAGGAGTAATGGCAGGAATTCGGCTCCTTGAGAAAACATTTAAAAACATATAGGATGTTAATTATTATAAAAGAGAGCAAGCTGCTGTATGCAAAAAAATAAAACTGGAGTTTTTTATGAATATAACAACCGTTACCGAGGGGATTTTCCGCTTATCAGCCAATCTTGAAAACATACTTTTCGAGGGCCTGTGGCCCATTCCCCATGGCGTTTCAGTCAATTCCTACATAGTAAAGGGTAGTAAAAAAACAGCGATTGTCGATGGAATTGCTGGATGGGACGGGGTTCCTGAAACCCTTTATGCCCATTTGAAACAGCTTGAGATTGAGCCCGATACCATTGATTATGTGATTGTAAACCATATGGAGCCGGATCACTCCGGCTGGCTTGAGGATTTAAAAAAAATCCGTAGGGATTTTACCATTGTAACAAGCAGGAAAACGGTCCCTCTGCTGGAGGCTTTTTTTAACATTCCAGCTGATGCCGTCATGGTGGTGTCAGACGGGGATAGTCTGGATCTGGGAGGGGGCCGGGTTTTGAACTTTGCGGAAATCCCTAATGTTCACTGGCCCGAAACCATTGCCACTTTTGATACCCTTTCCGGAACCCTGATGCCCTGTGATGCCTTTGGTTCCTACGGCTCTACAGGAGAAAGCCCCTACGATGATCAGCTTAGTGAAGAGGAACTGGTCTTTTTTGAACAGGAAGCCATCCGCTATTACGCCAATATTGTAGCCGCCTTTTCCCTGCCGGCAGGGAAGGCTATCAAAAAGTGCGCCCCCCTGCCCATCAAAATCATTGCTCCGGGACACGGCATTGTGTGGCGCAAAAATCCTGAAAAAATCATAAAGGATTACCAACGTTATGTATCCTATCAGAAAGGGCCTTGCGAAAATGAAATTACCCTGCTGTGGGGCTCCATGTACGGAAATACGGAAATGGGAGTTCAGCCTGCCATAGAAGCTCTGGCAAAAGCAGGGATGAAGGTTCATGTTCATCAGGTTCCCCGGGATAACCTGGGCTTTATCCTGGCGTCTGTCTGGAGTTCTACCGGTGTGGTTCTGGCCATGCCAACCTATGAATACAAGATGTTTCCTGCCATGGCGGGGGTTTTGGATGAACTGGGACGAAAGAAGGTTCAAAACCGCAAGGTTTTCCGTTTTGGCTCCTATGGCTGGTC
>PDWI01008893.1_pt1 | contig 11686 bp, 7 predicted proteins | sample 1430891 | NCBI WGS metagenome assembly PDWI01 (sample SAMN01162508, study PRJNA174530) | Oral metagenome, whole genome shotgun sequencing project. | biome: Marine environment; feature: Marine mammal; material: Swab sample of the gingival sulcus; isolation source: swab sample of gingival sulcus...
TTCTCAATAGAGGGAACCGTAGATTCAAGGCGGCGAAGGACCGTGGTAAAAGACCCCTTCTGGGTAAAGATATTCACCCTGAATCGAGCCTTGTCTCCCAAAGAGTATGAAAGATCACAAGAACCGCTTTCCACCAAATCACGCAACAAACGGCGATCATTCCCTATTAAATTCAAGGCAAAAGCCTCCGCCTGAAAAGGCGTCAAAGCACCAACAGGCGGCTGTACCGGCACAGGAACAAGGACGCCCGCCGCTTCAACCTGAAGGGTCTTACCTACGGTGATATTGAGATCGGAGACATTATCATAAGATTCAAGCAAAGTCGTGATCCAATACTCAATTTCCGTTTTTTTCATTACAGCCTCCTGAAAATATGTGCAATACATCTCATTGTCATATTATATTGCCTATAAAACAAGAAAAATTTCAATTATTTTTTAATGTAGTCTAAATTCTTTGCAAAAGGTAAACCCATGGCAATTCCATTACGCAGCGCAACCACAACCATTGGCAGAAAAATGGCCGGAGCCAGAAGCCTCTGGCGGGCAAATGGTATGAAAGAGGCTCACTTTGGCAAACCAATTATCGGGATCGCCAATTCCTTTACCCAATTCGTTCCAGGCCATGTCCATCTCCACAAAATCGGTCAGGAAGTCAAGAAAATTATAGAAGCCAAAGGCTATTTTGCCGCCGAATTCAATACCATCGCCATTGATGATGGTATTGCCATGGGCCATGCGGGCATGCTCTATTCCCTGCCTTCACGGGATTTGATTGCCGATAGCGTAGAATATATGGCTAACGCCCATACGGTGGACGCCCTGGTCTGTATCTCCAACTGTGACAAAATCACTCCCGGTATGCTGATGGCAGCAATGCGGCTCAATATCCCCACAATCTTCGTCTCTGGCGGCCCCATGGAAGCAGGAAGGCGAGACAACAAAAAATATGACCTCGTTGATGCCATGGTGCTTGGTGCCGACAAAACCGTTTCCAACGAGCAGGTCGAAAAAGTGGAGCGCTGTGCCTGTCCAACCTGTGGCAGCTGTTCTGGCATGTTTACCGCCAACTCGATGAACTGTCTTAACGAGGCCTTAGGACTTGCCCTGCCAGGAAACGGTACCATCGTGGCCACCCATGCAGAAAGAAAAAAACTCTTTACTCGAGGAGCGGAACAAATCATCGCCATGGCCGAGGCCTGGTACAACAACGAAGATGCCTCGGTACTCCCCCGATCAATCGCCACCAAGGCCGCGTTTATGAACGCAATGTCTCTTGATATCGCCATGGGAGGCTCAACCAATACCGTCCTTCACCTCCTGGCCATCGCCAGAGAAGCCGAGGTGGATTTTACGATGAACGATATTGACATGCTCTCTCGTAAGGTCCCGGTACTGTGTAAGGTCTCGCCATCTGCCGACTACCATATTGAAGATGTACACCGTGCTGGTGGAATCATGGGCATTCTTGGAGAGCTGGATCGTGCCGGTCTCCTTGACACCGAGGTAAGCCGCGTAGACAGCGCCAAACTTCGCACAACCCTGGATCGCTACGACCTGGTTCGTTCCAGCCACGAAACCGCCATGAAAAAATTCTATAGCGCAGCGCCAGCAGCCTCAGGACTCAATCTGGTCATGGGCTCTCAAGACAGCCGCTACCAGGAACTTGACCTGGACAGAGAAAAAGGATGCATTAGGAATATGGCCCACTGCTACTCCACAGACGGTGGTTTAGCAGTACTTTTTGGCAATATTGCCCCCAATGGTTGCATTGTCAAAACCGCTGGGGTAGATCCATCCATTCTCAAATTCAGTGGTACGGCACGGGTTTTCTCTTCACAGGAAGCCGCCTGTGAAGGTATCTTAAACGGCTCAATTACTGCAGGAGATGCAGTCATCATCCGCTACGAAGGCCCCAAGGGTGGTCCCGGAATGCAGGAAATGCTCTATCCCACCTCATATTTAAAATCTGTCCATCTTGGCGAAGCCTGCGCCCTCATCACCGATGGCCGATTCTCCGGAGGGACCTCAGGACTTTCCATCGGTCATGTCTCTCCAGAGGCCGCCGCAGGTGGAGCTATTGCCCTCGTTGAAGACGGCGACACCATCGATATAGACATTCCCAACAGAACGATCAATGTTGCTCTCAGCAAGACCATTCTCGCCGAGCGAAGAAAGCAGGAAGAGGCAAAGGGCAGCGCTGCCTTCACCCCTGTTGATCGCAACCGCAAAATTTCCCGAGCCCTTCGAGCCTATGCCTTGCTGGCCTCTTCGGCTGACAAGGGGGCAGTACGTATTCTGCCAGATTAGGCGAACGAGATGCCGATTACTTTGCAACTGGCAAAGTAATCGGCAGGTTATTGTTTTTTCTTATCTTTTAATTACAACCAGAAAAAAATTTACCACAAGGTTTCGCAACAAAAAAGACATGGCAGAGATTATACGCAACCAGATCTCGACAATCAAAGAGCACCCGCCAAAATTTTTATTCCTCAAGAAGATATTCCACAACCTCTCGGGCTCCTCATAATATCATCGGGGAGCCCGAAAAAAGCTTTTGGCTATTTCTTTACTGCTTCGGCAATGGCATCACAGACATAATCAATATTTCCTGTGGTCAATCCGGCCAGGTTGATCCGGCCACCACCGACAATATACATCGCTTTTTCTTCACGGAGCCAACGTACGATGTCTTCATCAAGACCACTGAACGAGAACATACCCCGCTGTTCCTTGATAAAAGAAAAATCGCGCTGCACACCACGGGCAGCAAGGCCGTCAACGAGACTGTGACGCATGGTAATAATGCGTTGCCGCATCGCGCTGAGCTCTTCGCGCCACTGCGCGGTCAAGCCCTTATCTCCAAGGATGGTGGCCACCACAAGACCACCATGCGCCGGTGGATTGGAATAGAGTACCCGCACCGTAGTCTTCAAATGACTCATCGCAACGGCAGCCTGAGCGGCATCAGGACTAACCACGGTCAAGGCACCAACCCGTTCGTTATATAGACCAAAATTCTTCGAAAAAGAGCTAGCAACAAGAAAATCCATGCCCATGTCAGCAAATTGTTCGATGGCATACCTATCATCCTCAACACCGGCACCAAAACCCTGGTAGGCAAAATCAAGAAAGGGAATCCAGCCTCCCTTCTTGGCCATGGCAGCGACCTCCTGCCACTGTTCGTAAGAAAGATCAACACCACTCGGATTATGGCAGCAGGTATGGAGCACAACGATATCTCCGGGAGCAACTTGGGCAAGGCTCGCCGAGAATGCCGCAAAATCAAGGGCCATGGTTTCTTTATTATAGTATTGATAGTCCTTGAGATCAAAACCAGCGGCGGCAAAGATCCCGCGATGATTGGCCCAGGTGGGAGCACTAACCCAAACCCTGGCACCGGCAGCAAAAGCCTTCAATAGTTCCGCGCCAACACGCAAGGCTCCGGTTCCCCCGGGGGCATGAACCGTTGCTGCCCGCCCGGAATGAATCACCTCACTTTCCGCACCAAACAACAACTGCTGTACGCACTTACCATAGGCCGGCTGCCCGGAAATAGGGAGATAGCTTTTACTGGTTTCTGTAGCCACAAGGATCTTTTCAGCCGCCTTAACGCATTGCAACACCGGGGTCTGCCCCGCATCATCCTTGTAAACACCGACACCAAGATTCACCTTGTTGGGGTTTTCATCTCTCATATATGCCTCGGTTAATCCGAGAATCACATCAGCCTTGGCGGCAGCAACTCCTTCCCACATAATATTTCTCCTTCACAATAAAAAAGCCCTGATGCAGCACGCAGCTCACCAGGGCTTTACTCCTTGGGCCATGGCCCCATGGAACATTTAGACGATTTCTACCACCTGGCGGGCGATAGCCAATTCTTCATTCGTCGGGATACCCCAGATCTGGACCTGAGAATCCGCAGTTGAAAGCAAGGTCGGTTTTTTCACTCGGGAGGCATTCACCTTGGGATCAATCTTAATTCCAAAGGCCTCAAGACCTTCTACGGTCTTTTCTCGAACGATACCATCATTTTCCCCAATACCGGCGGTAAAGACAATGGCATCAACACGACCAAGCACTGCCATATAGGCACCAATATACTTACGGTTGCGATACGTCTGTACGTCCAAAGCCAACTGGGCCTTGGCATCACCTTGATCAATGGCTTCATGGATATCGCGCATATCATTCATGCCACAAATTCCCTTCAACCCGGAATCTTTGTTAATCATGGTGTCAATGGCATCAATATCCATGGCGCAGTTCCGGGCCAAAAAGGCATAAATTGCCGGATCAACATCGCCAGAACGGGTACCCATCACCAAACCTTCTAACGGAGTCAGTCCCATGGTGGTATCCACAGAACGGCCCCCCTTGACGGCCGTCATCGAACAACCATTGCCCAGGTGAACGGTAATGATATTAAGTTCTTCAAGGCTTTTTCCCATCTGGCGGGCGCACTCACCGGCGACGAACATGTGTGAAGTACCATGGAATCCATAACGACGTACCCGATATTTCTGGTACATCTCTCCAGGCAACGCGTAGTGAAAGGCGCACGGGGGAATGGTTTGATGAAAGGCCGTGTCAAAAACCGCCACTTGAGCAGCCCCAGAAAACAATTCCCGAGCTACTTTGATACCATCAAGATTTGCAGGATTATGCAGCGGAGCCAAAGGAATGCAACGTTCAATGGCCGCCATTACGGCATCGGTAATCAGGGTCGGCTGATGAAATTCCTCACCACCATGGACAACACGATGTCCCACTGCACCAATCTCGGCCTGGTCGGTAATAACCCCCTTGTCACTGTCGGTCAACAGAGTAACAATCTTGTGCATACCATCCTTATGGGTCGGCACAGGTCCTTCAATTTTGACGACCTCTTCTCCTTCCAGGCCAGGCCGCAAGGCGCACTTAATCAAACCTTCCGGTTCACCAATACGTTCCACCAGCCCTGAAGCCAGAACAGCCTCATTGTCCATATCAAGAAGCTGATATTTAATTGACGAACTCCCCGAATTAATGACTAATACTTTCACGTTTTCTCCTCACATTCCGCCCGTCGCAACACCACGGGCATTGTCTTGTCATTTAAAAAACATCTGGTTTCAAAAACAGAAATCCCTCCATCCACAAAGCGCGGCAGAGAAGAAAATACTTCCTGGCCATGGCAAAAAAGACCACCACGGCCCCTGCCATAACCAGGAAAATCCCGCCCAACAATAGCCGAAAAGCCCCTTTGCGACAACATTTTTCAACCTGCCGAAAACCATTATGCCATTTTCCTTTCTAAAAAAATATCTTTCGTCCCTCATCACAATGAGTGATAAAAAACAACATCTCCTCTCCCTTTTTATTTCAAGAAATTTCTTTTATCTGATACCATTTCTCATAATGGGGTGCGGCCACGGCCGCCTTTATCCCCCCTGGCGACAAGAAGAGAGTTGCGGCTGTCTATATAACATATTGACTATACAATAAAAAAATACACCCCCGCCTCTCTCCACATTATTCCACCAGCAATAGCACATTTTGAGAGCAGTACAAAGGGATTGGGTAATAAAAAGATGAAAAGATTTCTTTTATTTTTCGGGATTTATTTCCTACTCGTTCCTGACCTTGCGTTGGCAAAGGCAGCAACACAACAGGCTGTGTTACGCTTTGCCCCGCTCCCCATGGAAAATCGTGAAGTGATATACAAACAGTTTGAGCCCATAAGGGTCTATCTTGAGCAGATAACCGGCCGAAAGGTTGTTTTTAAATATTTTAACAAGTATTGCTATTTGCTCAAAGAATTCATCAACGGCGGTCTTGATCTAGCCTATCTCGGCCCGTTACCCTACGTAGAATTACACAATAACTATCCCGACGCTGAACCGTTGGTAACATTTCGAGAGCCCACCGGACAAAACGGCTATACCTGCTCTCTCATCGCGTTACCAGAAAAAAAACTCAAGCTCTCGGCAATCACCAAAAAAGAGATTGCCCTCACCCAGCCGCTCTCCACCTGCGGCTACTTGTCGGTCAACGGACTTCTTAAAAAGCATGGTTCTTCTCTAAAAGCAAATACCTATCACTATCTTGGCCGCCATGATGCCGTGGCCCTGGCAGTGGTACGCGCTGAATTTGATATTGGTGGCGTCAAGACAGCCATCGCTCAAAAATACGCCCATCTTGGTCTTCAGGTCCTTGACGAAACCGAGATACTCCCAGGATTTGCTCTGGTAAGTAATAGTGCCACTGTTGATACTGCACTTGCCGTAACAATCCGCGACGCTTTTGCCAGCCTGGACCCCCATGGCAAAGACAAGGAGATGCTTTCAAACTGGGGGAAAAAACTGGCCAATGGTGCCGTCGTGGCAACAAATGAACAATACGATATTATTCGGCGACTCATGGGAAATATCGTCATTCCAGATAAAAACAACTTCCAATGACCCCCAAACACGCCACCAGAAAAAGTTTTATCGCGCTATTCATTATTTATCTTGTCAGCGGCCTACTGGTTACTTTGCTTCTGTATAACAGTTGGAAAGAAAAAGAAGAAAGCCATTTTACTGAACACCTGGTTATCCTTGATACCGGATTTCATTCCAGTATTCAGATGTACCGCCTGGCCATGGAGAGTTTTTTCTATAATTCTCTTAATACTCCTGAAGTACAGGCCCTGCTCAATAGCTGCACCACCGCATCTGAAAATCAAATAAACAGCTTACGAGGCCAGCTTTATCGCACGCTCTATCCAGTATACCAACGGATGCGTAACGCCAATTTGATGCAATTACAATTTTACACCCCTGATGGTACAAGTTTTTTACGTTTTCATCAGCCAGAACAATGCGGCGATTCACTGCTTGCTGCCCGTCCAGTCATTCAAAAAAGTATCGCAGGCCACTGTGTTGTCCAGGGATTTGAAGGAGGCCGGACACGGGTATCGTTCAGCTATGCTTTTCCTATTTTTTACGAGAACAACTACGTTGGCGGTGTTGAGGTCGCGGTATCAACCTGTTCTATCATTGATTCTTTGAAGGAGCTAGCCCCGGAACGAGATTACTTGTTTATCTTACAAAAAGAAAAAGCTGAGAAATTTCTTTTCAAACAACAACGCTGGCTATACACCGAATCAGACCTCCACCCCCAATATTTACAGGTAGATGCCAACGCCATCCTGCCAGGAAGTCCCAAGCCCTTATCCAATGAGATACAGACCCTCAACAGACTGCTACGCAACAAACCAGCAATACAGCAATCAATGAACGAAACACAAGCAATAGCCCATAACGACGAGGTATCCAAAACCCATTATACGGTCTGTTTTTTGCCTATCAGCAACGTTGAAAAAGTATTCACCGGATATCTCATCTCGTATATAAAGGATAGCTTTCCTGCTCAGAACCGTAAAGAATACCTACTCTGGTATATCTCAGTACTCGTTCTTCTCGGAGCATTTTTTGTCCTTTTGCTCAAACTGCGTATCCAGAACAATACCTTAATCCGAGAAGAAGAGAACCTCCTCACCATCGCCAACACACTCGCTGAAGGGGTCTATGTTCAGGATGTTACAGGGATCATTACCATCGTTAATGCTGCGGTCACCAATCTCCTGGGCTATACTGAAAAAGAACTGCTTGGCCAGCTTGCCCACGAGGTCTTTCACTATCACGACAAAAACCAACAAGCCCTGGAATTTTGCGCCATCCACCAGGCCAGCATCAACAACAAAGATTACGATGGAGAAGAAATCTTTCTCACCAAAGACGGTCGTTTTCTTCAGGTCAAGGTCTCTTGCAGAAGCATTATTGAAAACGGCCAATCCTCAGGCCTGGTTGTCGCTTTCCATGACATCTCAGACCGTAAGGAAATGGAAAACCAACTCTTAGAGAGCGAGCTGGTACAGCGCACCCTTATGGAAAGTCTGCCGGTCGCCATGGTCATCATTGATGAACAAACCAAGATCATTGAGCATGTCAACCCAACAGCAGAAGAAATTCTAGGACTTGATTCCCAGAAAATTGTCGGCCATATCTGTCATAAATTCATCTGCCCCGCAGATATGAACCGCTGCCCTATTTCTGATCTCAATCAAGAAATTGACAGTTCAGACCGGATAATCCTCCGTAAGGGAACAACCCCTGTTCCAGTACTAAAGACAGTACGTCGCGTGATATTACATGGCGAAAGCAAGCTACTGGAATGTTTCATCGATATCAGCATACGCAAAGAGGCCGAACAGGCAATGCTCCAGGCCAATCGGGCAAAGAGTGATTTTCTCGCCAATATGAGCCATGAAATCCGCACGCCGATGAATGCCATTCTCGGCATGACTCATCTCACCCTGGGAACCTCTTTAACCGAACAACAGAGGGATTATCTCACAAAATCACATCGTGCCGCCAAATCTCTTCTCGGCATCCTCAACGATATTCTCGATTTTTCCAAAGTTGAAGCCGGGAAAATGACTTTAGAAAACATAGACTTCAACCTCTGTGACATCCTTGACAATGTCCTCTATGTAACGGAAATAAAAGTCTATGATAAGGACATTACCTTAACAGCAGGCGTCCATAGAGATGTTCCCAAAAAGATATTGGGTGACCCTTTACGGCTTGAGCAGGTGCTTATTAATTTGGCAGGAAATGCCGCAAAATTCACGGAACACGGGTTTGTTAAGATCTGGGTAACCAGCAGCCCCCTGGCCGACAATCGGGTAGAGCTCACCTTTACCGTTCAAGATTCCGGGCTCGGCATAAAACCAGAAGAGCTCAACGAACTGTTCACCCCGTTCACCCAGGCGGATGCCTCAACCACCAGACGTTTTGGCGGTACAGGATTGGGCCTGAGCATTTCCAGCCGTCTCATAAAATTGATGGGAGGAACCCTTGAAGTAGAAAGCAAAGAAAAAACAGGCAGTAAATTCTTTTTCACCGTCCCTTTTGAACTTGGTATCCCTGAAAAACCACCCGTCAACATCACAGATGCTCACATCCTTATTATTGATCCCCAACAGAATAGCTCCGAGATGCTCGAGGAATGTCTTGCCTCTATGGGCGGGATTCCAACAGTTGTCTACGATTCCGGCAAAGCCCTCGAACATTTTGCCACAAAAAACTTTGACCTCCTGTTCATTGCAGAAGAAGTGTACGACAGCATCAGCGACGCGCTATGCCAGCACGTTACAGGACACCAGATTATATTAACCTCCCAAGGGGAAAAGCGCCATGCGGTCTTTTCTTCAGAAAAAAGAAAAGTCTTCCTTCCCAAGCCGGTGGGCTATAGTTCCTTTGTTCAGGCCTTGCGACTCGCCTTACACGGTACCACAGATACAACGCAATACTCTCAGAAGGTGAAATTTGCTCCAGCAGAAATCCTGGTCGTTGAAGACAATATCGTTAACCAACAGGTAGCCCAGGCCTTACTCCATGAAATGGGCCTCTCTGTTTCTTTGGTAAATAACGGTAAAGAGGCGTTAGAACTTCTTGAACAAAAAGATTTTGACCTCGTCTTCATGGATATTCAGATGCCCGTGCTTGACGGTTTTGAAACAACCAAACAAATTCGAGCACAACCACAATGGAAAGATTTACCAATCATTGCAATGACCGCCTACGTAACCCACAAGGAGAGCAAAGAAATCATTGCCATCGGCATGAACGATCACCTCACCAAGCCCATTGAGGTGAATAAACTGGCAGCGACGTTAAAAAACTGGCTCACAGTGGTTAGTGAAAAAGAAAAGCAAACAACCCCACCCAATCAGGTCGTCCCGCATCAATCAATACTAAATATTGAAGCAGCCTTACCACGCTTTGCCAATAACAAAAAGCTCTACGATAATGCCTTGCGTTTCACGGTGGCCTCGCATGCCAACTCTATCGATAAATTATCGATATTACTAGAAAAAAATAAAGAAGATCAGGCCCAAATCTTTCTCCATACCATGCGCGGCGAAATGGGAACCATTGGCGCAGAAACGGTCTTTGACCTATGCAGCAAACTCGAACACGCGCTCCGCAACAAGCAGACAGAAACAGCGCCCCTCTTACTTGATGAACTGGCTGAGGCGCTCAATCAACTCACAAACTCTGTGAACAAACAACAAAATAACAAAAAAAACGTTACCAAAACTACGATCTCAAAGAAAACCCTCAAACATATGGAGACATTGCTCACAGCCTTACATCTGCAACGACCACTCGATTGTAATAAGGCAATAAAACAGCTCTTAGAGAAAGAAGGCCTGGAAGAATGCTACCCAGACATAAGGAAAATTCAGCAACTTATTGATAATTACGCATTTGCCAAAGCAAGTCCCCTTGCTCGCAAATTATACCAAACGATGCAACAAACCCTCTGAGGAACAAATAATGGGAGAAAATCTGTCACAGTGCTCCATTCTTGCGGTAGATGACACCAAATTAAATCTTAATGTTCTGGTCAATGTTCTTGGCGAAAGCTATGCCCTTTCTGTCGCTTTAGATGGAGCAGGAGCCCTTGATTATATTAAAGAAAACATCCCGGACCTTATTTTATTGGACATTATGATGCCAGGTATTGACGGTATAGAAGTATTACGTCGTCTCAAAGATGATGCACGCTGCAAAGACATCCCTGTTCTAATGCTTACTGCTCTTTCAGAAACAAAACAAAAAGCACAATGCTTTGAATTGGGAGCCGTAGATTATATTCAAAAACCTTTTGACGTCCATGAATTACAGGCACGGGTCAAAACCCATCTTTCTCTCGCCCAGGCAAGAAAGAATTTAAAAGAACAAAACCACAACCTTGAGGTGCTCATCCAACAACGCACCCAAGAGCTCCTCTCCACCCAACAGGCCACCATGGAAAGTATGGCGGCACTGGCTGAATACCGAGATCCAGAGACCGGCCAGCATATCAACCGGGTCAAAGGCTATGTGGAACTCATTGCCAAAGAATTAAGCAAACAACCGGCCTTTGCCGAGCAGCTTCCCTTGACAACAATCAATATACTCGTTCGTTCAGCACCGCTCCATGATATCGGTAAGGTCGGTGTCCGTGATGAGATCTTACTCAAAACCGGGCCGCTCAATGATGAGGAGTTCATCGAGATGAAACGTCACACAGAATACGGTGCCCAGGTGATATGCTCTGTTGAGCAAAAAGTTGGTCCGATGCCCTTTTTGGATGCAGCCCGGGAAATGGCGCACTTCCACCATGAAAAATGGGATGGTTCAGGATATCCTGAAGGGCTGTCTGGGACAGACATCCCCCTCAGTGCCCGAATTATGGCCCTTGCCGATGTCTATGACGCTTTAATCAGCCGCCGGGTCTACAAACCACCATTTCCCCATTCAAAGGCCGTGGAAATCATTCTCGAAGAAAGTGGCAAAAGCTTTGACCCTGATATTGTCGACGTCTTTTCCCGTTGCACAGAAAACTTCCGGGAAGTGGCCTTAGAGTTTGCCGAATCCGAAGAGCAACGCGAGGCCTTGGCCAAATAGCCCTGGCCATCCCAACGAAAAACCGGACTAAAAACCGTCCCCCGATAAGCGATGAGATTGTCGCTCGCGTCACCGCCACAATCTCATCTTATCTGAGGTCTTTCTTTGTTATCTCTTCCAGATATCTACATCAATCTGGCCACGTAATTCAGGATAATCTTCCGCGTGAAATGTCGGGCTCTGGCCCGCTTTTTTCTG
>PDWI01008894.1_pt1 | contig 11685 bp, 6 predicted proteins | sample 1430891 | NCBI WGS metagenome assembly PDWI01 (sample SAMN01162508, study PRJNA174530) | Oral metagenome, whole genome shotgun sequencing project. | biome: Marine environment; feature: Marine mammal; material: Swab sample of the gingival sulcus; isolation source: swab sample of gingival sulcus...
GATAATTTTAATAATTAGACTAAAAGGATGGTGATAAAATGAATAGTAATACTAAAAAATTGAGCAGACAACAAGCCATGCTCAAGTTCTTGTCATTTTCACTGCTCGGCATCTTTATGTTTTTTGTATCTATCAAAATCGGTGAAAAAACAACAATTCCAATTGATCATATTGTTAAAGCTATACTAAAAATTCCTCATTTTATGATTGTCTATGGCATTATCATGATAACCTTGGGAACATTGTTACCATTTATCAACAAAAAATGGAACAAGAGCACGTTAAATATTGTCATTACGGTGCTAAATATTTTAGGGCTGATCTTTACGTTATTCAGCATTTTTAAATTTGGTCCTGAAATCATCTCGCAAGATTCAATGGGGCCGTATGTCTTGTATAAAGTCGTTATACCAGTTGTCTTAATTGTACCTGTCGGGTCTATTTTCTTATCATTTATTGTATCTTATGGTTTGATGGAATGTATTGGTACATTAATGGAAAGAATCATGCGACCCATTTTTAAGACACCAGGACGTTCAGCGGTAGACGCTGTTGCATCATTTGTTGGCAGTTATTCGTTGGCGCTGCTCGTAACAAATGGCGTTTATTTAGATAACAAGTACACCAAAAAAGAAGCGGCGATTATTGCGACAGGTTTTTCAACTGTTTCTGCAACTTTTATGATTATAACCTTAAACACCTTAGATTTAATGGAACACTGGAATTTGTACTTTTGGGTATGTCTGAGCATTACGTTTATCGCAACTGCAATTACCGCTCGCTTATACCCGCTTAGCAAAATTCCCAATGAATATCACAATGGTGAAATAAAAAACGCTGTATCTGAAGAGACCGATAATCGAAATGTATTTGTAAGAGCATGGGAAACAGGCATTAAAAATGCTATGGAATCGAATTCGGTTGTCAAAAATACAATGCTTAACTTAAAAAATGGCATTATGTTAGCGCTAAATATTGGACCGACAATTATGTCAATTGGCGTTATATCATTGCTGTTATCACAATACACCAATATATTTGATATTTTAGGTTATATCTTTTATCCAATAACATGGATCATGCGATGCCCAGAGCCTTTACACGTTGCCAAAGCGGCAACAATTACAATTGCTGATATGTATGTACCAGCAATTATTAGCACTAAATCTGTTGTACAAGTAAAATTTATCGTCGCGGTTATATGTATATCTGAAATACTGTTCTTCTCGGCATCAATACCGTGTATTTTAGCTACTAATATACCGATAAAAGTCAAAGATATGATTATTATCTGGTTTGAACGTGTGATTATTTCACTCATATTGGTTATACCGATTGCCAAAATACTCTTTTAGATAAATCTTCACACTACAAAGGCGGCACTGCTATATCTAAGCAGTGCCGCCTTTGTAGATTTTCTTATTGTTTGGTTTGGTTTTTAACACTTTCAATTTTAGCTTTTAGTGCTTCTTGGTCACCCAAATAATACTTGTTGACGACTTTTAAGTTATCGCCTTCAAATTCGTAGACAAGTGGTACACCTGTTGGTATATTAACACCGACAATTTCTTCGTCACTTAAATTTTCAAAGTGCTTAACTAGGGCGCGAATCGAATTGCCATGCGCGACGATCAAAACACGTTTACCTGCGATCATGTCCTTTTTAATGTGTTCATTAAAATAGGGCAGCGCGCGTGCGATGGTGTCTTTAAGCGATTCGCACAGCGGTAGTTCTGCTGGATCGACATCGCGGTAAGCCGCTTGATTTCTTGGATTTCTATCATCATTTTTGCCAAGCGCAGGGGGCTGCACATCAAAGGAACGGCGCCATATTTTTACCTTTTCAGCGCCAACCGATTCAGCGGTTTCTTTTTTGTTGAGACCCTGCAGGGCGCCGTAGTGTCTTTCGTTAAGTCGCCAAGTCTTATAAACGGGCAACCATTCTCTATCGAGTTCTTCTAACACGATATTTAAAGTGTGAATTGCACGCTTTAAATAACTAGTATAACAAACGTCAAAGTCGAAGCGTTCTCTTTTTAATAAAATAGCGCCTTCTCTGGCTTCTACAGCACCTTTTTCGGTTAGTCCAACATCAGTCCAGCCTGTAAATTGATTAAGTTTATTCCAAACGCTTTCACCATGTCTTATCAGTACAAGTTCCATATTACCTCCTCATTTTTTTGCTATCTATGTATTACCCAAAACGACATAAAAAACGCAAGTAAAATTAATATTTCGAAATAATTTAATACGATTATTTCCTGTTGTCAAGCAAGCGTCGCTATGATATAATCTTTGCAACGACTGCGAATAAGAGAGTAAGTTATCTTAAACATTTACAGAGAGGTATTGGTCGCTGCGAAATACCTGTTTAAATGACCGAAGTTCACTTAGAAGTTGGCTATTTGAAAGAATGCTATTTCCGCTAGAATAGTCCGTATATCTGCGTTAAAGATTTATTAAGTGATTATTGCATTGTAATAATAATTTGGGTGGTACCGCGGAACATTTCGTCCCTTAGTGATGAAGTGTTTTTTATTTATAAAATACGAGGGGGTAATAATGAAAGAAAAATTGAATGCTATTTTGGCTGCTGCAATCAGCGATGCCAAAGATATTCATTTGCTCGATCAACTACAAGCATTTCGCGTCAAGTACTTGGGTCGCAAAGGCGAATTAACGAGTGCAATGAAATTAATGGGTAAACTGCCAAAAGAAGAAAGACCGGCGATGGGTCAAGTCGCCAATGAAGTACGCAGTGCAGTTGAAAAAATATTTAATGATAAAGATGCTGAATTAAGAGATAACGCACTGAGAGAAAAGCTGGCAAGCGAACAGATAGATGTCACCTTACCAACTGGCACCTTGTCATGTGGCACGTTACATCCATTGACAAAGACGCTCGACGACATTGTTGACATATTTATCGGCATGGGTTTTAGTGTGGCGGAGGGCCCCGAAGTCGACACGGTTTACAATAATTTTGATGCCCTTAATTCACCAATTGATCACCCGTCGCGCAGTGAATCAGATACCTTTTATATTACAGATAACTTGTTATTGAGAACGCAGACATCACCTGTGCAAGTAAGAACGATGAAACAGACCGAACCGCCCATCAAAATTATTTCGCCGGGGCGCTGTTTTAGAAAAGATGAAGTCGATGCTACTCACTCACCAATGTTTCATCAAATTGAAGGGTTGGTCGTCGATAAAAATATTACTTTAGCAGATCTAAAGGGTACTTTAAATGCCTTTGTCAAACAGATATTTGGCAGCGACGTTAAGACGAAGTTTAGACCACACTATTTTCCATTTACCGAGCCAAGTGCCGAAATGGACGTATCGTGTTTTAAATGTGGTGGCGAGGGCTGTAAATTCTGTAAACATACGGGTTGGATAGAAATTTTAGGCTGTGGTTTAACGCATCCGAATGTGCTAGAAGAGTGTGGTATCAATAGCGAAGAATATTCAGCTTTTGCCTTCGGTATGGGTTTAGACCGCATCACGATGTTAAAGTATGAAATCGACGACTTGCGTTTAATATTTGAAAACGATGCCCGTTTTTTGAAGCAGTTTTAGGAGGTAGCCATGTTAGTGCCATTAAAGTGGTTAAATGAATACATAAAAATAGAAGATATTGATTTAAAACAGTACGAATCTGCCATGATTATGTCGGGTTCAAATACTGAAGGTATACACCCCGTATTAGATGGTGTGTCCAATATTGTGGTTGGTAAAATTATTGAAATAAAACCGCACCCGAATGCTGACAAACTGGTGGTTTGCCAATGTGCTGTCGGTCAAGCGGATAATTTGCAAATTGTCACTGGTGCAACGAATATGAAAGTAGGCGACTATGTCGCCGTCGCACTGGACGGTGCCACTGTCAGCGGTGGCAAACTGATTAAAGCGGGTGAACTTAGGGGTGAGCGATCTGAGGGCATGATGTGCTCATTACAAGAACTTGGCTTTAGTGATAAAGTTATTGCCAAAAATATGAGCGATGGCCTACTGGTGTTTGCTGAAGAACGTCCGCTCGGTATGCCAATTGGTGAAGCGCTCGACTTAGAGGATGACGTCGTCGAATTTGAAATTACGCCAAATCGACCTGACTGTCTTTCAATTATCGGCATGGCACGAGAGACCGCAGTGACCTTTCAGCGCGATTATAAGCTACCCGCGACCTCAATTGAAAAGCCATCTGGTGATATTGCTGGGCGTGCTGCTGTTGAAATTATCAATCCTGAAAAATGTGCGCGCTACGCCTGCCGATTAGTCGACAATGTCGTTATTAAACCCTCGCCGTTATGGTTGCAAGTCCGTTTGATGAAAGCAGGAATGCGACCGATTAATAACATTGTCGACATTACCAATTACGTCTTGTTAGAATATGGTCAACCGATTCATGCATTTGACCTAGACTGTCTTAAACAAGGTAAAATTATCGTGCGTAACGCGCAACCAGCTGAAGTGATCACGACATTAGATAATGTTGAACGCGAATTAACTGACGATATGCTGGTTATCGCAGATGCTGAACGTCCAGTGGCGATTGCCGGTATTATGGGTGGCGCGACGTCAGAAGTAAGCGCAAATACAAAGCGATTACTGATTGAAGTTGCCAATTTCGATAAGACCAATATTCGCGAAACATCTAAAAAGTTAGGGCTTAGAAGTGAAGCATCAGCCCGTTTTGAAAAAGGCATCAGCCCACAACTAGTGCCTGCGGCGCTCGATCGCGTCTGTCACTTAATTGAAAAGTTAAATGCAGGAACCGTAGTTGGTGGCATAATTGACGCCTATCCGCATCAACAAATCATACCATCAATTGATGTGCGTGTTGACAGAATAAACAGTTTAATCGGCATTGAATTATCAGCTGTCCAAATGATTAACATACTACAATCGCTTGGTTGTGACGTCGTTGCAAACGATAATGTGCTACAAGTTAAACCACCGTATTACCGCTTAGATTTAGTTGCCGAAATAGACATTTGTGAAGAAATTGCGCGCCTTTATGGCTACGATAAGTTGCCAATGACACAGCCGCGCGACTACACGTCGGGTCAACTTACAGCCAAACAGCGCTTTGTTAAAAAAATCAGAAGTCGCTTAGTCGGTTACGGTTTGTCAGAAACAGTGACTTATTCATTTATCGGGCCAAGTTTAATTGAAGCATTAAACGACAGTGCGCTGCAGAAAAAAGACGACAAAGTGGTTATTAGAAACCCCTTGGGTGAAGAATACAGTGTCATGCGTCCATCGTTGATACCCGGTATGTTACAAGTCGTCGCCAGAAATTTAAATCGACAAATCGATGCGGTTTCTTTTTTCGAGACTGGCAATGTTTTTCAGGCAAGTACCGATAAAAACGCCGAACCATTAGAGACGACCAAATTTATCGTCGCGCTGGCTGATGAAAGCAAAGACTATTTTGATTTAAAGCGTATTATCGATTCGCTCTTTGCAACTTTACGGTTAAATGTCGTCTATCAAGCCGATAGCGAACAGGGCAGTTATCATCCGGGGCGTTGTGCCAAAATGACACTAAATGGTGATTATTTAGGCCACGCAGGACAAATTCACCCAACTGTTCAAAAGGCTTTCAATATACCAAAAGCTGTCTATATCGCAGAAATTGACTTCGATAAATTGTATGCTGCTTATGACAACAACATTATTTATCAGCAGTTACCAAAGTTTCCAACTGCATCAATGGATGCTGCATTTGTCGTTGATAACATGGTTTCACATAGCGATATGGTTGCAACCATTAAAGAAAATGGCGGCAAATATTTAGTTGACGTCAAGTTATTTGATGTCTATGCTGGCGACCAAATAGCTGATAATAAAAAATCAATGGCATATACAATGGTATTTCGCGCTGAAGATCGCACACTGGTCGATGAAGATGTCAAACAGTCGTTTAATCAAATTCAGCGCGCCCTTGAAATTAAGTACAATGCAGAATTGCGTTCTTTATAGTGTTTGACAAAAAATATTTTGTATTCGCTGAAATTTTGGTATAATAAGTATGTAACTGTTTAGTCGAAAGGCAACATTGAGTCATCTCGACCAACGTGGAAAGCGCTCGATTGCGGCTTCGCCTTCACTCGAAATGACAATTTGACTAAATAGTTACAAAAGTATTAGATAATTAGTGAGGAGCGCAAGATGTCAGAAAAAAATAAATTAACAGTAAAAATTCACGGTTTTGACTATAAGTTAATCAGCGATGATCCCCAAAATTATATGAAAAGTGTTGCTAGCTATGTTGATACGCGCATGAACGATATTGCGGCTGCCAACAACAAACTATCGACATCAATGGTTGCAGTACTGACAGCGCTCAATATCGCCGATGACCACTTCAGGTTAAAAGAAGAATTTGAAGCTACGCAAGCCATGATGACGGATCAGTCAAAGCGTTCTATTAAAAAACAAAGTGAACAGACAATTAAAGTAGAAGATGACAAGCGCAATGAAGATTATGAACTGATCAGCAAAGAGTTTAAGCGTTTATTAGACCACACTTCAAAATATCAAAATGAATTAGAAGCGCTCAAAGACAAATTGCGTATTCTCAGTTTTGAACTCGAAAATAGGGAAGATGCGTTAGCGCAGTCACGGCGTACGATTGATGATTTGCAAATGCAATTAGCTTCATTAAAGTAACTGTTTACTCGAAAGACATTACTTTATGTCATTTTGACCGAAACGATAGTGAAAGAGAATTTTCATTTGAACTATAACGGCGACGTGCGGTTAGCGAAACCGTGACGTCGCCTTTTTATAAGTGAGCCATTATGCATGAATTACTTGCCCCAGTTGGCAATTTTGAGATGTTAGAAGCAGCTATCAATGGTGGCGCCGATGCCGTCTATCTGGCAGGGCCTGATTATGGTGCACGCGCTGAAAAAGCCAATTTTTCACTAGATGAACTTGCGCGTGCGGTACAGTATGCACATTTAATGGCTGTTAAGGTTTATGTCACAGTTAACACTTTAATAAAACAATCTGAATGTGCTGATTGCGCCGCTTACTTGGATAAACTTGTTGCGCTTGGGGTAGATGCTGTCATTGCGCAAGATCTCTTTGTGATCGATTACTTGCAAAAGCACTATCCCGATTTTACTGTTCACGGCAGTACTCAGATGTCGATATACAATGAAAAAGGTCTGCAAAATGCCAAACGATTAGGTTTAGAGCGTGTTGTATTGGCACGCGAACTGACGCTAGAACAACTAAAACCGCTGTTGCAAGCCGATCTGCCCGAAATTGAAGTATTTACACATGGCGCCATGTGCTATGCCTATTCAGGTGCCTGTCTGCTGAGTAGTTATAACGGTGGACGCAGTGGCAATCGCGGCGCTTGTGCGCAGAGTTGTCGCTTAAATTACCAAATCGAAGACCAGCGCGGTCATCTTTTGAGTATGCGTGATTTGGCGACTATAGAACGCATTGACGCACTATTAAAATATCCAATTTCAACATTTAAAATCGAGGGTCGTTTGCGCAGCGCTGATTATGTTTACCATACTGTTTTAGCATATCGCAAAGCAATTGATGGTATACCGCACGCTGCCTTACAACCCTATATCAATAATATGAAATCAGCATTTAATAGAAGTTACTCAAGTGGTTATTTATGGCGTGACAACAAGCGTCTTAATACTGTGCAAGCGACAAATTTAGGTGACTACATTGGTGATGTCGTCGGTAGGTCAGGTAAGTATCACTTAAAAATTAAACTGGCGAACAACCTCTATATCGGCGATGCCATTAAATTTGGCAATACTGATTATGCCAAAGGCACTGAAATCTTTAATATTTATAAAAAACGTGCCAAAATTGACTATGGTAAGGCGGGTGAGGTCATCAATATCAACTATCGCGCTGCTGTGTCAACGGGCACAGCGGTTTATCGTACGCGCTCAGCGCACTTAACTAATTTGCGCGTCAATCAACAATCTAAAAAAACATTAGCGCTTGACATGGCGTTGACGATAGATGATCAGTTTGTCGTCGCGCTTACCGTGACGTCTTTAAATGATCATGTCACAGTTCGGCAAAGTGGTTTAGCTGAAGCCGCCTTAAATAAACCAATTGATGAAGAAAGCATAAAAAGACAATTGTCAAAATTGGGTGATACACCATATCGCCTAAACAATTACACAATCCTTATTGAAAAACCGACCTTTATTTCTAAAAAAGTGCTCAATATACTGCGTCGTCAGTCGATAGAAGCGCTCAATAAAAAGCGTTTAGCACGACCTGTGCTGCCAAAACAAAAGGCGAAAACGACGGCTCTTGAGCAAAGTCGACCACGCCCTAAAATTATCTGTAAAATTATGACAGACGTTCAATATCAACTTTTGCGACAATATGATGTTGCGCTATATGGCAACACATTAAAGCATTTAGATTGGCAAAATGTCAAGCATAGTTGGCATCCGTTTAGCCAGTATCGTGATTTACCAATAAATAGACAAATGGTGTCAGGGCTGGGTCAAGTTGACGCCACGAAGCAATCAATATTAGATGAACACAGTCAGATATACAATATTGCAGCCTATGATTTAATGCAGCGATTAAATGTTGACGATATCACGCTTTCGCCTGAAATAGAACAAATAGATGCATTAAAATTAATTAAAAAGCGCCCGTTTAGAATTTTTGGATACGGCAAATTACCACTGATGTATTCGGCAACTTGCCCTAAAAAAGAGGCAGGGCAGGTTTGCTTTAACTGTTCAAAGACGTTTATCGTCAAGGGCGAAAAAGTTGCCAATATGGTTGTGTATTGTAATGATTATACATTGGGTTATTTCACAGATAAACCAGTTATTAACAGGTGGGCGTGGTATAATAGAGATGATATAAATTTACTGTTGTCGTTTACTGATGAAGACGCTGCGACGACTAAAAGGGTCATAGAAGATGTATTAAAGTTGAATGTAATTAAAAAATAGAAAATTCTACCACTTGTCATTTCGAACGCAGTTGAGAAATCTCGCTTTTGACTTTAGGTTTTAAGTATTTGACTTTAAGGGTTTAGGTTTTCCTGACCAACTGACCAACAGACTAACTGATAGCGAATTATCGTGAAATCTCGCTTTTTAAACCAGCGATCGAAACGCGCCTGATACTGAAATCGTTTCGCTTTTATCATCGGCTGATAGTGAGTATTTAGTGATTGCGCTTGTAGATATAGGCACTTTAAGTATGCGGACGACGGTGTAGCGCTTGACGGGGTAGTGGTGGAATTCATCGAAGCGCTTATGCTAACGCTGCGCAATTCCGTCATGCAAGTGCTCGCTAGCGTTGCGTCCTGCAACGCTCACGCAACGCGCTCCGAAAATTTTTTGGAAGCACCCCTACCGCTCCAAGCGCCCGCATCCATTAAAGCGCCTTAATCTGTTTATCGCGCTCTTATGTGAACTAAAAAATAAAAGGATAACTTATGAATGAAAAAACTTTGCGAATACTAGAATATGACAAAATTAAACAAATGCTTCGTGATTATTGCGTGTCACAAAAGGCAAAGGCAACTTGTGATGACTTAAAGCCTTTTAAAGACAAAATACAGATTGAACAAGCATTAGCTGCGACAACTGAAGCATTTAATGCACTGGTCAAAAAAGATGTTCACGTCGGCGCAATTGGCGATGTCGACTACGCTTTAAAATTGGCAGAAATTGGCAGTGCCTTAAATGCAGGGCAACTCTTGCAAGTCAACGATTCGCTGCGCACGGCGCGCCACTTAAAAAAATACGTCGCAGATATAGATGCCAATTATCAAAAAGTACCGATATTGGCAGGGTATGCATTGACAATTGGCAACTTTTCGGCAATCGAAAATGAAATTGAACGCTGCATTATATCAGAAACAGAAATCGCCGATGCAGCCTCATCTGAACTGCGTAAGATTAGGCGCGCCATTGAAAACAAAGAAGCGCAAATTCGAACGCGACTCGACAGTATGATTTCAAGTAGTGATATGCAAAGGTACTTGCAAGATAACATTGTTACAATCAGACAAGATCGCTTTGTAATACCAGTAAGATCTGAACATAAATCGCATATTAAGGGCATTGTACATGATCAAAGTGGCAGCGGGGCGACATCGTACATTGAACCAATCGCGATTGTCAACTTAAATAACGACCTGCGCGAACTGGCAATCGCTGAAAGGCGTGAAATTGAACGCATTTTACAGCAGATTAGTCAGATGATAGCACTTGAAGTCGAAACGATACGCATGACAGTTAACGCGCTGACGACATTAGATTTTATCTTTGCCAAAGGTAAGCTCAGCATTGCCCAGCGCGGTATTGCCGCTATGATTAACGACGAAATGAAAATCGTCATAAAAAACGGTAAGCATCCGTTAATAGCAGCGAAAGAAGTTGTGCCAATTAACTTTTATATCGGTGAAACTTTCACGAGTTTATTGATTACAGGCCCTAATACGGGCGGTAAGACAGTCACGCTTAAGACAGTCGGTCTCTTCGCGCTAATGACCCAGAGCGGACTACACATACCTGCCGATTACGGTTCGACTTTTCCTGTATTTAATGGTGTCTATGCAGACATAGGTGACGAACAGTCAATTGAACAGAGTCTGTCGACATTTAGTTCGCATATGAAAAACATTGTTGACGTTATCGATAATGTCGACGCTAACACATTGGTATTATTCGACGAGCTTGGTGCTGGTACAGACCCAACTGAGGGCGCGGCATTAGCAATGGCGATACTTAATAATGTCAAGTCAAAAGGAGCGCTTAGCGTTGCCACGACACACTATTCAGAGCTAAAGCACTTTGCCTTAGTGACAGATGGCTTTGTCAATGCAAGCGTTGAATTTGATGTCGACAAACTTGCCCCAACTTATAAACTGTCCATTGGTGTACCAGGGATGTCAAATGCGTTTGAGATAAGTAGAAGGCTTGGTTTATCGAGTGATATTATAGAAGATGCCAAAAATAGTATTGAAATGAATGACATCGAATTTGAAAAAGTTTTATCTGCCATAGAGAAGTCAAAAACGGAAACGGAAAAAGATAGAGATGAAATAAGGAGAAAGCTCCTAGAGATAAGCAAAAAAGAAGAAAAAATAAATCAGAAGGCAGAGAAACTCGAAAGTCAGAGAGATAGGATACTCAATGATGCAAAGGAAGAGGCATCAAGACTGATAAAAGAGGCTAGGCATATATTTGATGAAACGTTAAAAACGGCAAAGCACATAACGGCGCCTGATTCAAAAGAAGTTCTATTGATGAAGCAAAAATTGACGAGAGAGGAGAATAAAAACAAAAAGACCTATTCAAGTTCAGGGGTTAAGAATAGAAAGAAGGCAACGGAGCTCAAGATAGGGTCAGATTATTTTGTCGAGAGTCTAAATCAAAAGGCGGCTCTGATAGAAATATCAAAAGATGGCAAAATGGCAAAGGTCAAGGCAGGGATTATTTCTTCCTATGTCGGTATTGACGAGTTGTATCTGATAGAAAACGTAAAGCGAAAGAAGGCGAAGAATTCCATTTTTGTCGCAAAAAATGTGGGTTCTAGTTCGACGAGGTTGAGTGCTGCTAGATCTTCTAGTATGGAAATTGACCTTCACGGCAAGGATGTGTTACAAGCTATTCACGAAGTGGATAAGTTTCTCGATGAAGCGCTATT
>PDWI01008896.1_pt1 | contig 11683 bp, 8 predicted proteins | sample 1430891 | NCBI WGS metagenome assembly PDWI01 (sample SAMN01162508, study PRJNA174530) | Oral metagenome, whole genome shotgun sequencing project. | biome: Marine environment; feature: Marine mammal; material: Swab sample of the gingival sulcus; isolation source: swab sample of gingival sulcus...
TGACCGGTAAAAAAGTGACCAATGACGCTAAGGTAAGATTACATAAAATGGTGGAAACCAATGACGGTTTTAAAATAGCCGAAGCCGATCTGAAACTGAGAGGTCCCGGAAATCTTATGGGAACCCAGCAGAGTGGTATTCTCAACCTGAAAATAGCCGATATTGTCAAAGATAAAAGTATCGTACACAGTGCCAGAACGACGGCTTTTGACATTCTCAATGAAGATCCGTATCTGACACTACCTAAAAACCAACCCATAGCCCGGGCGTATGAAGCTATAAAAACCAAAACAGGTTCCTGGGGGAGTATCAGTTAAACAAGTGAATGATTTGAGAAGGCTGAATTTTATAAGTGTAAATCAGTTATATTTGTGAAAATGAATGTTGTCATGACTAATGTTAAACAAAATAGGCCCGCCGACTTTTACAATTAGGTTGAAACTTGCTGAAAAAAGCCTGACAAAGCGTTGTTCGTACTGTCAACACGACAATGGTTTATGCCTGTTTTGACATAAGGCGAATGATTGTTGAAGAAGAACAAAAAGGTAGAGTGATTACAGGAAGCAACTACTCGAAGGATGATTAATCAGATTAACCAGTGAATATCAAACCGTTTTACCAAGCCAAAAAGAATTAAAGCAATTGGTTGAAAATAAGGAGTGTGACTAATCACTATATGACCATTAAAAAAGAATAAAGAATAAACACATGAAAGAACACATATTAAGACAAGTTTACCAAAACCCGGCCTTTAAGTCTGATGAATTAGAAAAAATTTTTGAGGCACATGATGTCCTTGAATTTAAAAAGGGTGATTTTATATTAAAAGAAGGGCAAACGGCTCATGATTATATGATTTTGGTAAAGGGGCTTATGCGGTCTTTTGTGTATGACTATAACGGAGACGATGTAACTACAGACTTTTTTGCAGAATATGAAGTCGTCATAGAAGTGGCGTCATTATTCCAAAGAATACCCACTAAAGAATATATCCAGGCGCTAACGGATTGTACTTGTTATAAAATTGACTTTGACAAATTTCAAGCTTTGTTTCATTCCATGGAAAACTTCAGAGAATGGGGGCGTGCCTGGTTGGCTAACAGTTTGTTTCAGCATAAACAACGCTCTGTATCTATCATTAAAGAAAGTGCTACCGACAGGTATTTAACACTGATAAAAGAAAAACCGCAGATCGTACAACAAGCCCCTTTAAAGCATGTCGCCTCATTTTTGGGCGTTACAGATACTTCGCTCAGCAGAATACGTAAGAATATTAATTTGTAGGCTCTGCTGAAGGAAAATGTCATGACTCATATTCTTCACGGTAAGCCTATCAATAACACGCTATTGTAAAGCGTAAATGTAGATTGCTGATGTGTATAAACCCTTTCTAAGTGATGTTATAACAATGCATTATTGATAGGTTTTGTTGTGCTAAACGCAGTAGTTGTAGTTAGTTTGTCGAAACCCTGTAGATTTCATATATTTGAAAAATCGTAATTTAATCAATAGACTATCTTTTAAAACAATCACTATGAAAACTTCAGAAAAACTTTTGTTGCTCTTTTTTATCAGTTCAATTTTTACAGTCTTTTCACAACAAATAGGTGGAGGAGAATTTGTTTTTAATGAATCTCATGTTCCGTGTTTGACAGAAGATCAAAGAGCTGAAATTGTAGAAGTTTTAAAAGAAAGTCAAAATCAATTAAAACGTCAAAACAAACTTTTAGATATAGACAAGCAGGCGTCTAACCCATTGTTTATTTGGCCTGTAAGACAAACAGAAAGTGTGCCCTATGATGAAATTTGGGCGCTGTCTAATTATGTAGATCATAATCCGGCTTATCCTAATCAAATAACAGATTATAATGGCGGCACTAAAAGCTATGATACCAGTTCCGGTTACAATCATCAGGGTACAGATATTTTTATTTGGCCATACGGTTGGAAAATGTTTAATGAAAACGGACTTGAAGTTATTGCAGCGGCAGGCGGTCAGATTATATATAAACACGATGGAGAGTTTGATATGAATTGTTCATTTAATAGTAGCCCCTGGAATGCTATTTATATAAGGCATAATGATGGTAGTGTGGCATGGTATGGACATTTTAAGAGTGGTACGTTGACCACCAAAAACGTAGGAGATACTGTGACAGAGGGAGAATACCTTGGTGTCGTAGGAAGCTCGGGAAACTCTACCGGACCACATTTACATTTTGAGGTTTACGAGGATGACACTTATGCTTATGATAAATTAATTGACCCGTACAGCGGACCATCAAATAATTGGAATGCTACTTCTTGGTGGCAGTCTCAAAAACCATATAGAAATCCCAAAATAAATGCTTTAACTACAAATAATGAACCACCTGTTTTTGGTGATTGCCCGTCAATTGAAACTCCTAATGAAAAAGATGTTTTTTTAATCAATGACATCGTACACTTTATTGTCTTTTTAAAAGATCAGTTAGATCAAACGGTTAATTTTAAAGTTTACAGACCTGATAATTCTTTGTTGTTAGATTATTCATTTGATTTAGTTGATGATTATGCGGTTTCCTATTGGTATCTTTCTGAAGCCGTCGATGCTGTAGGACAATGGCGTTTTGAATGCACTATAAGTACCGGTGAGGTTATGGATCATTATTTTACTGTAGAAAACAGTTTAAGTATCGACGAACATCTTTTAGGTAATGTCAATGTTTACCCAAATCCGTTAAAGGAAAACTTATACATCAACTCAGAAATAATGCTCAATAAACTGATCATTAGTGATGTTTTAGGCAAACAACTGTTTGAATTCAATGACAGTTTTACCGGAACTAAAAAAATACCCGTAGATTTTTTATCTCAAGGTAATTACTTTTTAACCGTTTTTGATGACAAATCTAACACTGCAACCTTTAAACTCATAAAAGATTAGTTTTTATTTCAGTTAATGACTGTTATTTAGAACACTAGTGATATAAGATAGCTTGCGTTAATACCGGGCTATGACTTCCCGGTTTATTAGTTTTTGGTTGTTAATAAATGTTTTTTTAATCTGATAAATGTCAAACTTTGTTTGAGTTATTTCTGCTATGTTTTAACACACGTAATACTGCAAATTATTGGTAGTTTGAAAACATCAATTTTCATTGAAGTAATACCATAGTTTTCTATCATTATTGTAAAGGATTTATGATGTTTTGAAAGTTTTTTGTCATTTCTTGTCATATGACAAGTTTTTTTAAAGTGATTTGCTTTAATATTGTCATGTTGTTAATCCTCGATAATATGTAAGGTAACAGATGTTTACAACCGTTTTTATTACTCTTAATAAAGAAACAAGTAAACTTTTGTCAATTATTACAATGTGTCAATCTGAAGGAAATCATGCTGTTAACCTTGTATAATTCCAAATTATAAATAGTTTAATAATTTTAAAAATGAAAAAAATGATTTTTTTAATCCTGGGAATCGTAGTAGTGTTTTTTTTAGCTTTTGGCTTTTATAAAGCTAATCAACTAAAAACCATTGAAATCACTAAAAGTGTGCGTATAAATGCGGACAAACAAGAAGTCTTTGATATGGTAAAATATTTAGGAAACTTCCCAAAATGGTCGCCTTTTCTGGCACAGGATCCTACCCAAAAATATGAAGTAAAAGGCACGGATGGGACTGTTGGGGCTCAATACCATTGGAATGGTAACAAAGGAAAAGATTTGGGGTATCAAGAGATTTACAAGATTGATGAGTTACAATTTATCGGTATGAAGTGTGATATTCAAAAACCTTTTGTCGCTAAACCCACTTTTGATTATACATTTACCGACAACGGCAATGACGTAATTGTAAAACAGGTGTTTAAACTGCAGTCAGGGCTGATGGACGCCTTTTTTATGTGGCTTTTCGGAGCTAAAAAAGAAATGGAAAAAACCAACCAGCAAGGTTTGGACTTATTGAAGAAAGCCCTGGAACAATAGACTATTAACATTTAAATTTTATAAAGATGAAAAACCCTGTACAATGGCTTGAAATAGCAGTCATAGATATTGAAAGAGCAAAAAAGTTTTATGAAAAAGTGTTTGGTCTGGAATTTCAGTTAATTGAAATGCCGGATACTAAAATGTATATTTTTGGTGCCCCGGATATGGAAAATGCGGCGGGATCCGCAGGAAGTTTGGTGCAGTCAGAATATTACAAACCAAGCACAGACGGTACGGTTGTTTACTTTTCTTCAGAAGACTTGTCTGTAGAATTAGCCCGTGTAGAAGCAGCAGGCGGAAAAATTATGCTTCCTAAAACAGACATAGGTGAATTTGGATTTTATGCCCATATTCTCGATACAGAGGGTAATAAAATTGGATTACATTCCCGGCAGTAGTAAAAAGTGATTTTGTTTTTATAGTGATGCTCTGATAATAGAATTTATTGATTTTTGCCAGACAGAAAACAGGGGTTTAATAAGAATGGATTGACTAATCTAAACTGTTGATTGGACAAATAATCCGGCACAATTTGAATATGTTGAGTCAAACAAATAACTATTGTATTAGTTATAAAATTTAGGGTTGAGAAACTTCAAAATACATCGGAGCAATTGTGACAATTGACAGTTTAAAATCATAGTTAAATGTCAATTTCGCCACTGCAAAATTACTTTTAACCCAAATTGTAATAGAGTTCTTAATCGCTGTCATGTAATTACTGTGTTAATAGATGTGTTTTAGTTAGTCCCTTTGATATTCACTAAATATCTAACATAGTAGCGGAATTTACAATCATGAACTCTTCTATTGAATTTACAACCTTCGTTATTGTGTGTGTTTTGTAATTATAGGTTTCTTTTTATTAGTCAAACTTTACATCAGTTAACTTATCCCTGAAAACAATGTATCTTTGCGGGTCTTATTAAGATATCGGTATAAGTTAAAAACAACGCTATAGATTGACAGAATATCCCAAAGGCATAAAGTTTAAATACAGTTGGAGAAAATACCAACAACGCGTGCTTGATGAATTGCAAGAACACTTATCTGACCAACACCTGCATGTCATTGCACCGCCGGGTTCCGGTAAAACCGTATTAGGGCTTGAAGTAGCTGTCAGGCTTAACCAACCGACTTTAATATTAGCCCCGACATTAGCCATCCGGAATCAATGGGTACAAAGATTTTGCGAGCTTTTTCTTCAAACAGATATAGTCCCGGACTGGATTTCCAGAGATATCCGTCACCCGAAGTTTATGACTGTAGTCACTTATCAAGGCTTGCATGCCGCTTGCAATAACCTCAGTAATGAAAAAAACGGTGAAAATGACCCTGATAAAAAAAGACAGGCTAAAGGGCGTGGCAATGATAAGGCATTGGCGGCCATTGTCAAGGGGTTAAAAGCAAAACGAATCAAAACAATTGTTGTGGACGAAGCCCATCATTTAAAAAATGAATGGTGGCATACACTCATAGAAGTCAAAGATGCCTTAGAGCCGGTTATTGTAGGTCTGACGGCCACACCACCTTATGACGTTACGGCTACAGAATGGCAACGGTATGTCAGTTTAAACGGGGTAGTGGATACAGAAATTTCAGTGCCTGAATTGGTTATAGAAGGTAATTTATGTCCACATCAGGATTATGTTTATATCACTTTGCCAACCCCAAATGAATCACAGAAAATTCTTGATTACAGACAAAACATAGAAAAGCTTTTTCAGGAGATCAAAGCTGATGAAACCATTATTCAGGCGATAGAACAACACCCTGTGTGGCAAAATCCAACGGCACAACTGGATTGGATATATTCTAACTTGTCTTATTATTCGGCTTGTTTGATATTTTTAAAAGCCAATGCCAAAGAAATTCCGGAAATCCACCTTGAAATCATTGGCGATAAAACACTGGAGATACCCAAGCTTGATTACGAATGGATGGAAATACTTTTAGATTTCTACCTCTATCAGAAAGATGAGTATTTTATCGCTTATGAAGAGCACCGCATTAATCTTGAAAAACGATTAAAACGATACGGTGCCATCGAAAGACGTCAAATCAAATTGATGTACAACAGGCGTATAACGGGATTTTTGACCTCAAGCATCAGTAAGCTTAACGGTATTCAGGATATAGTTGACTTTGAGTATAAGCAATTGGGTAAGGATTTGAGGTTAGTCGTGCTTTCAGATTTTATACGCAAAGAGTTTTATGTCAATCCACCTGAAAACAACCTTGAATTGAACAAGATTGGGGTTATGCCTATTTTTGAACAGTTGAGGCGTAACAATACAAATCATAAAAAAATTGCAGTGCTTACCGGTTCAATGGTTATCATTCCCGTAAGTGCTTATGCCGCGTTTAAAGCAAAGGCAGCAAAATATGGTATCGATAATATCAGTTTTAGTCCTGTGCCATTTGACGACAAATACATATTAATTAGTCAAACCGAACAACTCAAACATAGTATTGTACATGTCGTAACCCAAATATTCCAAAACGGAGAGATTGAAGTGTTGATAGGGACGAAATCTCTGCTTGGCGAAGGTTGGGATGCTCCGGCTATCAATGCTTTAGTTTTGGCAAGTTTTGTAGGTTCTTTTGTGCTTTCCAATCAGATGCGCGGTAGAGCCATCAGAACTCAAAATGGTAATGGCGGTAAAACAAGCAATATTTGGCATCTGGTTTGTTTTGATTCAACGTCGCCTACGGGCGGGGATGATTACAATGTACTTAAAAGACGATTTCGAAGTTTTGTAGGGCTGTCTTTCAGGGACAATGGTGGTATTGAAAACGGGATAGACAGATTGGATTTGCCGACTGATATTTTCCATGAAGAAGAAGTGGCAAAGAAAAATACTGAAATGTTAGCCTATGCGGGTAACAGAGAAAGTTTAAAACAGCGATGGCATGACGCGTTGGGAAAAGGGGTAAGGCTTGTTGATGAAATCAAAGTACCATTCCGGAAAGATAAAGATTACAAGAGGGTTAAGTCAATGTATTACAACAAGACGGTTAAAAATCTTATGGCGACTTTAGGTGCGGGTGTTGTAAGTTTTGGTTTTGAGGGGCTTAAAGTGGTTTTTAGAAACTTAAGACACATTAGAACTACACGGGATCTATATTTTTTTCTTATGGTTTTTGGTGTGGGAGGTATGCTTGTTTTCGGCAGGCGGACATACAAAGCCTTTAAGTTGTACCTTAAATACCGGGATATTTCCAAGGATGTACAGCACATAGGAGAAGCTTTATTACAAGCATTGATTGACACACGAATTGTGAATACCGGTGATTCAGCGCTGGAAGTCAAAACATCTGTTGATGATTGGGGGACGGTATATTGTCACCTCAAAGGTGGAACAACATTTGACCAATCAACTTTTGTCGATGCACTGCAGGAAATCATTGCGCCTGTTGATAACCCCAGATATGTAATCGTCAGGAAAAGCAGATTTCTGTGGTTTGTAAAGCAGAAAGACTACCACGCTGTTCCTGAAATACTCGGTAGAAACAAACGCTTAGCAGAACAATTTAAAATCCAATGGCAACGCTATGTAGGTCCTTGCGACTTAATCTTTACTCGGACTATTGAGGGAAGAAAACTGGTGTTAAAATCAAGAGTAAAAGCCTTGGCGGCACAGTTTAAAGATCCGGTGGAGCGCATCAATAAATGGAAATAAGAGCGTTGTGTATTATCTTTTGTGAAATAGTATTTGAACGTCTTTTGTTTTTTAGAAAACTAAATTTAACCCGGATTTTTTCGTCGAATTTGACTTAATACTTCATTTTCAGAAAAAAATGCACTAAATTTGACATATCATACTTAAGTCTCGAATCAACTGATTTTCAGCTAATCATTAACTTGAATATTTTTGATGTTAATCAGAACAGGCTGACCAATAAAATTTATTACTATGGCATTTTACAATTATTTAAAATACGATTTCAGGTCTGTTGCTGACAGGAAATTTGTAGCAGAACGTATCATTAAGCTCAAAAAACAATTAGAAAAGGACGTTCCTCAAAAGGATTTGGAAACCAATTTACTCATTGGAACGTGGAATATCAGGGATTTTGGTAAGACCAACAGGCGGGGTTTTGGTAAGCGAACTAAAGATAGTTTGTACTATATTGCTGAAATAATTTCCGCTTTTGATATTGTGGCTGTTCAAGAGGTCAATGAATTGGATGAATGGTCAAAGGTGATGAAAATACTGGGACCTTCCTGGGGATATGTGGCTACAGATGTCGCGGATTCAAGAGCCGGTGGCAATGGTGAAAGGATGACCTTTGTTTATGACAAACGCAAAGTCTGGTTTAAGAATATTGCCGGTGAGATTGTTTTGCCCAATAAGCTTTTAATTAGTAACTCAGAGCTGACGTCATCTGATGACAAATTGGTGTCCGGTAAACAATTCAGAAGAACGCCGTTTGTCGTATCATTCCAGTCGGGTTGGTTTAAATTTGATTTATGTACGGTACATATTTATTACGGCAAAGGTAGTGAGGGGTTAAAGGAACGGATTAAGGAAATAGAAACCATTGCAAAATACCTCAGTGACCGGGTTGATAAGAAACTGAAAAAAGAGCATGAGGCGACCATATTACTGGGAGATTTTAATATTATCAGACCTGACCACGATACGATGAATGCCTTGGAAGATAATGGTTTTGTCCTCCCCAAAAACATAAGGCAAAGCACCTCAAATATTTTAGGCACCAAGCACTATGATCAAATAGCTTTCAAATGCGACAAAGAAGTTATTGAAAACGTAGAAAGCGAATCTGAAAATAATTCCGGTGTTTTTGAGATTATGAAATCTGTTTTCACAGAGTCTGACGAAGATTTTAATTTTTACAGGACAAAAGTGGAGCGTACCGGTAACTCAAAAGTCTCCAGATATATGAAAGATATAGAAGGCAAAGCTTCAAGTTATTATTACTATAAAAAATATTGGAGAACCTATCAGATGTCTGACCACAATTTGCTGTGGGCAAGGATTAAAACCAATAACAGCTTAAAATATTTAAATAACATCTGTTTTTTATAGAAAAATACTTAGTTTTTGAATAAGTTTTTACATTGATGTGTCAGTGTTTGATTTTGTTGTTTTTTTAAAAACCCTTAAATTAGCACAGTTTAAAAAAATAATTTATGAGCAGTTTTAAAGCCGTTGCCATCATAGACGGTAAACAAAGAAATCTGTTAAGAGCTGAATACACGTTCTACAAATTGCGGGATATCACGGGAAATCCGACAACCACAGCACGTAAGACACCTATATATCTCATGTTTGAATCCACCGGATTTGATGATGATTTGTATTATTATATGTTTTCGCCCACTAAAACTTTTAGTGGAGAAATCATATTTTATGACAGAGACCTATTAAAAACTTTGTTTAAAGTGGAGTTTCACAAAGCCTATGTCGTAGGTCTTGAGGAGCGTTTTAACCATAATGACAACCTACCTTTACACATCAATCTGGCGATTACTTGTGGGGCGATTAAAATAAGGGATGTAAAAAAGATAGAAAAATGGGTACCGGAAGATCCGTTTAAGGAAATTGAGCCTATGGTATTGGAGCAAGCTAAACCGGTATTCTTAGGCTATTTATTTAAAGATAAAGACGGCAACACAATAGAAAGAGAGAAATTAGAATACAATCAGGAATTTGATTTGGTTATTCAATCAGAGAATGCTGATGGTGAAACAATCAGTATTGATTTAGATGATGACAGGTTAGATTATAAATACAACGGACAAATCGCCCAAAACGACGTTATAAAAGGTGTTGCAATTACAGGCGAAGAAACAAAAGTTCCATTAACGGCTGTAAGGCCACAAAAACAACAAAATGGGTAGAGCAGACCAAAGAACATTTATGGGAACCGTATCTTTTGATAGTGGACGTGGTGATCCAATGAGGGTTCAATTTCTTGAAGTAGAAGATTTCCCTTGGAGTGTAAGCAGAAATGGTGAAGATATTACTTTTAAATTAGGTGATGGTAACGATGAACAAGAAAAGTCTTTTAAAACTACTGACATAAGGAAGTATCTCATTAAAAATTTCAACTGGAATGGCATTGTAAACATGATGCATTTGTTAGAAGAACAAAGCGATAGGTTAGAGACTTATACAAGACCTACTAACCTGAATGGAACACCCGAGAATGATGATGTTTTAATTATCCCTGATGAAGTTACCGAAGCTATCATTTACGAACAAGCCAAATACGCCATAGAAACCAAATATGCAGATGATCCGGATAACCATATCCAAGACATCACAGATTATGTTGACGGGAAAGCTAAAGGAGGATTTGCTCAAGATATATTGGGCACTACCTATGATGATTTGTTAAAAGAAGTAGATAATACTTCTATGGAATATGAAGGAGAAAGCTTTACGATGCCCAATTTACAAACAGTAAGTGAGGCAGATTTGTATGACTTTCTTAAAAATTTAATGTTAGCTAGAAACGGTTTGTGGTTGGAAGATGATGGTCTTATGAATTTAATATCAATAAGACGAGAAATGACAACTTCAAGCACCGAAGATGTTGGTTTTAATGACAGTATGCTGTTAGCCTGGAAAGAAGACGGCGTTAAGAAAACAAAACATTATATAGCAACTACTGAACCAACACATGTTAATAAAGCAAATGGTAAGATGTTACCTCAAACTACAACTATGTTTCTAGGAATGCATGGATTTATTAGATCTAAAATAACTATTCCTGCTTTTAGAAGTATAAGAGTATACAGGAAAAAACCTAACAGTAATGATAATAAGTTAGAAAGCACAGATAAAGGCTTAGATATACATTTCAAACTAGTGAATAATAGAAAACCTTTAGGTATTCCTAAAAATTATACAGCTTATGGTGTACCTTATAATATGGGGAATACTCAAACATATGAAGGAGAAGACAGAGAAGCTTATTTAACCATAATAAAAATATATAAAATATTATCAGATTGGGGAGCAGGAAATAAAACAACTAGTATTTCGTGTTATAGAAACCTTGAAAACCATACTAAGGACTTTACTTTAAGTGATGTTATTGGTGCTACAGATGCTGATAAAAAGTTGGAAGTAAAAATAGATGATGTAGTAAAAAAAACAATTCATCTAAGCACCTACAAAGCTTATATACAAGCCAATTATGCTACAAACAAAGAAAAAGCGCTGAAATTATTGATGTATTACAATACAGAAGCTAATAACGGCATAGCAGAAAGCAGTTATAAGGATACTCCAATAGCCGATATATTAACTGATTTAAAAAAAGAAGAGGTCTTTAAAAGTATTGTACAGCTACAATTTAGCGAAGAAAAAAATCTTAACAATATAGACGGTAAACCCGGTACCGGTACTGTAACCAAGGCAGAAAGAACTGAAGCAGAAAAAACTGCAGATACCAAAGCTTATAATGAAAGAATCGATAAAGCCCAAACTGATTGGACTGAAATCTCAGATGCTTTTAGCGTATGGGATACCAATTCCAAACTCAAAGAAGCCCTAAAGACAAGATTCCAAGAGCAATTAAAAATGGTAGAAAATGACTTAAAAGGTAAATCAATTACTAATATTGATAATTTCGGCGGTCAAGAAATTCAGGGTAATGTTGCCGGATGGTCTACAGGTTGTCAAGTTATTCTTGGGGCTCAGGAATTTTTCCATTTCATGTATGATATAACGCAA
>PDWI01008897.1_pt1 | contig 11683 bp, 10 predicted proteins | sample 1430891 | NCBI WGS metagenome assembly PDWI01 (sample SAMN01162508, study PRJNA174530) | Oral metagenome, whole genome shotgun sequencing project. | biome: Marine environment; feature: Marine mammal; material: Swab sample of the gingival sulcus; isolation source: swab sample of gingival sulcus...
CGATATTATTGCCAACTTGCCGAAATTTTATCATGATGCCCTCGAAATGGCCGATACCTTTGTATGAAGGCAGCCATGATTATTGAGTTCGCTGAAATGTTCAGCTGATTTTTTGGGGTGTGTAGGCTGATATACATTCCGGGTATAATTCCCATTCCTTTGCCAATCCTTTTTCCTTTACCTGTTCCAGGGTATCAGTATTCGTAATTTCAAAGGATTTTTGCCCAATGATGGGGCCTGAATCTTCTCCATAGTCCACAAAATGTACAGTACATCCGCCGATTTTACATCCGTATCGGAAGGTATCTCCATAACCGTCTGTCCCGGGAAAGGCAGGCAGAAGAGCCGGGTGGATATTCATGATCCGGTATTCTCCCTGATTGATGCGGTCAATGAAATAGGGGGTTAATATTCGCATGAAACCTGCCAATACCAATAGCTCCATGTCGTATTCCCGAATTTGATCTAATAGCTGTTTCTCTGCAATGGCCCTGGATTTGAAGAAAAATTCCTTTTTTTCTCTGGGAATGTCTGCGGAGAAGAGTTTTTGCTTGGAAAGGACATCTTCCATATCAAAATCCTTGGGAAGATCTACGGTGTTCATATTTTTTCGGCATTGGGAAAGGATTTGGCTGTAATCCACCACAAAGGTATCAATGGCAGCTTTTTTTGCCCGTTCCAGTCCCTTTGCATTGGGGGTATCTGATCCGGTGAACAGAATTTGTGCCTGGAGGCTGCCATTCCGGCAGGCATCAATAATGGCCTGAAGATTTGTGCCGCCGCCTGAGATCAATGTGCCGATACGCAATGGGGATGTCATTTTTCTTTCCTTATCTCTTGTGGATTTGTGTCTGTAAGGTGGGTCTTCTCTTCTTCAAATTTTCATAAAAAAATAGTATATACAATGGAACCTGCAAATATTTCAATATGGATCATCTTAGTGGATCATTTTATATGACAGATAAAAACAAGACCCTTTTTCTCATCGATGGTAGTGCATTTGTGTATAGAGCTTTCCATGCCATTCGCTCCCTGTCCAATTCAAACGGCCATCCCACCAATGCAACCTTTGGATTTACGCGGATTTTGTTAAAACTTTTCAGGGAAAAACAACCGGAATATGCCGGAGTGTTTTTTGATGTGAAAGGGCCTACTTTCCGTCATAAAATTTTTGATGAGTATAAGGCGAACCGTCCGCCCATGCCAGATGATCTGGTTTTGCAAATTCCTGACATCAAGCGAGTGACCCATGCCTTGAATATTCCTGTGGTGGAAAAGCAAGGCTTTGAGGCCGATGATCTGGTGGGGACCTTTGCCAGAATCGCCCAGGAACAGGGATTTCAGGTCGTCATGGTAACCGGGGACAAGGATTTTATCCAGCTGATTACAAAGCAATGCTCCTTGTGGGATCCCATGAAGGATACGGTGAAAGGTTATGACAGCGTCAAAGAAGAAATGGGAATTGAGCCGGCTTCTTTTGTGGAGGTGCTTGGGCTTGCAGGGGACACAGCTGACAACATCCCCGGAGTAAAGGGGGTTGGCCCCAAAACTGCTGTGGGCCTGATCCGGGATTTTGGTTCCATTGCATCCTTGTACGAAAACCTGGATTCCCTGAAAAAGAAGAAAAAACTCCATGAAAATTTGGCCAGCTCCCGTGATCTTGTGGATCTGAGCCTGGAACTTGCCCGCATTGACCAGCATGTAGCAGTAGAGCAATCTCTGGAGGATTTTCGGCTTACGGAATTTGATACAGAGCAGGCATTCCAGATTTTCCAGGAACTGGAATTCAAAACCCTTGCACGGGAATTTTCCGGCAAGGCAGACACTTCCCGGAAAAATTACGGCCTTATAACCGATGTTGAGGGGTTGAAAGAACTTGCCAAAAAATTGGAACAGGCAGAGATTTTTGCCATTGATACGGAAACCACATCCATTCATCCTGTGACAGCGGATCTGGTGGGTATTTCCCTGTCCTTTTGTACCCATGAGGCCTTTTATATCCCCTTGGGGCATGTGGATGAAGACAGCAATCTTCTTGCCGGCCAGCTATCCAGACAGGATATTTTTCAGCATCTTGTACCGATTCTGGAAAATCCTGACATCAAAAAAATCGGCCAGAATATCAAGTATGATTATATTGTGTTGACACGCTATGGCATCTGCCTGCAAGGCATTTCCTTTGATACCATGGTGGCATCCTATCTGCTCAAACCTGCGGCCAGAGGCCATGGACTGGATCAGATTGCCATGGATCTGTTTGGTCACAAGATGATTTCCTATGAAGATATTACGGGAAAGGGCAAAAAACAGATTGCCTTTGCCCAGGTGCCTTTGGATAAAGCTTTGACCTATGCGGCAGAAGATGCAGATTTGACCTTCATGGCCTATGAAAAACTTCATGTAGCCATCCAAGAACAGGGCCTGGCTTCTCTTTTTGAAACCATTGAAATGCCGTTGATTACGGTACTGGCGCAAATGGAAATGAAGGGGATCCTGGTGGACACCGAAAAACTGGATTCCCTGCATGAGATTTTTTCTTCGGAACTTGCCACCCTGGAACAGGAAATTTACGAGATTGCCGGGGAAACCTTTAATATCAACTCCTCCCAGCAGCTAGGTACCATTTTGTTTGAAAAACTTGGGTTGACGGCGGTAAAGAAAACCAAAAAGAAAACCGGGTATTCCACGGATGTACATGTGCTGACCAAACTTGCCCAGAGCCATGAATTACCGGAAAGGCTGTTGCGCTACCGCACCCTGGACAAGCTGCTTTCCACCTATGTGGAGGCGTTGCATAATCTTATCAATACCGATACCGGGCGGGTGCATACATCCTTTAATCAGACCGTTACTGTAACAGGCCGTTTGTCCAGCTCCAATCCCAATTTGCAGAATATTCCGGTTCGCAAACCCGAAGGCAAAAAAATTCGGGAAACCTTTGTACCCAAACAGGATTATGTTCTTATCTGTGCAGATTATTCCCAGATTGAGCTTCGCATCCTTGCCCATTGTGCCGAAGATCCCATTTTGATTGAATCCTTTACCAATGGAGAAGACATCCATCAGAGAACTGCCATTGAGGTGTTCCAGATCATCCCGGAACTGATTACCGATGATTTGCGAAGTCAGGCAAAGGCCATCAATTTTGGGATTATTTACGGTATGGGAGCCTTCAAACTTTCCAACGAACTCAATATTTCCAGAAAAATGGCAGCAACATATATTGACAATTATTTTGCCCGATATGCCGGGGTAAAAAAATTCATTGATGATACCATTGAGCAGACAAAGGAAACTTGCGAAACCACTACGATTTTTGGCAGGAAACGAAGACTGGATGATATTCATTCCAGTAATGCCCATGTGAGAAATTTTGCCCAGCGGGCAGCCATCAACACCCCCATTCAGGGGAGTGCCGCAGATTTAATCAAACTTGCCATGATCCGTATGCAGGAAGCCCTGGAAAAAGAAAAAATGGCTTCCTGCATGCTTTCTTCTGTCCATGACGAGATTATTTTTGAAACGCCAAAGGAAGAGACCGAAGATTTGATTGCCCTTGCAAGAAATGTCATGGAACATGTCCATCCCCTGAAAGTTGCCTTGAAGGTGAATTTTGGAGTGGGGCAGAATTGGGCTGAAGCAGGGCATTGAATCCTTTTGTCTTTTAGCATTTTTTGTGCCTTGAACATGAGCAAAATACAAGGTTCTTCTAACTACCGTTGAATTCTGGATTTGGATACAAGAACGTCTGGAATTTTTGAAAGGAATTGGTTGATTGTATGACACAACGTATTGGTATTGTTATTAAAGACGATGAAAAAGTAAGACAGAGGGCCAAACAGCTTTTGGCCCCCCTGGAAGGCCGCTATGTGGAGATTGATATTCGCAGGCCGGAAGTGATGGAAAAGCCCGATGATGTGTTCGCTGTTCTGGTGCTTGGCGGTGACGGTACTTTTTTGAGTGCGGCGCGGGTTCTGGGAATATGGCAGATTCCCTTTACCGGGGTAAAATTTGGAGAAGTAGGGTTTCTGGCAGAAACCACGGAAGACAGGTTTTCTGAAATTATTGAACGTTTGTTTGCAGGCGATTATAGCATTTCTGATCGTACCCGGCTGCACGTGGGGATTTTTCACTACGATGGAACCGTGGTGAATCAAGAGGTACTCAATGATGTGGTCATCAACAAAACTGCCTTGTCCCGCCTTGCTTCCTGTACGGTTTGTCTGAACGGGAGTTATCTGACCACCTTTCGAGCGGACGGCCTGATTGTGGCAACGCCCACAGGTTCCACGGCCTATTCTCTTGCCGCAGGGGGGCCTGTGGTTCATCCTGCCATCCCTTCGGTTCTGTTGTCTCCCATTTGTCCTTTTACCTTGACCAATCGTCCCTTGCTGATTCCCGATGATGTGGAAATTGAAATTTCCCTGAAAGACAGCCCCAGGGACATGATTTTAACTTTGGATGGGCAAAAGGGTTATCCCCTGGATCCCCAGGATATTATCACCATTCAAAAAAGTATCCAGAACATAAAAATTATTTCCTTCCACGAGCAATCCTATTTTAATGTACTGAAAACCCGCCTGCATTGGAGTGGTGGCAGAAGCATCAAACAGGATTTCGTGTGAACCCTTTTTTTTATTCAGTATCCCAAAATAACAGGGCATTTTCCCAAAGATAAGAAAATGCCCTGTTGTATAATCATCACAAGAGACCGGGTGGGTATCAGGAATCTTCTTCCTCTGCCATCTGCTCCATTTCAGTCTTTATGCTTTGCTTGTCGCCTGCCAAATGTCTGGATTGTTTATCCTTATATTTTTTTATCTGGATTTTTACCTTGTCGTATAAGGCATCAATGGCGGCATACATATTTTTTTCCGATTCTTCCTTTGCGTGGATTTTGATTTTGTCTCCGTTCATTCTGATTTCAGCGATGTTCCGCAGTTTTTCTGTGGACAAAACCAGTTCCATTTCCGCCGGGCTGTCAAACATTTTGTCCAGGCGGCTGAATTTGTCATTCACATGAGATTTTACATGTTCTGATGATTCCATGTTCTTAAAGGTGATGGATATGTTCATATGCCCTCCTTGAAAAGTGTTGGAATTACAAAAATATCATAGCATAGGGAATCTGAAGTTTCCAACAGGAAATATGATGTATAGAACCCGGGTAAGGAGCTATGTCGTTTTTCGTAGTCTTTCCAGTTGGTTTTCAGAAAATATATGGATTCCATGGGATTGGAGAAGTGCTGCCGTGACACCGGGGCCTTTAATCAGACGGCCTGAAAAACTGCCGTCATAGATGAAAAAGGTCCCACAGGAGGGGCTTTTTTCTTTGAGTATGGCCATGGAGGCTTTGTGTGCAATGGCGGTTTCAAGGGCATGGCAGGCACCTGCAAGAAATTGTTCTGTGCAGTCTTTTCCTGCTTTGGTACAAACGATGGATTTTCTTTGCAATACATCATATCCTGTACCATTGATGATTTCACATGGGGGACGTGGTGTGGAAAGTCCGCCCTGGACTTCCGGGCAGATTTTTACAAGTCTTCCTTGGTTTTCCCAGGATTGAATCAGGGGATGGATTTTCTGGGGCTTTCCATCGTAACGGCAGGCTTCCCCTGTAAGGCATGCAGAGATGAGTATGGGATTTTGCATAATGCAGGAAAATCAGGATACAGAAAAATCAGGAAAGGGTGGATCAATCTGGGCATCAAGTTCGTCTTCTTCCCACTCTCTAAGATATTTGCCCAGGGATGCTGCGCCGGATTCCTTGTCATGGGATAAAAACTCATATCCCATTTGGGGTAGATGAGCTGCGACAATTTCAAAGAAGGCCCTTTCAATGAGTGATATATCTTTTAGAATTTGGGATTCGACGCAGTTGGTTTCCTGACAAAGAATCCTGGCCTGTTTCAAAACATCTCTTGTCAGATATCCTTGGGGCAGAAACGCGGGGCATTCCAGGCTGTTCCATTCTTCCGGGAAGGGGGCAATCCGCCAGGGGATCATGTCTTCCGGAGTGAAAGATACGGACGGATTTGTGCGGGATTGCGATTCCTTTTGGAGTTTCCTAGGCCAAAAGGCCATTTTTCTTTGGGAGAATTGCATGAGTCCCTTTATCAGGGCAATCTTATCATTGGCAAATAGCCACTCTTCGGGTTCCAGTAGAAGAGGAGGGAACCCGGAGCTTGTAAGCGCAAATTCAAAGGGGCCTTCTTGTTTCCAGAATTTGTTGAAATCCGTAACGTGTACCAGGATTTTTCTAATGCATGTGTACATGGGTTATGTTGGCTCGCATTTCCAAGATACATTTTGGTTAATGTAAGATCATTATAAAATTGTAACTATTTTTTATTATAAATAATTATTTAATTATGATTACTCCGTCAAGATGCTGCCCCATTAAATAATGTATTTTATGATGAGGTCAAGTAAAAAAAGTATATTACTTTTTTGTTTTTTTAATTATGTCAAAAAGTTTGATACTCTTTCTTCCATTTGTTGATCTTGATTTTTGTCTTGACCTGCGTTTAATTACCTTGATACAAACACAACATTTTTTGCTATAATCCTGCAATTATAGCCTTTTATAATTTAGCAATTGTGATACATTATAATTTACAATGTGGAGTAATTTTTAATGATATCTGTTGTGATAGTGACCAAAAACAGACATGAAGCCTTGAGAGATATCTCTTTACCTTCCCTACTGGTTCAGGATTATGCAGATTTTGAGGTTATCATATGGGATGCTAGTGAGGATGATTCATCTGCTGTGGTTGTTGCCTCTTTTGTTGAAAAATTTAAGGAAAGGGGCGTATCGTTGTCTTTTTTCAGGGCTCCGCGATCAGGGATGACATCTCAAAGAAACGACGGACTTAAGAAAGTCAGGGGAGATGTGATCTTTTTTATAGACGATGATTCGGAGGTCTCTGCCGACGGATTAAGTGTACTTTCTGAATGTTTTGAGAAAAATACCAGATGCATGGGTGCAGGACTTATGGTTCAAAACATACCCCTGGGTTCTGAAGTTCAGCTTTTAGATATGGGCGAAGAAAATTGGAGTTGCAGAAAAAAAATCAAAGAAAAGTTCTGCAAATTTATAGGTTATTCAAAAAAAAGAACGATTTCTCTCGGATCTATCAAGGGCGTTTCTGCTCCTCCTGGAGAAGCACAATGGCTTAGTGGTTGTTCTATGGCTTTCCGTAGAGAGGTCTTTGGCGATGGTATGGAATTCAACGAGAAACTTCAGACATTCTCCCCCTATGCATTGGGCGAAGATATGGAGTTCACCCACAGGGTCTTTAAAAAGTTCAGAACACCCCTGATCGTTACTGAGAAGGGTAAGGTTATCCATCGTCCCAATCAGAAAGAGCGTATAACTGGTACTTGGCAAAAAGCAGCTACCCTTTATTACAATCGGTATCTGCTCATAAAAGTATCCATGTCTGAATGGCCTCCCTTTTGGACGAATCTTGTCTTTTTTTGGACATGCTTTAGATTGACCAGAAAGAATTTACGAAGTTGTGGCATGAAGGCGACTTGGAAGGGATTCAAAAAAGCTATCTCGGAAATTTGTCGTGATGGTAAGGTGCTACCAGATTAACTTTTTTTGTCCATCAAGGTATGTCTGTCCGGTATTTGTTATATTATCTTGTAACTTATAGAGGGACATAGTTTTTTATGATATCGGTTTTAATAGTGACCAAAAACAGACATGAAGCATTGAGAGATATCTCTTTGCCTTCCCTGCTTATTCAGGACTATGCAGATTTTGAGGTCATTATATGGGATGCCAGTAAAGATGATTCATCTGCTGTGGTTGTTGCCTTTTTTGTTGAAAAATTTAAGGAGAGGGGCGTGACCTTGTCTTTTTTTAAGGCTCCACGATCAGGGATGACATCTCAAAGAAACGACGGACTCAAGAAAGCTAAGGGAGAGTTGATATTTTTCATTGACGATGACTGCGAGGTTTCTGTAGAGGGCCTTAGTGGACTTGCGGAATGTATTGAGCAAAATCCCGGATGTATGGGGGTAGGACTTGTGGTTCAGGATATTCCTTTAGGACTGGAAGTTCAGAATTCAGCCCCTGACTGGAAAGATAAATTCTACTCTTTGATTGGTTATAGAAGAAAAAGAAAGGTTTTTCTTTCTGGTTCTGCCAAAGGAATGTCTGCTCCCCCTGGGAAAGCCCAGTGGCTTAGCGGAGGCTCAATGGCTTTTCGCAGAGAGGTTTTTGACAGTATTGCTTTTAACGAAAAACTTCAGACCTTCACCCCCTACGCTATGCTTGAGGACGTAGAGTTTTCCTACAGGGTTTTTAAGAAGTTCAAAAATCCGTTGATTGTCGCTGAAAAAGGCATGGTTATTCACCGTCCCAATCGAAAAAAACGGATTGATGGTACCTGGCAAAGGGCGGCGACCTTTTATTACAATAAGTATATCCTCATGAAAATTACATCAGAAGAGTATCCTGTTTTGGGAACCATCCTTTTTTTATGGACATTTTTAAGACTAACCAGAAAGAATTTACAAAATTGTGGAGTGAAGGCCACTTGGAAGGGGCTCAGAATGGCTCTGAAACAAATTGCCTGTGATAAGAAAGAATGCAGTCGCATTTAACATTTTTATGTATCGGGGATATGCAAAGAAAAAATGAAATTTCGTCCATGTATTGACATCAGGCAGGGCAAGGTCGTCCAGATTGTGGGAAGTACCCTGTCAGGGGATGCGAAAACCAATCCTGTTACCAATTTTGAAACCACGAAAAGCCCCGAAGAATTTGCACGGCTCTATCGGTCGAATAATCTTGTGGGTGGACATGTGATTTCTTTGGGGACGGGCAATTTCTCTGCGGTTGTCAATGCCCTCAACGCTTATCCCGGTGGATTACAGGCTGGTGGCGGAATTACGCCGGATAATGCCAGGGATTTCCTTGATGCCGGAGCAAGCCATGTGATTGTTACCTCCCATGTGTTTCGTGGGGGAAACCTGGATATGGAACGTCTTGAAGATTTGAAAAAACTTGTGGGAAAAGATCGTTTGGTGTTGGATTTGAGCTGCCGGAAAAAGGGGGATGATTTTTTGATTGTCACGGATCGCTGGCAAAAATTTACATCCCTTGCCGTGAACCGGGAAACTTTGGACTTTCTGGCCAGATATTGTGATGAATTCTTGGTGCACGGGGTGGATGCCGAAGGGAAAATGCAGGGAGTGCAGGACTCTTTGGTTGCCCTTCTCGGAAACGAAAGCCCTGTGCCGGTTACCTACGCCGGAGGCGTTCATTCCATGGAAGACATTGATCTTGTCAATGAATTGGGCAAAGGCCGGGTGGATTTGACCATTGGCAGCGCCCTTGATATTTTTGGTGGTCCTCTTTCCTATGGTGCTGTTTTGGAAAAATTTCATTCAATGACGGGAACGCAACCGTGCTGAAAAGAACCTTGACAATGGGTTTCCCATTTTTATCCTGGTTGGAAGGATATGACAAAATCAGCCTGAAAAGGGATCTTTTGTCCGGTTTTACCGTGGCCCTGATATTGATTCCCCAATCCATTGCCTATGCCCAGGTGGTCGGACTTCCTGCCTATTATGGATTGTATGCTGCTTTTTTGCCCCCCATGATTGCGGCATTGTTTGGTTCTAGTCGTCAGTTGTCAACAGGTCCTGTGGCCATTCTGGCGCTCATGTCTGCTGCTTGTCTTGAAACCTTTGCCACGCCGGGTTCGTCTACCTACATTACCTACACCATTTTGCTGACCTTTATGGTAGGAGCGTTTCAGTTTGTGCTGGGAGCTTTGCGTCTTGGGCTTGTGGTCAATTTTCTTTCCCATCCTGTGGTCAACGGATTTACCAATGCTGCAGCCCTGATCATTGCCTCTGCCCAGTTTGCCAAGTTGTTCGGGGTGCATGTGGATAAGGCCGAACACCACTATGAAACCATCATGGAGGTGTTTCACCAGGTGGGAATTTATCTTCATTGGCCTACCCTTGGTATGGGTCTTCTTGCCTTTGTCATCATGTACGGGCTGAAAAAGTTTTATCCCAAAATTCCCAGCGTGCTTGTCGCTGTTGTCATCACAACCCTTTTGTCCTGGGGAACAGGATTTGAGCAAAATGGCAGGTTTCCCATGGATGCCATTGAAGATGAAGTTATTGTAAAGGATATTCAAAGATTCAATGAAGTTGTTGCAGCATCTGCCGAACTCAGTCGTCAACGAGGTCAGTTGCAAATTCAGTTGGATAGAATCGGTAAATTCAAGAAATCCCTTGCCTTGGCAGAGGCGGAAAATCAGTTGAATCTCATCAATACAAGGGTTGCCCTGTATAAAAGAAAAATTCGGGCTGTCAGAAAGCAGTTGCGCGAATATCTGCTGGTTGGCGTTGAGGGAGAAGATGGGAAGATTCTTTTTTATGAGAGAGGAAAGGCTCCGGAACAGGCCAGGAGCGATGGCAGGGTATGGCAGATCAGGGTGGACAATAAACTGCTGGATACTTCGGCCCTTTTGCTTGCAAGCGGCGGTGATGTTGTGGGCCAGATCCCCAAGGGTATGCCTGCATTTGCCGTTCCCAGAATGGATACAAAGATCGTTTTGCGCTTGTTGCCTTTTGCCGTAATTATTGCCCTTTTGGGGTTCATGGAGTCCATTTCCATTGCCAAGGCCATGGGTGCCAAAACCGGCCAGCGGATTGATCCCAACCAGGAATTGATCGGTCAGGGACTTGCCAATATTCTGGGGGCCTGCGGCCAAAGTTTTCCCACATCCGGTTCCTTTGCCCGTTCTGCTGTGAATTTGCAGGCAGGGGCTGTCACGGGATTTTCCAACGTCTTTACCAGCATGATTGTATTGCTGGTATTATTTTTCCTTACGCCTCTGCTGTATTATCTTCCCCAAACCGTACTCGCGGCTCTCATTATCTTTGCTGTTCTTGGTTTAATCAATATTTCCGGATTTATCCATGCCTTTAAAGCTCAATGGTATGACGGTGTGATTTCCGTTCTTACCTTTCTTGCCACTTTGGTGTTTGCTCCCCATCTGGATAAGGGAATCATGGTAGGAGTTTTCCTTTCCCTTGGGGTGTTTTTGTACAAGAGCATGCGTCCCAGGGTGCATTCCCTTGCAAGGGATGATGACGATTATTTTCAATCCATGGTTCTCCATGATTTGCAGGATTGCAAATATATGGATTTGATCCGTTTTGAAGGTCCTTTGTTTTTTGCCAATGCAAGTTATCTCGAAGACCAGATCAATGACCGGCTTGTGTCCAAGAAAGATGTGAAGCATATTATCATTGATGCAAGCGGGATCAACGATATTGATGCCTCAGGTGAAGAAACCTTGTCTTTGATTGTGGATACCATTCGCAGTACTGGCAAGGATATTTCTTTTAGCAGGGTAAATGAGTCTGTGATGGAAGTTCTTTCCAAGACCTATTTATTGCAGAAAATCGGAAAAACCCATATCTATTCTTCCATGGAAACCGCAATTCGTGATATTCATAGTACCGTGCATGATGATGGTTCTGCCGGGTCTTGTCCGTTGTCCCGGCATCGTGCCGGATAGGAGTTTTTGATGATGGGCATTCCAGGAATTTTCAATCAATGAGGTTATATATATGGCTGTAATTACTGTTTTTGGAGCAATTTTCTGTAAGGAGCAGGATGTCATTGCCGGCATCATGGACA
>PDWI01018319.1_pt1 | contig 11682 bp, 7 predicted proteins | sample 1430891 | NCBI WGS metagenome assembly PDWI01 (sample SAMN01162508, study PRJNA174530) | Oral metagenome, whole genome shotgun sequencing project. | biome: Marine environment; feature: Marine mammal; material: Swab sample of the gingival sulcus; isolation source: swab sample of gingival sulcus...
AAGTATCTTCTCGCGGATTATTTCCGTAACAAAGAAGCGAGCAGGCTTATCTGTTAGGGCATCTTTCTCAAAGAATGGGGGCGAAGGCGGAATTAAGGATTCAATTCGCTTTTTTAGAGGCTGAACATTAAACTTATTGAGGGCAGAGATTGGGATAATCTCCGCATTAGGCAACTGCTCGTGCCAGAAATCTACAAGTTTGATGAGGTCATCTTGATTGCCTAAGTCCAGTTTGTTAATTACAAGCAAGATGGGGCATTTAAGACCACGCACACGAGCCAAAAACTCTTCGTTCTTGCACGGCGTTTCAACGAGGTCGGTAACGTAAAGCAAGACATCCGCATCGCCCAGAGCAGACTCGGAGAACTCCAGCATCTTCTCTTGTAGCTTATAGTTTGGACGTAGCACCCCAGGGGTATCACTATACACGATTTGCATTTCGGGTGTATTGACAATCCCCATAATGCGATGGCGAGTAGTCTGAGCCTTAGAGGTGATAATAGACACACGCTCCCCAACAAGTAAATTCATCAGCGTTGATTTACCCACATTAGGGTTGCCGACGATATTGACGAAGCCTGAGCGATGTTCCTTATTTGTTTCTAACATAATTATTTGAAATAGTTATCGGAGATAGTTCGCCCAAGCGGACAACTACCTCCGATAGATTGATTACTTATTTAATCTATACAACTATTTAGGGTCATAACCCCAAATGAGATAGATTGCTCCCCAAGTGAAGCCAGCACCAAAACTTGTTAAGATTAACTTATCGCCCTTCTTGAGGTTCTTTTCATTCTCCCACAAACATACAGGGATTGTTGCAGAACTGGTGTTACCTCTATTCTCAATGTTAATCATCACACGCTCCATTGGTACAGACATCATACGAGCCACGGCATCAATGATACGGAGGTTTGCCTGATGTGGCACAACCCAAGCAATATCACTATCCTTAAGATTGTTGCGTTCCATTACCTTGCGACAACTTGTTGCCATACCTTTGACGGCATACTTAAAGACAGTCGCTCCTTCTTGATAAACGAAGTGTTCGCGAGCTTCAACGCTTTCTTTAGAGGCAGGCTTTGCAGACCCCCCTGCCTTCATAATAAGATTTGTACGCCCAACGCCGTCAGTAGCAAAGTGAGCATCCATTACACCAATTTCTTCTGTCGTTGGTTCAAGAAGTACACAGCCCGAAGCATCTCCAAAGAGTGGTGCAGTATTGCGGTCAGTGTAGTCAACGGCTGCTGACATCTTCTCAGTAGCTACAACGACGATACGCTTATAACGTCCTGAACGGATATAGTTCGTTCCCGCTTCAAGAGCGTACATCCAGCTTGGACAAGCCGAGCTTAGGTCAAAAGTAAAGGCATTCTTACAACCTGTTTCGTGAGCCACGATAGACGAAGTTGTAGGGAAATGGTAGTCAGCTGTGTTTGTCGCTAAGATAATCCCGTCAATAGTTTCTGGGTCTATGTCGTTGTGTTCAAACATATTGTTCAGAGCCTGAATAGCAAGATAAGAAGCCCCTTTGTTAGGGTCTTTAAGGATTCGGCGTTCTTTGATACCGACGCGTGTCATAATCCACTCATCGTTTGTATCAACCATCTTTTCTAAGTCTGCGTTAGTCAGTTTATCTTCTGGAAGATAGCCCCCAACAGCTGTGATAACTGCATTTATCATATTCATTGAATTAAAATTTCTTTTTTGTAAATCTCCTACTAAGATACGAAAAAAGTTGCATATAAGCTTCCTTTTCGCTACAGTAAGATTTATTAAAGTTTTAGTATAAAAGAAAAGTTCCATAGGCTAAATAACCTACGGAACTCTCTTTGTACTCTTAAGTCATAGGGCTTGCCCTACAATGACAAGTCTGTTTCAATAGCAATTTTGCCACGGTAGTAACCGCAAGCACCACACACAGTGTGGAAGATATGCCATTCGCCACAGTTAGCACACTTCGCAAGCGTAGGTGCAAGGGCGTTTTTGATTGTTTTCTTTTTGGATGTGCCATCTCGTTTTATTTTTTATAATTAATTCTTTCTAAGTTTCTTAAGTTCTGCCCAACGCTCATCAATACCGTCCTCGTCGTACTGAATGTCAGCCTTATCTTCGGCTTCGGCACTCGGCTCTTCTTCAACGAGCATATTGTTATAGTAGGACATCACTTCAGGGTCGCAGTCGCTCAATTCTTCGTGCAACCTCTGTATTGGTAGAGCCAGTAGAATGTCTTCGTACATCAGCCAGTCAAGGGCAAGTACGCCTTCTTTCTGAGGGATAACGAGTAGGTTTTCGTCCTCTTCGCTGTATTCAGCCCCAAGTTTGACGACCAATTCTCGCTCACTATAAACGTCTAACTCCAGTTCGGATAGGCATCTGTCGCACTGCCCGAAGACGTAGCCATCGTAGCTCATTGTGAAGCGATAAATCTCGTTAGATAGTTCTAAGGAAATAGACACAGAAACTTCTCCCCGCGATAGCTCTTCTTGCTCCAATTGAGCAAAAAACTTATCATCAAGGTTAAACTCAAATTGATGCTTGCCGTCAGCTAAGCTCTTGAGATTAAGCGAGTATAAATCCTTATGTTCCACTACCAATAAATATAAAATCGCTACAAAGATAAGCAAAATGCCCGAAACTCACAAGGTTAGTTAGGATAAGTTTTATTAAATTTTCCGACTTTTTGATGAAAGTTCGAGCTTGATTTTTGACTGCTTTTTGACGTTAAAAAAATGCTGCGGAAGAAAGAAAAAAGTTTAGCGGAGCATTCAAAAAAGTCTTCCGCTAAACTTTTTTATTTGTAGCGGAAGAAATTTTTAACTTTTCTAAGGGGCTTTTTATTCGCTGTTTTAGAGGGATTTAGGTTTGCTGTTTAAGCCTCTGAAAATACTAAATAAGTTTGGTTTATTGTGTTGAGATTTCGGTCGCTGAGCTTGCGGTTCCTGAGCTTGTCGAAGGGTGTTTTTTGATAAAGCTTTTAGTTAGTCAAAGCCAAAACTCGCCCTCAAGGTAGTGACAGAAAAGCGGCTTGAAAGACTTGAGAGTATACCCCTTAAATTTATTTAGGACACGAGTGGTTTTTATTGAAAGAAAATTTGTGGATAATGGCAATTTTAGTATATGTCAGAAAAAAATAGTATCTTAGCGAAGAATAATGTATAACAAAATTATATTGTAATGCTTGACGCAGAAAACAAAATAATAGATATTAATATCGAGGATGCGATGAAGACCGCTTACATTGACTATTCAATGTCGGTAATCGTGTCCCGTGCTTTGCCAGATGTACGTGATGGTTTGAAGCCAGTTCATCGCCGTGTACTCTACGCAATGAACGATACAGGTAATACTCACGATAAGCCTACGCGTAAGTGTGCGGCAGCCGTTGGGGAAATCTTAGGTAAGTACCACCCACACGGCGATAGCTCTGTGTACGGTACGCTTGTCCGTATGGCTCAGCCTTGGAGCTTACGCTATCCGCTTGTAGAGGGACAGGGTAACTTCGGTTCAGTCGATGGGGACTCGCCTGCAGCAATGCGTTATACTGAGAGTCGCTTGGCGAAGATTGCTGGCGAAATGCTCAAGGATATTGACAAGGAAACAGTTGATTTCCAGAATAACTTTGACGATACACGTCAGGAGCCAACCGTTCTCCCAACACGTTTCCCTAATCTATTGGTCAATGGTGCTTCGGGTATTGCCGTCGGTATGGCAACGAATATGCCTCCGCATAACCTCAGCGAATGTATTGATGGTTGCGTAGCCTATATTGATAGTAAAGAAAGCCTTGAGGTAGAGGGCTTGATGCAGTACATCAAAGCTCCTGACTTCCCAACAGGTGGTTATATCTATGGGCACGGAGGTGTGCGTGAAGCTTATGAAACAGGTCGCGGTCGCGTCGTGATGCGTAGTAAGTGCGATATTGAGCAGACGCAGACTCGTGAACGTATTATCGTTACGGAGATTCCTTACCAAGTTAATAAGGCCGACCTCGTTAAGCATATCGCTGACCTTGTAGGAGAGAAGAAGATTGAGGGTATCTCTAATATCGCTGACGAATCGAACCGTAAGGGTATGCGTATCGTTATTGATATTAAGCGTGATGCCAACGCTTCGGTTGTCCTAAACAAACTATATAAGCTGACTGCTTTGCAAACATCGTTCGGGGTTAATAACATTGCCCTTGTGAATGGACGTCCGCAGTTGCTTAACCTAAAAGACCTTATCAGCCTATTTATTGAGCACCGCCTTGATGTCGTTACACGCCGTACTCAGTACGAACTACGTAAGGCTCAGGAACGTATTCATATCTTAGAAGGATTGATTATCGCGGTTGATAACATTGATGAGGTTATTAACATTATTAGAAACTCTAAGGATACTCAGGAAAGTTCGGAGAAATTAATGAATCGCTTTGACCTTAGCCTTATTCAGGCTCGTGCGATTCTTGATATGCGTCTTCGTGCATTGCAAGGACTTGACAGAGAACGCTTGCGTAATGAGTATGATGATTTGCTTGCGAAAATTAAGCATTACGAAGAGTTGCTTGCTTCACGTGAGCTACGTATGGCTCTTATACGCGAAGAACTTCTTGAGATTAAGGAAAATTATGGCGATGAGCGTAAGAGTGAAATCATTTACGCTGCCGAAGACTTCAATCCAGAAGACTTCTATGCTGATGATGAAATGGTTATTACTATTTCGCACTTGGGCTACATCAAGCGTACACCGCTTGCAGAGTTCCGTGCTCAGACACGCGGTGGCGTAGGTAGTAAGGCAAGTGATACGCGTGATGAAGACTTTATAGAGTATATCTATTCGGCTTCTCTAAGGGACGTGCGATACAGAACCTCCTTAGCATTGACCCAGATGATAAGGTAAATGCCTTCATCCGTATTAAGGACTTGACGAAGGATGAAGAGTTTATCAACTCGCACTACCTACTATTCTGTACGAAGCGTGGTATCATCAAGAAGACAATCTTGGAGGCTTACTCTCGTCCTCGTGCTAATGGTATCAGAGCTATTGACCTTCGCGACGATGACCAGCTGGTAACGGTTAACCTTACTGACGGTAATAGTGAAGTCTTAATTGCTAATAAGAATGGTCGTGCCGTTCGCTTCAACGAATCAACCGTGCGTGCTTCGGGACGTGTCGCAATGGGTGTACGTGGTATGACCCTTGACGGAGCAGATGACGAGGTTGTTGGTATGATTGTTGTTGAAGACCCAGCAGAGGAAACAATCCTCGTGCTTAGTGAAAAGGGATACGGAAAGCGTAGTATCATTGAAGACTATCGCTTGACTAACCGTGGTACTAAGGGGGTTAAGACGCTTAACATTACAGATAAGACTGGCTCACTCGTGGCTATCCGCTGTGTAACGGATGAACACGACTTGATGATTATCAATAAGAGTGGTGTAAGTATCCGTATGCACGCTAAGGATATTAGTACGATTGGTCGTGCAACGCAGGGCGTTCGCTTGATTAACCTTGAGAAGCGTGGCGATGAGATTGCCTCTGTTTGTCGTGTTATTGCAGACGACGAACTTGATGAAAATACTAAAATAGAAGGTTCGGACGTTGTAAGTCAAGAGGGCGTTGCCGATAGTGGTATAGAAAAGTTGCTTGATGCTGCCGAAAAAGATGCAGAAGCTCAGGCAGAAACAGAAGAATAAGATTATTAAATCAACAAAATAGAAAAGACAATGAAGAAGTTTTTTTATGTTGTAGCAACAGGCTTATTAGCAGTTAGTGCTACATTCGCACAGAAATCAGACATTCGTTCTGCTGAGAGATTAGCAGAGAAGAACCCAGCTGAAGCAAAGGCTATTATGGCGAAGCTTGGTGATAATATCGAGCCAAAGTATAAGGCTTACGCAACTTATGTGTCGGGTCTTATCGAGCATAAAGCTTTTGACAACGAGCTAAACAAGCTAAGACTTCCAGCTCTTGGTGCTTGTGATACCCTTGCGATGTACACGCATTTGATGAACAGTATCCCATATTTCTTGGAAACAGAAGCTATCGAGCTTCAGCCAAATGAAAAGGGTAAAATCAAAATTAAGTATACTAAGAAGGCAAAGGAAGAACTTGAGCATAGCTATGACTTGCTTAGAAATGCGGGGTATTTCTTCATTCAGAAGGGCGATTATCCTAAGAGTGCTGAAGCCTTCAACGACTATCTTAAGGTGCGTGCGATGAAGATCTTCGAAGATGAGAAGGCTGTCGCTGTAGCAGATACTGCAATGTGGGATGCGGCTTACCTTGCCGTGGCTGCAAACTTTGAAGGTAAGATTTATGATAATGCAATTGAACTTGCAAAGAAGTATAGAGAAAAGCAGGACTACAAGAAGGATGAGCTAACGCAAATCATCTGTGCCTCAACACTTGCTAAGGCTGATACTGTTGCAGCTCTTGAAGCCCTTGAACTTGGTGCTTCTGAGTTCCCAACATCACCTTACTACTTAGGTAACCTTGTGAATATCTATGCAACACAAAACAAGTTGGATAAGGCTATTGAGTTCTTGAATAAGGCTTTGGAAGCAAATCCAGATAATGCAAACTATTTACTTGCAATGGGTGGTCTTTATGAACGTAAGGAAGACTGGAGTAAGTCAGGTGAGTGGTACAAGAAGATTCTTGACAAAGACCCTAATAACTTTGATGCAAACCATAACCTTGGTCGTTCATACTACAACCAAGCTGTTACTTTGCTTAACGCTGAAACGCTTGATAAGCTAACTGAAGATAAGGCTAAGGGGCTATTTAAGCAAGCTCTTCCATACCTTGAAGCTGCTTATAAGTCAAATCCAGACCAAGTATACTATGTCTTGGCGAACGTATACGACCGCCTTGGTATGAAGCAGAAATACGAAGAAGTGATGGCTGCACATAAGTAGTCGCTTCGTCTACAATAAATATACACCGCCCCGAAAGGCTTTTGCTTTTTGGGGCGGTGTCTTGTTTTTAGATTGTAGTCAAGTCAATTCCCAAGTTAGCTCTTTCAAAGAAAAAACTCATATTCCCTTCTTCGAAAGTAGAACTTTCAAAGTATAATATAGAAGCCAAGTATCCTATACTCGGCTTTTTTTATATTTTCTCTTAAGAAATACGATATTATTTTAGAAAATACTTGCCTATTTTTTTTTTTTTCAGTAACTTGCGTGCATTATTAATTATTAATTAAAAATAAAGGTTTGTTTATGAGAAAACTTTTACACACAACAAGGCTATTGCTATTTATAGTGATAGGTCTGTCTTACTCTGTAGCGGCTTTTGCTCAGAGTGTCATCACGGTCAAAGGGCAGGTTCTTGACGACAAGAAAAATGCTGTCATCGGTGCAACCGTACAAGTCAAAGGGACAAGTAAGGGAGCAATGACTGATGTTGATGGCTACTTTACTCTAAATGGAGTAGCAAGTAATGCTACTATTAACATCTCCTACGTTGGTTTGGCTTCCAAATCAATTGCATTGAAAGGTCGTAAGCAAATACTTGTTATCCTAAAAGAGGATAGTGAGCTGCTTGAAGACCTTGTCGTTGTAGGTTACGGTAGTAAGAAGAAGGTTAATCTTACAGGTGCTGTTGCCTCGGTTGATACTAAGAAGATACAGACTCGCCCAACGAGTGGCGTAATGGGAGCTTTGCAGGGTTCTGTCCCTGGGGTAACAATCGTTGACCGTCCTGGAGGTAGTACTTCGCTTAATATCCGTGGTCGTGGTAACCTTGGGGCTTCTAATCCTCTATATATTGTAGATGGAGTAGAGGTAAGCTCTGGCTTCTTCAATGCTCTTAACCCAAATAATATTGAGAACATTTCATTCCTTAAGGATGCGTCCTCAGCTGCTATCTATGGTGCTAAGGCTGCCTTCGGTGTTGTGCTTGTTACAACTAAGAATGCTAAGGAAGGACAGCTTCAGGTTTCTTATAGTGGTTCTGCTGGTTTTAAGACTCCTACTTTCTTACCAGAGGTTGTTAGCTCAGGACAGTATGCAGAGATGTATAACTTGGCAGAGATGAATGGAGGAAAGAAGGTGGGCAACTTAACTTTCTCTCAAGCGGATATCAAGAAGTATTACGATGGCTCTGATCCTGACCGCTATCCAAATACAAATTGGTTTGACTTAATCTTACGTAAGCAAAGCCTATTTACTAAGCATAATGTGCAGTTCGCTGGTGGTAGTAAGATGTTCAAATATATCTTAAACACGGGCTTTATGCGTGATGAAGGCTTATTCCCAGGGCGTGCATCAAACCGCTATGACGTGAGTGCAAAGACAGTTGCAGACCTTAAGCCTTGGTTGCGTATTACGTCTTCTGCAAACTTTATTTATGATAAGGACAACAATGAAAGTGGTCGCGTATCTATCATCAATATGCTCCGTATCCCTCCTACTCAAGTAGCGATACACAGCAATGGCAATTGGGGTACAGTGCGTAATGGTCGTGTAACAACAAATGAAGAAGCAACGCACAACCAGCTCCGAGAGCTTAAGATTGGTGGACGTGAGAATAGCGAAACACGTCGTCTATTGCTCTCTCTTGCTGCAGAGATTCGTCCATTCGAAGGTTTGAAGATTACCAATCAGATTGGTTATAACTACTATGACTACAGGGATTTTAGATTCCAGAACACAAAGCCTGCGATTCCTAACTTTCTTGAACCAAAGACAGGAGTTCTCCCAGGTACAGCCTCTGATGTAAACCAAATGAACCAAGACTGGCGTTACTCTCAGAAGTTGGTTTATGATGGTTGGTTGAACTATGATAAGACTTTTGACGAAAAGCACGCTCTATCTATAGTAGCTGGTGTTCACGCAGATACTTATACTTATAAGAAGCTTGCTCTTGGTCGTAAGGTCTTTGCAAGTAATGAGATGAATGACCTCTCGGGAGGTTCTGAAGACCCTGTGAATCAGATTCTGCCTAAGACAGCCTTTGAGCAGGAGTCGATGAACTCTTATTTTGGTCGTATTGGCTATACTTATGATAATCGTTACTTGTTTGAAGCGAACTTCCGTGCAGATGCTTCTTCTCGCTTTGCCAAGGAAGGACGTTGGGGCTATTTCCCTTCTTTCTCTGCTGGTTGGCGTGTTGACCAAGAAGAGTTTATGGAAAGCTTGGATTGGCTAAGTTCATTGAAGCTAAGAGCTTCTTGGGGTAAGAATGGTAACATCAACAACATTGGCTTGTATGATACATATTCTACTTTCAACTCAGGTGGTACTGTTGTCATTGGTGGCGAGAATGTGCCTACTTTAACTGAAGGGCGTATTGCAAACCCTGAACTTACTTGGGAGAAGACAGCCACAACAAATATCGGTTTGGATATGTCTATCTTAAATGGTTTGTTTGCTCTGAACTTAGACCTATACAATCGTTTGACTGACGGTATCTTGGTTAATGCTACAGATATTGCCAGCGAAACAGGTCTAACAGATAAGCAAATGCCTAAGCGTAATGTAGGACAAGTACAGAATAGAGGTTTTGAACTTGCACTTACGCACAACAACAGCTTTGGGGACTTCAACTATCAGTTAGGCTTCAATATGACTTACAATAAGAATGAAATCCTTGACCTTGGCGAAGGCGTTGATGAACTACCTCCATCAGGACAGTGGATTATGCGTAAGGGTGGTTCTATTGGGGACTTCTATATGCTTGAAGCAAATGGTTTGTACTCTACTCAAGACGTTAAAGACGGTAAGGTTATCCCTTATGGTAAGCAAAAGCCTGAGGCTGGTATGATTCGTTTTGTTGACCAACTAACAGAAGATACTAATGGCGATGGTATACCTGATAAGGCTGATGGTGTAATCAATGACAAGGATAGAACAATCGTTGGTAACGATGTTCCTTCTCTTACTTATGGTATGAATATTGATATGAATTATAAAGGTTTTGGTTTGTCTATCACAGGACAAGGTGTAACAGGGGTTAAGGTTTATATGACTTGTGAAGCTTCTCAGGCATTCTTTGACAACTCTGTGCCTCGTCATTGGCAGTTGGATAACTGGACTGAGCAAAATCAAGGAGCCGTTTATCCAAAGTTATTTGTGCCAGCTGACCAACGCTTCAAATATAACAGTAAGAACTCTTCTTTTTGGCTATTTGATGCTTCTTACTTCCGTTTGAAGAATATCACATTTAGTTACACGCTTCCTAAGAACTTTATTTCTCGCATTGGGCTAACAAATGCTCGCGTATACCTTTCAGGAGAGAATATGTTGACTATCCGTGGTGATAAGAGAATGAAAGACTTTGACCCAGAAGCTGGAACTGGACGAGGCTATGCTATTGGACACAAGACGCTAACAGCTGGTTTGAATATCTCGTTCTAATGTTATAAACTATAATGACAAAATATAATATGAAATATATAAGTAAAATCATACTGACAGCTTCTTGTGTGTTGCTTAGCACAAGCTGTTCGGACTCATTCTTTGACAACAAGCCTCAAGGCTCTCTTGATGCTTCGAAGGTTGATGCTAAATTTGCTAAAAGCCTTACAAACTCCGTTTATGACTATCTTGGAGCAAATATGGCAGGTTATAACGCTCCTTTTATGGATGGTTATGCAGATAATGGTTACTCTCGTAACTCTTGGGATAGTAATGGAGCATCAGTGCAGTCAAATACCCTTGATGCTTCACAGGACTATGGCTATGAATGGGCTTATCAAGGCATCCGTCGCTGTAATCTTGCGATTAAGGATCTTAAGAGTTTTACAAGCTTGTCAGAGGCTGAGCAGAAGACGCTTATGGCAGAAGTTCGTGCCATAAGAGCGTGGCTTTATATGGACTTGACTTTGCGCTTTGGAGATGTCCCTCTAATTACAGAGATGGCAAATGACTATCCTACGGGTGTCCCTCGTAAGGCGGCAAAGGAAGTGCGTGCTTTTGCCCTTAAGGAACTTACTGAGGCTGCAGGACTCCTGCCTGAATCAAATGACAAAGGTCATCTGAATAGAACGCAAGTTTATGCAATTAAGGCTCGTGCTGCTTATTGGTTTGGTAACTATAAGGAGGCTGAAGATGCTGCAAGGTATGTGATAGAGAATGGAGCTTACCAGCTACACACAGTTACTGCTTTGACTGAGGATATGAAGAAGGATGGAGAGTTCTTTGCCAAGATGGTTGACTTCGATGCAATGAAACTTGACAAAGATGCTTTCATTAAGGGTATCTTCAATTATCAGAATATCTGGAGGCAGGACAATAGCCCTGAAACGATTATTGCACAAGAGTTCTTACCTACATCAGAGAAGGGTGCTTGGCAGCGTGTTACCTGCTTTGAGTCGCCTAATATGGTTGGCAAACAGGCTTGGGCTACAATCGTTCCTATTCAAGAACTTGTTGATGCTTATTGGACAAGCAAGGGCGAAGCCTTTACAGATGTTAAGAGTAAAGATCAGCGAGTAGCAGACTTTAAGGCTATCACTAAGGAAATCGAAGATGCTAAAAAGGCTGATAACAAGAGCTTTAGTGAAGTAGTCGGGGCTAAGGTTGATGAAATTGTCAATAAGCCTTTCTTATCGGAGTATAAGAATAGGGATGCTCGTTTCTATGCTTCTATTGCTTTCCCATTCTCTGCTATCAACAAGTATCGTGCTAATGAGTACCAAGTTTATTTGGCAGACGTTGTAAACTACGGACGTAGTGGTTATGTCTTCCGTAA
>PDWI01009524.1_pt1 | contig 11680 bp, 9 predicted proteins | sample 1430891 | NCBI WGS metagenome assembly PDWI01 (sample SAMN01162508, study PRJNA174530) | Oral metagenome, whole genome shotgun sequencing project. | biome: Marine environment; feature: Marine mammal; material: Swab sample of the gingival sulcus; isolation source: swab sample of gingival sulcus...
GCACGAAAGCGTTTATGCTGTAATATAGACGCTATGCGACGTTTATTTAATTTATTCGCTGTGAGTCGAGACTGCATCACCCAAATATCTCGAATCATGGCCTTGTGTCGCATGGGAATGCCAACACGTTCCGAAGCCTCAAAAAAGACTTGTTCAATCGCTTCATGAATGGCAGTATGCCAATGCATACCATTTTCCATTTTTTGCTGTAACAGCCCCTGATAATTTGCCCATAAAAAGACAGCGTATAAAAAAGCAATCGTCACGGGTTCATTATGAACAATACGATAGTCGGTATTGCGTAAGGCTTGCTTAACAAGACGTTTATTGTTTTCATAATCTCGATGGTCAAATCGCTTTAACACTTTGTCAGTTACGGGAAATAACTCACCAAATAAATCGTGAATTCGCAGTTCCTCATAAGATGCCAATGCATGCCCTGATAAAAATAATTTCATCGTTTCATCAAATAAACGAGAGGCGGGAATATTTTCCAATAAGTGTTTTTTCCGGCTGATTGCCTGCTCTGTCTCCGGGTCAATGCGCATGCCAAGTTTTGCCGCAAAACGAGCGGCACGCAAAATTCGTACGGGATCTTCTTCGTAACGCTCCAAAGGATTACCGATAATACGGATAATCCCTTCTTGAATATCTTGCATCGCCCCGACATAATCAATAATTGAAAAATCAGCAATGTCGTAATAAAGGGCATTCAAGGTAAAATCTCTTACGCGTCCTTCTTCGTCGATTTCACCTTTCTCATCAGCTCGAAAGGTTGCCACCTCGATAATTTCACGCCCAAAGTGGACATGTGCCAGCCGAAAACGTCGCCCAATCAAACGACAATTCCTAAAAACTGACTTCACCTGTTCAGGTGTTGCATCAGTAACTACATCAAAATCTTTAGGCTCTTCATTGCGTAATAAATCTCTCAGGCAGCCACCCACCAATAAAGCTCGATAACCCGCTTTATGCAAACCATACAAAACAGTCAGTGTATTTTTAGAAAAGTTTTTTCTTGAGATACTATGTTGGTCACGTGTATAAATAATCGGTTTCTTCTTAACCTGTGTCATCAGTTAGTCTTCCGCTTCTTCAATCCAAGCCATTTGTATTGCTTCTAAAATTTTTTCATTCGATTTTTCGGGATTATCAGCAAATTCTTCTAGTTCACAAATCCACGCATGCATATCCGTATAACGCACCCACTGCGGATCGATATCGGGGTACTTGTCGTATAAGACTTCGGCGATAATTTGCACATCACTCCACATTATTTCCATGAGCTTTCCTCATTCATATTTTTACTTAAAAATAAGCACTGAAAAAGAACGAATGGATTAGACGATTTCTTTAAATCGGCTAATTAATTCGCTCTCTACAGTAACTTCAGGGCGTATTTTATCATGAGTTGCCTAAACTCTAGACAAATTCTATACCTACGTATAAAAAATAATCAATACAATTGATTTAGTACCGTTATTCTAACAGAACAGAATGACGGTATCTTTTGAAAGTAGCTAGTGCTTTTTGCGCTGACGAGAAGTTTTTGGTGAACGTTTTTTACCCGCATTATTTTTAGGTTTCCCACCTGAAAAAGGCAAATGCTCAGGTGTCAAAATAAAGTCAATACGACGTTCATCAATCGAAACATCACTAACAATAATTTCTACACTATCACCCGCTTTATAAACTTTCCGGCTTTTTTCACCAATCAGCACATGGCGATTTTCATCATAATTGAAGTAGTCACCATCTAGTGTACTAATGTGAATTAAGCCATCAACAAATTGTCCGTCTAATGTCGCAAACAACCCAAAACTTGTCACACCTGAAATTGTTGCGGCATAAGTTTGACCAAGTTTATTTTTCATGTATTCACATTTTAAATAATCAATCACGTCATAAACCGCTTCGTCAGCCCGACGTTCCGCCATAGAACAATGCTCACCCAATTGTGCCATCTGTTCTAACGAATAAACATATAGCTCCTTTTTGTAATTCAGCCCGTGTTTAATCGCACGGTGTACTAATAAATCAGGATAGCGACGAATGGGTGAGGTAAAATGAGCATAGTGCTCTAGGGCCAAGCCAAAATGTCCTTCATTTTCTGCTTGGTAAACCGCTTGATACATACTGCGAAGAATAAGCATTTGAATGGCTTCAAAATTTTCATGAGTTTTGAATTTCTCAATAATTTCTGCCAATTGCTTCGGCTGAACTTCTTCAGTTTTAGGTAATTTTATGCCTTCTTGTGCCAATGTAGCTATCAATTTCTCCAACTTTTCATGTGACGGACCTAAATGGTTTCTAAATAGTGCTACGGGTTTATATTGACCTTTTTGTGACAGTAAAAATTTAGCGGCACAAATATTGGCACTGACCATAAATTCTTCAATCAGTTCGTGAGACTTTAGGTGCTTAGTCGCAACAATTCTATCAATTTTCCCCTCGGCATCGTATTCAAATGTAGGCTCAATCTTGGAAAAACCAATCGCCCCACGTTGCTCACGTTTTTGTCTCAAAATTTCATACACAGATTTTAGGGTTTGCAAGTGCGGTAACAATTCAGACAACGGTTCATTTAATTCTACAGTTTCATTAAATAGGATATCTTCAACCGTTTCATAAGTTAAACGGGCATGAGAATGCATCACTGCTTCATAAAAACGACTGCGTTTAATTATTCCATTAAAATCAATCAGCATTTCGCACACCATACATAGCCTATCTACATGGGGATTAAGCGAACACAAACCATTGGACAGTTTTTCAGGCAACATAGGAATCACGCGGTTGGGAAAATAAACCGACGTACCTCGATTGACCGCTTCAATATCCAAGGGGGAGTCTTTTCTTACATAGTGTGCCACATCAGCAATAGCAACATAAAGTACATAGCCCGTTGCTGTTTTTTTAGCAAAAACGGCATCATCAAAATCTTTGGCCGTCACACCATCAATCGTCACCAAAGGCAATTCACGCAAATCAACACGATTTTCATAGTCTTCTTCAATCAGCTCATCAGCAATTGTCAGTGTTTGCTTAATCACCGGCTCAGGCCACTCACTTGGCAGACCATAACTACTAATAGCAATATCGATTTCGATACCTGCATCTAACTTGTCACCTAACACTTTTGTAATTTTGCCAATGATAGGTTGGTCTGGGGTCGGATAATCTGTGATACTCACCTCGACAATCTCATTATCTTTAACATCAACCGTATCTAAATTTGTCACGAGAATTTTGTGATGAATACGGCGATTCTCAGGTTTGACAACCTTAATGCCAAAATCATCCACCAAACGACCAATAACTTTTTCGCTGGCTCGTTCTAACACCTTGACAACCCTACCCTCTTTTTTACCCTTTCTCTGACTTTTCACCATACGTGCTTCGATGATGTCACCGTGCATGACACGACGCATCTCTCGATAGGATAAAAATAAATCATCGCCTTGGGTTTGCTCCTTGTCATCCGGCGTAAAAAAGCCATAACCCTCTGTATGGGCAAAAACTTTTCCTGTCAAAACCGGCTGTTGCTTGGCAATGCGGAGTTTGCCGTTGGCTCTTTCTTCAAGTTGATCATCTCGTAGCATGGCTTTGATACGGTGTCTTAGTGTTTCTTTTTCATTGCGATTTAATTCATATAATTTAGCCAGTGCAGCAAAAGACAATGGCTTTCCCTGCTCTTTAAAAGTTGCCAAAATGTAAGCTCGACTAGGCACAGGGTGGGGGTATTTTTGTTTTTCTTGTTGGTATTGTGGGTCGTTTTTTTGCCAATTTTTCATTATTTTTTCTCTTTTTGGGGAATTGTTTATTTTTAGTTTATTTTGTTATTTGTAACGCCAGAATGACGGTACTCATTGAAGTATTCTTACGCTAGATTTTTTCTACTAATTAGTACCGTCATTCTAGCGTTTTATTTCTTTTTATTAGTCCACTATACTGCTACGGCAAGATGACGTAACACTGTACCGTGAAATTAGTAGCGTGACTATATTATCAATTAATTAATAGTAAAGTCGTACTCCATCACTAATGGGGCATGATCAGAAAAGCGTTCATCTTTATAAATCGTTGCACTTCTGGCGGTCTCTGCCAATTCATCACTGACAATTTGATAGTCAATTCGCCATCCCGTATTATTTGCCCAAGCTTGTCCACGGTTTGACCACCACGTATATTGTTCATCGCGATCATCAACTAAGCGAAAGCCATCTTTATAGCCCGTTGTAAAAACTTTACCAATCCATTCACGTTCGTGCGGTAAAAATCCCGAATTATTTTTATTGCCCTTGGCATTTTTAATATCACGTTCCGTATGCACAATATTAATGTCACCACAAATAACATAAGGATTATTAGCCATTTTATAAGTCATTAATCGCTTATAAAAACGAGCCATAAAGTTTTCTTTTACTGCTTGGCGTTCGTCGCCTGAGGAACCGCTATGCATATACAATGAAACAATATTAATATTATTAAATTGGAATTCAATATAACGACCTTCATTATCAATATCTTCCCAGCCAGTACCCTCAACAATATTTTGCGGTTTAACTTTAGCGTAAATCGCCACACCGGAGTAACCTTTTTTAACCGCATCATGGTAGGTACAATAGTAACCCTCGGGCTGGAATTGCGGGTGGTCTTTAAGTTGCTCAAACTGAGCCTTGGTTTCCTGAATGCAGACAACATCGGGATTTTCTTTTTTTAACCACTCAAAAAATCCTTTGCGGTCGGCAGCACGAATACCATTGGTATTTACAGTTATAATTTTCATCGCATCATTATAAACGAAATAACTCAATCTTGCTTTTATTCTTTAAATTGTCAGCAATGGGGGATTATGTGATAATGGCAACAATTTCACATCAACATAATAGTTATCATGAGCAACAGCAACTATCAACATCAATTTATCGAACTCGCGCAGTCCGTTAACGCTTTATCCTTTGGCGAATTTACCCTTAAATCAGGACGTATTAGCCCCTATTTTTTTAATGCAGGAAAATTTAATACGGGGGAATCCTTATGGAAAATGGCAGAGTGTTATGCCGAGAAAATCATCGAGGAAAACTTGCAATTCGATGTGATTTTCGGCCCGGCTTACAAAGGCATTCCGTTAGTTGCGGCTATTTCAGTTGTCCTTTCACAAAAAACAGGCAAAGCCATTCCGTGGGCGTTTAATCGTAAAGAAGTTAAAGACCACGGTGAAGGTGGCACCTTAGTCGGTAGCGAAGTCAGAGGCAAAATTCTCATCGTTGATGACGTTATCACTGCTGGCACAGCTATTCGTGAAGTTATTGACATGCTTTCAAATACTGAGGCCGTCATTACAGACGTTTTGGTTGCCCTAGACCGCCAGGAAATTTCCCCAAATGCCGATAGTTCTGCTATGCAACTGATTGAACGGGATTACGGTATCAAAACGCATGCGGTGATTAAATTAGATGATTTGATTGCCTATAGCCAAAATAGCGATAGCATTAAACCCCACTTGCCAGCCTTAGAAAACTATCGTCAGCAATATGGTATTTAGTCGTTAGCTACATAGTAGGACTATTTTTATCTTTGCCTAATTTGCGTTAACCAATTGGCGATTTCACGTGTATGGAAATCAAATTGATTAACTGCTATTTGATTTTTCATTTTTTCTAGATAAGCAGCTTTAGATGCAGCATCAGTGAAAACTCCCTCATTAATAAACTTCTCTTGCATATCATTGGCTAGAAAGGCCACATCATCCCAAGTAAATTCAGGATGATACTGTACCCCGAAAAATTCAGACTTACCATAATTCAATATTAGTGATTGGACCTCAGAATGCTCATTTCTCGCCAAAACAGTGACATTATCAGGCAAAACTGAGGTATCGTCTTCATGAATACAGTAAGCATCAAACTGAGTCGGTTTCCCCGCAAAAAAAGGGCTATGTCTACCCGCTGTTGTCAAAGTAATATCTTTGGCTAGTCCAAACTCTCTTCCCTTTTCATTGCGAGAAATTTTCCCGCCGGCAACAACCACTGCCACCTGTAATCCCCAACAACTACCATAAATAGGCACACCGCTCAAAAAACAATGGGCTGCAAAATCCAGTTGCCGAGTAACTTCTGCAACACCATCGTAAACATTCAAAGAACTGCCAGTCAGCAAAATGCCATCAAAATTTTGTAATTGTCCTATCGTTGGTAGATTCTCCCCGTCTGCGGGAAACGCCACGGAAAAGTCGTGGTATCCTAACCGCGCTAACATTTTGCTAAAACGTTGATAATAGGGCACACCACCCCGTTCAAGACGAGCCTGCCAAATTGTTTTGGGATTCCCCTCGACAATTAATAGCTTCATGAAACCGCCATATCACCACTAACCGCTGCTTCAAATAAACGCTGTAAATCTGCTGCTGTCACTGGTTTTGCATTGGTTGGCGTTGATGGATCACGAAGTGCCATATGTCCAATCTCTTCAGCACGCTCTATATCAATATTAATTTCTGCCAAGGTGTGGGGAATGCCCAGTTGCTCACGTAAAGCAACAACATAGGCAATAAAACCTTTTGTAGACTGCTCTTCAATCCCCAAAACCAAGCATAGGTGTGCCATTCTTTCCTCAATAACATCGGCATTTTGCTTGAGACCATAAGGTAAAATAATCGCATTAAGCAGTCCATGCTGTTGATTGTAAATGGCTCCCAACTGGTGAGCAACAGAGTGAATCGAACCCAACCCCTTCTGGAAAGCTGTTGCCGCCATTGCTGCAGCAACCAACATCTCACCCCTCGCCTCAATATTCGTACCGTCATTCACAGCACGGGGTAAAGCGCGACAAATCATGCGGATTGCCTCGATAGCAATGCCATCCGCCATAGGATGAAAGCCCGGAGCACTGTAGGCTTCAATAGCATGAACTAAAGCATCAACGCCCGTCCAAGCGGTAATATTGGCAGGTAAATTAATTGTCAACTCAGGATCTAGAATAACAATACTCGGTAACATTTTAGGGTGAAAAATAACTTTTTTGGAGTGCTTTTTCTCATCAGTAATAACCGAGGCTCGCCCGACTTCAGAACCCGTTCCCGCTGTCGTGGGAATGGCAATAATCGGAGGAATTGCCTCGGCATCTACTTTAGTCCAGTTATCCCCAACGTCTTCATAGTCCCATATTTCACCATCCTGACCCACCATTAGTGCTATTGCTTTTGCCGCATCTAACCCGGAACCACCACCAAAAGCGATAACGCCATCATGGTCACCTTTGTGATAAATAGCCACTCCTTGCATAACGTGCTCGTCGTTAGGATTACCCGCTACATTACTATACAAAGTGGTACTAAGCTTTGCATTTTCTAAAACAGCCAAACTATTGGTGACTATATCTAATGCAGCGAGCCCTTTATCAGTAATAAATAAAGGATTTTTCATATTCAACTGTTCACAGGCTGCTGGTAAATCGTTGATTCTGCCATTGCCAAACCAAATAGCAGTTGGGTAATTCCAGTTTGTTGTTGGTAAAGTCATTTTATTCTCCAAAAAATTATGATGGATGACGTAGATTATACGATTTCACACGCGTCACATGTTCATAACCCAAAGCGGACAACGTGACACCACGCCCCGTATCCTTAACTCCCGTCCACGCCAGAGCAGGGTCTAAATAATCACAACGATTTAAGAAGACCGTACCTGTTTGTATTTGCTTGCCTAACTGTTTGGCAACAGCCATATCACCACTCCAAATAGAAGCTGTCAAACCGTAATCCGAATCGTTCATTAAAGTCACAGCTTCGGCATCATCGGTAACTTTCATAATCCCTACAACAGGACCAAAACTTTCCTCTGTCATCACCCGCATATCGTGAGTTACATCAACCAAAACATGAGGAGAAAGATAAGCCGTACCTTTTTTTGAATGGGGAAATAAATGCTCATCAACCAGAGACTTAGCCCCTTGAGCAATCGCATCGGCAATCTGCTGGCGCACAAAGTCGGCAGCAGATACTTTTACCATAGGTCCTAAATTGACGTTTTCATCTGTCGGATTACCCAATTGATACTGTTTTGCATACTGCACAAATTTTTCAATAAACTCATCATATACCGCTTCATGAACATAAATACGCTCTATGCTGCAGCAAGACTGCCCACTATTAAAAAAGGCGCCGTCCACCAAGTTCTCTGCAGAAAAATTAATATCAGCATCGGCACGCACATAAGCAGGATCTTTCCCGCCCAATTCCAAACCACAGGGGATAAACTTATCTTGCAGTGCAGACTGTACTGATTTACCCGCTGAGACAGAACCCGTAAAGAAAACACCATCAACACGCTTGTCGGCAATGAGAGCCCCTGTATTGGCATGAGATAATTTCAAAATCTGTAGTACGCCTTTAGGAATCCCAGCTTTTTCTGCAGCTTTTTTATAGCGTTCAGCAACTAACGGGGTCTGAGCAGAATGTTTTAAAATGACGGTATTACCTGCAATCAGGGCAGGCACAATGGCATTGACCGAAGTTAAAAAAGGATAATTCCAAGGAGACAATACCGCAACAACACCTAAGGGTTCTCGTTCAATATAGCGAGTAAAGCCCTCCATGGGTTCCGGGACAACGGCTTTTAAAGCCTCCGGAGCGATAGAACACATGTAGTTTGCTCGCTCTACCAAACCATTAATTTCTCCGCCTGCTTGGGAAATTGGGCGCCCCATCTGCCAACAAATTTCTTCTGCAATTGTTGCTTTTTCATCATGCAAAATATCAACCATTTTAGAGACCAACTGAACACGCCGTTGCAAAGTTAAATCTTGCCAGCTAGCTGAGGCTTCTTTGGCTTTAGACAAAACCATTTCTACCTCGTTTGAAGTATCTAATGGACATTGATAGTAAACGTGGTTATCAACAGGTGATATTACTTTAAGTTCTGACATTCTTGACTCCCTTAAATGATTTCAAAGTAACGATTTAATTGCCAGTCAGTAATTGCTTGACGTTGTTGCATATCCTCCCAACAACGCGTGTAAGCAAAATGAGCAACAAATGCTTCACCAAATAAATCCTTAGCAACGTCTGAATTGGCAAAACGCTCTGCCGCTTCACTCAGGGTCCGAGGTAACTGCAACGCATCGGGATACTCGGGTTCATAGGCATTCCCCGAAATAGGTGCTGTAGGCTCTATTTTATTTTCTATTCCCCAGATACCGGATCCCAGTGCAGCAGCAATGGCTAAATACGGATTGATATCGGCTGCTCCTATACGATACTCTACACGCTGTGCATAGGGACTTCCCGGAATAGCACGCAAAGCACAAGTTCGATTGTCAATCCCCCAAGAAGCGGCTGTTGGCGCCCAAAAACCTGGAATTAATCGCGTATAACTATTACACGTTGAAGCAACCATCGCCAATAATTCAGGCATTAATTGCTGCTGACCACCGATAAAGTAACGCATTGTCTCCGATAATCTATTAGGTTGTTTCTCATCGTAGAATACAGGCTGGCCATCTAGGCTTTGCAGTGCCATATGCAGATGCCCTGATTGTCCCGGAACATCTTTTGACCACTTAGCCATAAAACAGGCCATTAAGTCATTTTTTTGTGCTAAAACTTTGGTAAATGTTTTGAATAAGACCGCATTGTCGGCCGCTTTTAATGCCTCACTGTATTTTAGCGCCGCTTCTAGAACACCGGGACCGGTTTCTGTATGTAACCCTTCTACCTCCATGTCCATTTGCTCACACAAGCGGAGTAATTGGTGGTAAAAATCCGCATGAGTTGAACTCCTCAAAACAGAATAACCAAAATTACCCGGTGTCATTGTTTCTAAATTGCGAAACTGCTTATCCCTGATACTTTTAGGTGTTTCGTTAAATAGGAAAAATTCAAACTCAGCTGCCACTGTTGCCGTGTAACCATTATCATATAATCTGCTTAGTACCCGTTTTAAAATAGCGCGGGGACAAACCTCCCCGGCTTCATGATCACTAAAATCTAATAGAAAAATAACGGACTGTTTATCTTCTGTTGGCAGTAATCGACAGCTGTTGACATCAAGTGTCGCCCAAGCATCAGGGAAGGCCTTCGCCCACCCTGTATAGGAATCTTCGTTATACAACACATCATCGCTATCCCAACCAAAAATAACATCACAAAAACCAATTCCTTTTTCAACAACACTATCAAATTTTTCACGACTAATATATTTGCCGCGTAACACACCATCAATATCGGTTACCGCCAATTTAATATTTTTAATATCGTGTTCTGCTAAATACCGTTTAGCTGAATCAATATTGTTTACTTCTGCAATTTTCATAAACTCCTCTTTTCTTTACAAGCCATCACGCTTTTGTTGTTGTTATTAGTTCCTCTTACCTTAGATGCCTAAACAAAGGATTTAGATATAAATAATTTTTTATGTTAGCTATTCTTATTTTTGATTTTATAGCATATCCAAGCGCCTATTGTAAACATATTTACATTTATTTATTATTTTTGTAAAATATTTAACATTATTATTGATATTTTTACAATTAGCGTATGAGCATCACAATAAAAATTAACAAGTTAGTAGAAACTGGGACCCACTCAGAGAAAATTATTGCCAATTATTTTTTGGCCGACTATCCCTTCAATGCCATGGGTAGCTTACAAGAGATTGCTCAAAAAACGCATCGCTCAATACCGACAGTACAACGAATGGTCATTAAATTGGGATTCCGAGGTTTCCCCGAATTTAGAAAAAGCATTTTGGAAGAATTTAGCCAAGAAAAGAGTACCAGTCCACTATCTAGGATGAAACATCAGTCCACCGAAAGACCTGATAATAATGGTGCATATCTCCAAACCATACAAAATATACAAGAAACCTTTAAACACATCAGTCCAGAATTGCTGCTCGGTGCGGCTGAGTTTCTTGCCAATGAAAACAAGAAAGTATGGTGCTTTGGGGGACGCTTCACGGGAACTTTGGCAACATTATTTGCTCGACACTTAAAAACTATTCGTCACCACGTGCGGGAATTTACCCCTTATGAAGGTGCACTTGCCGATATCTATGCAGATACCGATAGTAATACCCTATTATTTGTTACTGACATTAGACGATACGACACACCAACCATAAAACTATGTGAGGCAGCAAAAGCAAAAGGCGCAGTAATCATACTGGTAACAGATCAGTGGCTTTCACCTGCCGAAAAAAATGCTGATATAGTTATCCCCGTCTATACCAACTCACCATCTGGCTGGGATTCTAATGCTTGCTTACTCGTTGTGCTTGAAGAAATCATGAACATTGTCACTCAACTTCTCGGTGACAAAGGACAGACTAACTTGCAAAACAGGGAAAGCTTTTTAAATACCGTCACTCCCGAATAAATGGGAATGACGGTATCAAAGTCTACAATCGTGTTAGATACTATGAAAATCTATATGGCTTACCTGCCTTTTGCATGGTTTCATTGTATTTTTTAAAAGTATCGACGACCTTTTTACTTCTCGGGCTTGTTTTAGCAATTTCCTCCCAAAAAGCATGAGCATCTTGTTCAACAGTCGCCCATTCTTCATCTGGGATAGAAGTTAATTTTAATTTTGTACCATTAACGCGTAACTTAGCTTCCCCTGCCCAGTACCAATGCTGTCTGTAGTAATTTGAACTGTCCATACAGACTTTAAATAACG
>PDWI01008899.1_pt1 | contig 11679 bp, 13 predicted proteins | sample 1430891 | NCBI WGS metagenome assembly PDWI01 (sample SAMN01162508, study PRJNA174530) | Oral metagenome, whole genome shotgun sequencing project. | biome: Marine environment; feature: Marine mammal; material: Swab sample of the gingival sulcus; isolation source: swab sample of gingival sulcus...
TTCCGATGAGGCGAAGGCCGGGCTGATAATGGAGATCTGTGAACGATTTTCCAGCTGGGCCAATATCAGTGATGGCAGGGCACAGGACTATATTGAGTCCCTGCCTCTGGTTTATGGTCGCCACTCGGAGTTATCGGCGGATGCGCTTAATCCGGCGGACCTGCCCCTGGAAGTGCCGGATGGAGATATTCCGCTCTACTGGCTGCCCGCTGAATATCCTGATGCCTCGTCTCTGCTGGTGCCCGCCCAGTTTGTGTTTCTTTTTGCCAATTTTCCTGAAGCGGGTATCTGCAGCAGTGTTGGCTCCACCGGTCTTGGTGCCGGCCTGGATATGGCTCGCGCCCGGGTGACTGCCTTGCTGGAGGTGGTGGAGCGTGATGCCGAAAGTGTGATGCCATATAATGCGGCGCGCTGTTTTCGTATAGTGTCGCATCGGCCCGCGCTTGCAGAGTTGCTGGAAAAGTATGCAAGCCGCGGTATAGATATCTTCTTTGAGGATATAACTTCCGGGCTGGGAGTGCCCTGTTACCGCGCGTTTGCTATCGGCCCGGAAGGGCAGGTTGTAAAAGGTGCTGCAGCAGGGTTGAACGGTCCTGAGGCCTGTCTGTCTGCAATGCTGGAAGTGCCATATCCCTATCCGTGGGGGCCGCCAACACTTTCTGCCCCAAAAGGGTTGCCGACCCGGATTGTCGAAGAGCTGCCGGACTACTCCACCGGAGGCTTTGCCGGCGATCTGTTCCTGCTGGAGTCGGCGCTCACTGCCAGCGGCCGCACCCCCGCCTATGTCAATCTTACCCGCAAGGATATGGGGATACCGGTATGCCGTGCCCTGATCCCCGGTATGGAACTGATGGCCGATTTTGACCGCAACTCCCGGCTCTCTCCCCGCTTGTTTGCCAACCTGCTGCGTGACCTCGCGAAGTAGTCAGGAATTTGTGAGGTCATACAGTGATTGAGCTTTCGTTGGTAATAACGATAATACCACTGCCAAGGCCCGTTCTTCCCAAGTAACACGTGATTTTATTTTATAAACAGGGTATAAGGGTACTCGCAAATTTGTATTATGGTATTACCGGAATATTTTTACAACTGCTTTACCCATCCGGGACCTTTATTAATCTGGAACAGGAGAAAAAATGAAAAAAGTAATATTTGGTGCCACTATCGGAGCCTTGCTGCTGGTACAACCGGTGATGGCTGCCGGTTATGCTGGCGGTATCGGAATCAAGGCCGGCACGCTGGGGGCTGGCGCTGAATACGTGCAGCCGCTGAACGACTATCTGCATGTACGTGCCGGGTTGAACTGGTTAAACTGGGACTACGATTTTGATATTGATGATGTCTCCTATGAGGGTGAGCTCGGTCTGCAAAGCGTCTCCTTTCTGGCCGACTATCACCCGTTTGCCAACGGCTTTCGCCTTACGGCGGGGCTGCTTTATAACAGTAATTCACTGGACGTGACGGCAAAGCCAAAAGCGGGAACATATACCATCAATGATGTCAAATATTCTGCCAGTGCCATTGAATCGGTTTCCGGTGAGGTCACTTTTAACAGTATTGCCCCCTACATAGGTCTGGGTTGGGGCAGGGATATACAGAGTAGCAGTCACTGGTCGTTCAATTTTGATCTGGGGCTGTTATATCAGGGTGACCCCGATCCCAGCCTTAACGGACGTTGCAGTGCGGCGTTGCCTGCTGCTGCCTGCGCGCATTTTCAGCGGAACCTTGCCGTGGAGGAGCGGAAGCTGAAAGATGATGCCGAGGATATCAAGCTTTATCCTGTTATCTCCTTTGGTGTAACTTATAGCTTTTAATGTTTTGACTATCCCCTCTGTTTATCAACATTTATTACTTTTATATGCTGTTTTTGCAGATATAAAGAATGTTTTAAGCCGGGAGGATATATTGACTTCCGCCCGATTCCGTCTTAGAGTCAGGCGGGTTAGCTGTTGATAACAATACAGGATTTATGCGAAAGTCACAGAAAATTTTATTATCCAATGGCATCTCATTTTATCGCAAGGCTGGGTGATACAACCCTCTATGTACTGGAAGATCTTGGCCGGATGGCGCTTTTTTTCAGTCAGGCGCTGCTGGGAGTATTGCGGCGGCCGTTCCGCTTTGGTGAGTTTTTGCGCCAGCTGCACTTTATCGGTGCGGGTTCTCTGGTCGTTATTTTCTTTACCTCTCTCTCCACCGGGATGGTGCTTGGCTTGCAGGGGTATTATTCGCTTAACCGTTTTGGTGCTGACGGGATGCTTGGCTCTGCTGTCGCGTTGACACTCATCCTTGAGCTGGGTCCGGTACTGACTGCGTTAATGGTCGCTGGCCGCGCCGGTTCCGCCATGTGCGCGAAGCTGGGAATTATGCGGATCTCCGAGCAGATTGACGCGCTGCAGTGCATGGCGGTGGATCCTTTCCGCTATCTGATAACTCCGAAATTCCTTGCCGCGCTGATTTCTGTGCCGTTGCTGACTGCTGTTTTTGATGTGGTGGGGATCTGCGGCGGCTATCTCGCCGGAGTGACGATGATGGGGGTGAGCCCTGGAGCCTATTATGAGGGGATGCGCAGCAGTGTAACCAACCATGACCTGTGGCTTGGCATGGTTAAATCGTTATGTTTTGCCGGGCTCGTGGTATGGATCTGTTGTGGCCGGGGGTATTTTGTGCAGCAGATTCGTGGTGCCGGCTTTGGTGCGGAGAGCGTCAGCCGGGTAACGACCCAGGCGGTGGTGCTCTCGTCGATCTCTGTACTGGTGTTTGATTATCTGTTGACGGCAATTTTGCTGTGATGGAGCGGAAATGTCTGGTAATGCAATAGAGTTTTCCGGGGTACGCAAGAGTTTTCGCAGGCAGGACGGTTCGGTGCAACATGTGCTGGATGGGGTCGATTTTGCTATTCCGGCAGGAAAAACCACCGTTGTTGCCGGCGGCAGCGGTCAGGGCAAGAGCGTTACCCTGAAGTTGATCCTGCGGTTGATGGATGTTGATGCCGGGGCAATCTCTATTGACGGGAGCGATATCACTGGCCTTCGTGGCAGGAAACTGCATCAGCTGCGTACCCGGTTTGGCGTATTGTTTCAGGGGGCGGCTCTTTTCGATTCATTGACCGTTTTTGAAAATGTGGCCATGCCCCTGCGGGAGCGAACAAAAAAAAGTGAAGAGGAGATTCAGGCACAGGTGCTGGAGAGTCTCGCCGGATTTGGCCTTGAAGGACATGAAGGAAAATATCCGGCGCAGCTGAGCGGTGGTATGCAGAAGCGGGTCGGATTGGCGCGGGCGATGCAGCTTCACCCGGAGATTATGCTTTTTGACGAACCGACAACAGGGCTTGATCCGGTGATGAGCCAGGAGATATATCAGCTCTTTGCCCGCACTCAGCGGCAGTATGGTTTTACCTCAATTATTGTCAGTCACGATATCCCCAAGGTGTTCAATCTGGCGGATCAGGTGATTATCCTTGACAGGGGCAGGGTTGATGTCTTTGACAGCCCTGAGGCAATTCAGTGGTCGGAGAAGGAAAATATCAGAAGATTCGTCAAAACAACAATGGGCGAAATTTATCAGAGTCATCTTATCGAAAAGTAGGGAAATATGAAGAAAGGTGTGCTTGAAACAGTTGTTGGTCTTTTCGTGTTGTTGGGTTTTTGCGCTTTTGTCTATCTTGCCCTGCAACTGGGAGAGGTCCCTTTTTTGGTGGCAGACAAAACCTATGATCTGAAAGCTGAGTTCAACAATGTATCGGGGGTAAAGAAGGGGGCCTCCATCCAGGTCGCCGGGGTTGTTATCGGCAGTGTTACCTCGGTTGATCTCGGTAAGGATGGTTTTGCTGTTCTCACCCTGCGGCTAAACAAGAGTGTGCAGGTTCCGCTGGACTCCATTGCTTCGGTAAAGAGCCAGGGAATTATCGGCGATAAATATATTCAGCTTACCCTGGGTGGTGATGAACAGGTATTCAAGGCAGGGGAGGTGATTGTCGATACCGAGTCAACGGTTGATATTGAAAGTCTTATCAGCAAGTTTGCCTTTGGCAGTGCTAAATAGCAGTAAACGTTATCTGGCTGATTAAATTTTCCGCATTGTTGCGGGTAATGAAAACTGGAGTAGAGAGATGAAGAGAGTTGTTATCTGTTTTATGGCGGTATTTTTACTGGCTGTCCCCGTTTTTGCTGCCCCGGGACCGACAGAGACACTGAAACCGGTACTGACCGATCTTACCAATATTTTGCTTGATAAAAACCTGAAAGGAGATGCCCATCGTAAGGAGCGCCGCGCCAAAATCATGACCGAAGTAAAAAAAGGTTTTGATTTTCGTGAGATGTCAAAGCGGGTTCTGGGCGGAACCTGGCGTACTATCTCTGCTGAGCAGCAGCAGCAGTTTACTGAGTTGATGACCAAACTGCTGGAAAATGTCTATATCGGTAAATTTGAAGAGTATGAAGAGCATGCTGAAAAATATGGCATAAAGTATGTTGGTGAGCTGGTAAAGGGACGCCGGGCCCAGGTGACAACCGAGATTGCCGGCGGCGAAAAGGGGCGGCTGGTACATTATATCCTGCAGCTCAATGACGGTAAATGGAAGGTGTACGATATCAATATCGAGGGAATGAGCCTGATTCGCAACTATCAGGAGCAGTTCAAATCAATTCTGCGCACTGAAAAGTTTGCCGGCCTGGTGAAAACCATTGAAAAGAAGATTGCCGAACTGGAAGTGAAGTAACAGGGGTTGTTATGACAGCGAATCTGCCGGATTTTTTCGCATCTGTTCTGCCCGCGATATCAGAAGAGGGGCGCGCGTTTTTATGTCGTTCTGTCGAGCAGATCTCCGTTGCCGCCGGTGAGCAGGTTTTCAGTAACGGAGAGCCTGCTTATGGTCTCTATTTTCTCCTTTCCGGGCGTATCGGTATCCAGAAAGAGACCGGGTTTGAAGACAAGACCCAGGTTATCGCCCTGCTTGGCCGTGGTGCGCCGCTGGGAGAGAGAGGGGTACTGGGTGATATGGTGCATGGCGCCGGGGCTCTGGCGGTAGCTGATTCTGCTGTCGCTCTGTTACGGTCGGCAGACTATGCCGCGTTTACAGAGGAGATGCCGGCAGATGGCAGAATCCTGCTGGAGTGGGTGCTGCTACAGATGTCAAGACGACTGGAGAAGGCTTCGGAGCGACTGGCCCATATCCTGTAACAGGGTATACGTTCTCTGTTTTTTGCCGTGAATGTTTTTTTGCTGGCATCTTTTTGATAAATTTATTAACCTTCTCTCTTTTATTTTTTTTGTCTTCCGTTATTTATCTGGGAGTCTGTGATGAAGTTCTCTCTTGAGCAGGTTGGTACAAAGAGACACTGTATATCACTGGTAGAGAAAAGGCTCTTTCTCAAAGAAGAGGGGATAGATGTTCAGCTGGCTGGAGATCTTGTCTTTTCCCGCCGGGCAGGTGGCGATAAGGCTGTGGCCTTACAGGGAGAAATGACCGGGCATTTTGTTGGGCAATGCTCTTTTTGCGCAACCGATGTGCCGTTTTCTTTCCGGGAAAAATTTGTCTACAGCCTTTTTGTTGGCAGACAGGAGTTCTCTGCAGAGCGGGAAGTTGAGTGTGATAATGGGAAGGAAGAAACCCTTTTCCTGTCATCTTCTGAGATAGATCTGGATGAAATATTACGGGAGCAGATATGCCTGAATCTGCCTCTGCAGCTTGTCTGTCGTCAAGGCTGCAGAGGTCTTTGCCCCGGTTGTGGGGTAAATTTGAACAATGAAGAGTGTTGCTGTGATAAGACCGCGTCTTCATCACCGTTTGCAGTGTTGAGTAAGTTAAAGAAATATCGTTAAATCTGGAGGATACAATGGCCTTACCGAAAAGAAGACAATCCCATTCCCGCACCCGTAAGAGACGTTCGCATGATGCGCTTACCGCGCCTGCGCTCTCTCTCTGCCCCGATTGTGGAGAACCCAAAGAGCCTCATAGGGTGTGTGGTAGCTGCGGTAAATACCGTGAGCGTGAGGTCTATGCTCTTGACGCTGATCTGAGCTAGAGGATTGTTCTATGCGAGTCGCCCTGGATGCCATGGGTGGAGACCGCAGCTCAAAAGAGCTTGTTGCCGGGGCTCTTGATGCTGTGAGAAAAGGAGATGTTGAGGTCTTGCTGGTGGGAGATTCCTCTCAGTTGAAGCAGGATCTTGATGCACTCTCTGCCGATGCGGATATCATGCGCAAGGTGCATGTTGTGCATGCCTCTGAAATTGTTGGTATGGATGAAAACCCGGCTCAGGCCATTCGCAGAAAAAAAGATGCTTCAATACTGATCGCCTTTGAACAGGTCAAGACAGGTGAGGCCTGTGCCGCGGTGAGTGCCGGAAATTCGGGAGCAACCATGGCGGCGGCTATTCGTAAACTTGGCCGTCTGCCTGGGGTGTTGCGTCCAGGTATCACCTCTGTCTTTCCCACTCTGAAAAAACCTGCCGTGCTGATGGATATTGGTGCCAATGTCGATTGCAAGCCACAGCATCTACTGCAATTTGCTGTTATGGCGACGGCATATTCCCGTATCACCGGCCTTGATAATCCAAGAGTTGGTTTGTTGACCATTGGTGAAGAGTCAGGGAAGGGGAACAACCTTGTCAAGGAGACCTTTCCCCTGCTGGCAGCGAGTTCGCTTAACTTTATCGGTAATGTGGAGGGGCGGGATATCTATCAGGGCGATGTTGACGTTGTGGTCTGTGATGGCTTTGTCGGCAATATCTGTCTGAAGGTCAGCGAGGGGCTTGCCGAGGTGAGCATGAAGATGCTGCATCATGAGATTCACGCCTCGTTTTTACGCAGACTGGGTGGATTGCTTGTTTATCCTGCGTTCAGGGCTTTTAAAAAGCGGGTGGATTACGCGGAGTATGGTGGCGCTCCTCTGCTTGGGGTGGATGGTGTCGGTATTGTCTGTCACGGCAAATCGAATTCGCATGCGATAAAAAACGCTATCCTTCAGGCGGCCACTATGGCGGAAGGCAATATCAGTAAAACGATTCAGGAAAGCCTTGAAATCAATAGCAGTCAGAGAGAGATAGTGAAGTGATGGGAACTGTGGTGTTGGGGACAGGCTGCTGTCTGCCCAGACGTGTGGTAACAAATGTTGAGATGGAGTCTCTTGTTGATACCAACGATGAGTGGATTCGTACCAGAACAGGGATTGAAGAGCGGCGTTATGGTGGTAAGGGGGAGCTGAATTATCAGCTTTCGGCGATGGCGGCAAGGCGGGCTCTTGCTGCGGCGGGAGTGAGCGCGGAAGAGCTTGGCCTGATTGTACTTGGCACCGTCAGCCCGCATATGCTGATGCCGTCTACAGCCTGTTTTGTGCAGGCAGAGCTTGGCGCGAAAAACGCCTTTGCCTACGATCTGAATGCGGCCTGTTCCGGCTTTCTCTACGGCCTTGACCTTGCCGATAAGTATATCCGCTCCAACCCGGAGATGAAGGTACTGGTTATCGGTGCCGAGACTCTGTCAACCCGCCTTGATTATAGCGACAGAAATACCTGTATCCTGTTTGGTGATGGCGCTGGCGCCGCGGTTTTTGGCGCGACAGCAGACAGACGTGGCATTCTGGCAACAGATATGCACGCTGACGGCCGGTTGTGGGAACTACTCCATATGCACGGTCCGGAGAGCGCCAATCCGGAGCTGAAGGTAGAGTCTTCTAGCGGCCCTTTTGTCCGCATGCAGGGCAAGGAAGTATTTAAATATGCGGTGAAGGCGATGGCCGGTTCCATTAACGCTGTTCTCGCCAGCCAGCAGATGGAAATCGCCGATGTCGATCTGCTGGTGCCGCATCAGGCCAATATCAGAATTCTAAATAATTTGCAAAAACGGCTTGGTATCACTGAAGAGAGGGTATTTGTCAATCTTCCGAGATATGGTAATACCTCTGCCGCTTCTGTGCCGATTGCCCTTGATGAGGCAAATCGGGCAGGGAAGATAAAAGAAGGTGATACAGTACTGCTCTGCTCCTTTGGTGGAGGTTTCACCTGGGGTGCAGTTTTACTTGTCTGGTAAGGAGTGCAGAATATGGATCATTTTTTAACAGAAGAACAACAGATGATCGTTGATATTGCCGCGCAGATCAGCGATGAACAGATTATCCCGCAACGGGCGGAGCTTGATGAAAATCACACGTTCCCAAGAGAGATTTTAAACGCCATGGCGCAGGCGGATCTTCTTGCGCTGCCGGTTGCTGAAAATTATGGCGGTTTTGGCGGCGGCTGTTTTGATCTTGTTCTTGCCATTGAGCAGATTGCCCGCGGCTGTGTCGCGGTCGGAACGGCCTATGCCGCGAATTTTCTTGGTATTTTCCCCATTATGCTAAGTGGTTCAGAAGAGTTGAAACAGAAATATCTGCCGCCTGTTGCCAGTGGAGAAAAGTTTGCCGCCTTTGGTCTTACCGAAGCCAACGCAGGCTCTGATGCCTCTGGGATTCAGACCACTGCCGAACTTGATGGTGAGCAGTGGGTGTTAAACGGCACCAAACAGTGGATCACCAATGGCAGTGAAGCGGATATCTATACGGTTGTCGCCATCACCGATCGCAGCAGAGGAGCACGTGGAGCATCAATGTTTGTTGTCGAAAAGGGCGATCCCGGCTTTGATTTTGGTGCCAAGGAAAAGAAGATGGGGATTCGCGCCTCAGCGACAACGGAGCTTATCTTCAAGGACTGCCGTATCCCGAAAGACCGGATAATTGGTCGTGCCGGTACCGGCTTTATTACTGTTATGCAGACGCTTGATCTCTCCCGTCCGGGCATTGCCGCCCTTGCTGTGGGGCTGGCACAGGGCGCGCTCGACGAGGCTGCCCGTTATGCCAAGCAGCGCCGGCAGTTTGACAAGCCGATAATCTCCTTTCAGGCGGTACAGCATCTGCTTGCTGATATGGCCATTGGCGTTGAGGCGGCACGAGCGCTGGTTTATGCTACCGCCCGCCATATTGACGCGCATCCGAAAAAGATTTCAAAGGCGAGCGCTATCTGCAAGACCTTCGCCACCGATATGGCGATGAAGGCGACAACTGACGCAGTGCAGGTGATGGGTGGTTATGGCTATATGTGTGAATATCCGGTGGAGAAGATGATGCGGGATGCAAAGATTCTGCAGATCTATGAGGGCAGCAACCAGATCCAGCGCAATGTCATCGGCCAGGAGCTGAACAGGGAGTACGCGTAGGACTGTTATGAAGATTGTTGTCTGCATAAAACAGGTTCCTGATACCAGTGAGGTACGGCTTGATCCCGAGACCAATACGCTGGCAAGAGAGGGCGTTGCCGCCATTATGAATCCTTATGACCAGCATGCTCTGGAAGAAGCCGTGCGGCTGAAAGAGAGCAGCGGCGCAGGTGAGGTTATCGCGCTGACAATGGGGCCGCCCCAGGCAGAGGAGATGCTGCGGCAGGCGATCTCCTGTGGTGCGGATCGTGCGGTGCTTGTTTCCGACCGGGCTTTTGCCGGAGCGGATACCTGGGCAACCTCCTATACCCTGGAGCGGGCGATCAGGGCCATTGGTGATTTTGATCTTATTCTCTGTGGCAAGCAGGCGATAGACGGCGACACGGCCCAGGTTGGTTCCGGCATGGCCGTCCGTCTGGCCTTGCCATTTGTGACCTGTGTGCAGAAGGTGCGTGAGCAGTCTGAAAAGAAGATAGTGGTGGAGAGGATGATGGATGATGGTTGTGATGTCGTCTCTGTTACGCTTCCGGCGCTGCTGACAGTGGTAAAGGATATTAACCAGCCGCGGGTGCCTTCACTGAAAGGCAAGATGAGAGCCAAAAAAGCGGCGATAGAGACACTGAATGCCGAGGCTATTGGTGCTGAAAGCAGCTGTATTGGCCTGCCCGGTTCTCCCACCCAGGTGGTAAAGGTTTTTGCGCCGGAGGCAAGAGGCAAGCGGATTGCGCTGGAAGGTGATCTTGACAGCCAGATCTCACAGCTGGCAGAAAAACTGGCCGTTTTCAGTCAGATGGCATAACGGCCTGGAGGATTGTCTGTAATGTTGAATCTTGCTGAAGAGCTGTGTATCGGTTGCGGTATATGTGAGGAGAGCTGTCCCTTTGCCGCCATTGAGATGGCAGAGCAGTATCCGGTTATTGGCGAGAACTGTACCCTGTGCGGAACTTGTGTCGATAGCTGTGCAGTTTCTGCATTATCAATCACCATTGCTAAAAAGACGCAGGAAGATTTCTCCTCCTGGCAGGGGGTTGGTGTTTATTGCGAGTTCCGTAAAGGAAAACTTGCCCCCGTCTCTCTGGAACTGCTGGGTGAGGGGCGCAGACTTGCTGATGAGCGCGGGGTAAAACTTACCGCTTTTCTGCTGGGTGATGGGCTTGCCGGTCTGCCGGAGCAGTTGATCGTTTGTGGCGCCGATCAGGTTTATGTGGCGGAAAATGTAATTTTAAGTGACTTTCGTGAAGATATCTTCACCCATCTCTTTACCGCGATGGTCAGACAGTGCAGACCGGAGATCATTCTTGCCGGCGCCACCGCCATTGGTCGCTCTTTTATTCCGGCGGTGGCGGTTGCGCTGGATACAGGACTGACGGCGGACTGTACCGCCCTTGATATCCGTGAAAATGATGGTGCCTTACTGCAGACCAGGCCCGCTTTTGGCGGCAATATCATGGCGACGATTGTCTGCGAGTCGAATCGTCCGCAGATGGCGACTGTGCGGCCAAAAGTTATGAGGGAGGCGACTGCTGACAACAGCCGTAAAGGGGATATTGTTCAGATCGATGTGGATGAGCTGCTGTCGACAATACCGGGGACCAGCAGAATAGAGGTGCTGGAATCGTTGGACAGACAGGGAGAAGTGGTTAACATACAGGACGCCGATATTCTGGTCGCCGGTGGCCGGGGCCTGGGAGGACCAGAGGGGTTTACCCTGCTCACCGAGCTTGCCGAGCTTCTGGGCGGTAAGGTCTCCGCCACTCGTGCGGTGGTCGATGCCGGCTGGATCGCCTATCCGCATCAGGTTGGCCAGACTGGCAAGACAGTTGCGCCAAAGCTCTATATCGCCTGCGGTATTTCCGGCGCCATTCAGCATGTGGCGGGAATGCAGTCGGCAGAGACCATTGTGGCGATAAACAGGGACGCGAATGCGCCGATCTTCGATATTGCCGACTACGGTATCGTTGGTGATGTTGCCGAAGTACTGCCCAAATTGATTAAAAGCTTGAAGGAGGTCGGACGATGAATCTGGAAGGAAAGATAGCTGTTGTCACCGGTGGCAGCCGCGGCATTGGCAGGGCGGTCTGTCTGCGTCTGGCAAAGATGGGAGCAACGGTCTATGTCAACTATGTCAGCCGGGCAGATGCTGCCGAAGCGGTGGTAAAAGAGATTGAACAGATTGGAGGCTCTGCTGTGGCCATTGGCTTTGATGTGGCGGATTCCGCAGCGGTAAAAGCGGCTTTTGACCAGGTTATAAAAGAGTCTGGCGGAGTCGATATCCTGGTGAATAATGCCGGAATCACCCGTGACTCGCTGATGATGCGGATGAAGGAAGAGGATTGGGATGCCGTTTTATCAACAAATCTGAAAGGGGCCTTTTCCTGCGCAAAGGCTGTTGCCAGAAGTATGATGAAGAGAGGCGGCGGCCGTATTGTCAATATCAGCTCGCTGAGCGGGGTGAGCGGTAACGCCGGTCAGGTGAACTATTCAGCC
>PDWI01008902.1_pt1 | contig 11678 bp, 10 predicted proteins | sample 1430891 | NCBI WGS metagenome assembly PDWI01 (sample SAMN01162508, study PRJNA174530) | Oral metagenome, whole genome shotgun sequencing project. | biome: Marine environment; feature: Marine mammal; material: Swab sample of the gingival sulcus; isolation source: swab sample of gingival sulcus...
ATGATAATGATACCCTGATATGAACACAAAAAACAGATTTTAACAAACTATTTTCGAAAAAATTAATTCAGGTAATCGCCACTTGACTGAATAGTTACTATTAGACAATTATTTTTAGATAATTTCTATAAATTCGGAGTATTTCTTAACTCAATTTTGCATTCGCATAAATTTTTTTATATGCAAAAAAATAAAAATATTTAGACGAAATTCCCATCTAAATATTTTTATATGAAAACTGCTATTATCAATTGAAAATTAATAACGTCCGTTCCGACTTATTGATACTCAGCCAATACGCAATTGCCGTAGACGACCTCGATTCCGTTTTTCCGTGCGAACTCGACGATTTCCATATCGTAAGTATTGGGCTGAAACCAAATGTATTTTACCTTTTTTTGAATCGCCTTTTCGACGACGGCGCGCGCTACATGTTTGCCCACGACCATACTGATGCAATCGATGTCTTCCGCTATCTCCAAAATTGTGTGATACACTTTATGCCCATCGATCTCGTCGCGTTTCGGGTTGACCAAAAATACATTGTGATTCTTTTGCATCAGTCGCTTGTATATTTTATTGCCGAATTTAGTGGCCTCGGCATTGGCACCGACCACCGCCCAATTTTTTTGAGCGTACATTTCTCTTATCGTATTTTCCATGCTATCACTTTGTGAATTTACATTCCCCATTTTAAACATAGCTACCTCCCCATACAATCATACTATAAAACCCAAAAAAAATAAACCCCTCGCTGTATAGCGAGGGGGGCGCTCCATTTATTCGTACGTCTTACTCTGTTCACCAAAGATTTCCGGATAGAGTATTTTAGCCATGTATTCGTAGGCCTCTTTGTAGTTCTTCATCGGTTTGTAGTGATAAAAGTTCGGCGGCAAATCGTAAATATCGTCGTTTTTAACTGCCGTATAGGCATTCCAAACGTCGTTGTCGGCAAACTGCTCAGCAACTACACCTTTGGCGTCTTTCGTTTTGCTGGCGTGCTTTAACAAAATCAAATCGGGCTGATTTTGCAATACGGCTTCAAAGCTGAGTGTCACTTTATCGACGCCTTTTGTCTTGTCGTATTCCTGATCGCTAAGTTTATCGCCAATGTTAATCGCCTTCAGGTCGTGCATCATGCCAGCTGCCGTCGTGCCGCTGCGATAGGCAACCAGTGTGCCCTTTTTATTGACTTGCATCATTAAAGCTTTCGGATTGTTTTCAGCCGGTACTTTTAAGAGCATTTCTTGAATTGGCGCGAGTACGTTTTTAACGGCTTCGTCGTAGAGCTCCGGTTTGCCGTTTATATTGGCGATGACCTTAACCCACTTTAAATAGTCGGCCAGTGTTTCGTTATCGATGACAATCGTTTGAATGTTTAAATTGTCAATCGTGTCGGCAAAGGCAACTTGTTTGCCCATGCCAATCCCCAAAACGACTAAATCGGGCTTTAGCAGGACGAGTTTTTCTAAGCTGATATTATCCGGTTTAGTAGATTCGGCGATGATTTCTACGTCTTTAAACGCCGCCGGCATTCTCTTTTCAGAATACTTAGTGGATACGCGTGCGATTAGTTCACCGCCAGCTTGGTGCCAAAGTATATTGTGACTGGGGTATAAGCCGACTACGCTTTGCGGATTTTTCTGAACTGTTATCTCTTTACCTCGGCCGTCGACAAAAGTTACACTGTCGTCAGTGACGACAACTCGATCGGCCTTTTCAGTAAAGTTTGGCAACGTCGCGGTAGTATAGGCTCTTGCATAATCACTTGTCTTTGGAACGTTAGATGAATTTTTAACGCTCTTTAACGATTCCAATAGCGTTTGATTAGAACCGACTAATTTAGTATTTAAGGCATTGTACATCATCACAAAGGCTTCGCCGCGCATTACGAAACGCGCTTCGCCGGTCAATTCGACCTTTACGCCGCCCGCCTTCACAACGGATTCATTGACGACAACCGAGTCGCCATCTTCGTCCTCAACATTTACACCCATGTTGTCGACAACTACCGATAGGCCGTCGAGGCCAGCGATGCTGACACCGTTCTCGTCAACTTTTACCGATGTGCCATCTGCGCTTTCAACTTTTACGCCATCATCGTCGACGACAACTGAATCGCCATCTTCAGATGATATGTAAATTTTTAATTCATTGGCCAATTCAAAGGCCTTGTCATAAGTGTCTGCACCGTTGTAGCCCAACACCCTTAGCAACATTGTCAAATAGGCTTGCTTTGTCACCTTTTGACCTAGTCCAAACGCATTGTTGCCAATGCCATTGACGATGCCGGCTTCAAACCCGTAGGCAATGTACTTGCTCGCCCAGTGATCTTGCGGCACGTCGCTAAAACTGTGCATTTTAGTTGCGGATTTTGACTCTGCGCCCTGTAGTCGCAATATTGTGACTAGCGCCTGTTCGCGCGTCAAGACTTTTTCGGGTTGTAAATCGCCATTGGCGTCACCCTTGATAAATCCCATTTCCTTCAATTTCTGACCGGCCTGAAATGGCGTCATCTCCGCAAACGCAAAAGACGAAACCAAGAGAACTGCAATCAGTAACAACGCGGTAAATCTTTTCATTAAAAGCCTCCTTTATTTGTTATTATATTTGAACATCATCGCGCGACCCTTTGTCGACAATGGTGCATCAATCAATTCGTCTCCGTCAAGCGCAGTGGCATAAAATAGGGCTTACCCGTCGGATTATCGCGCCACATCGCGACGTCGATGCCAAAGACCTGCTCTAACATTTGTTCTGAAATCACTTGCTGTACGTCACCGCTGCTAAAAATATTTTGATCGTCTATCACGTAAATGATATCGGAATACTTGGCCGCTAAATTCAAGTCGTGTAAGACCATAAAAATGGTTATGTTGAGCTCACGATTTATTTTTTGTATTAAGTTTAAAATGTCTAACTGATAAGCGATGTCTAAATAGGTCGTCGGTTCATCTAAAACCAGTATCTCCGGTCTTTGACATACTGCCATAGCCAACCTTGCACGCTGCCTTTCGCCGCCGGATAGCGTCATGATTTTTTGAAAGCGCAGCGCTTCTAAATGCATCATTTTAATCGTTTCATCTATAATCGCCTCATCTTCGCGACTGTAGCTACGCGCAAATTTTTTGTAGGGAAAACGCCCGTAGCTGACTAGCGACTGCACGTCGATATCGAGCGGTGCGCTGGGCACCTGTGGCAGTATTGCCATTTTACGCGCCAACACTTTGCGATGAAATGTATCAATCGACTGCCCTTCCAAGTATATTTCGCCGCTGCCAATGTCGACCGTTTTCGTCAAACCCTTAATGAGCGAAGATTTACCAGAACCATTTTTGCCGACAAGCGTGACAATTTTGCCCTTTGGCAATTCGATGTCAATGTCGCGCACAATCTGTTTTTTGCCATAGCTTATCGAAACTTTTTTAAAGACTAAATGCATTAAATAATCTCCTTGGTCTGTTTGCGCAACAGGAACAAAAAGAAGGGTGCGCCAATAAACGACAGAATTATTCCAACTGGCATTTCGGCAGGCGCAATGATGATGCGCCCAACCATATCGCAAAGCGTCATGCAAACGACTGCCAACAACGCCGACGCCGGCAATAAATACTTATAGTCAGAGCCGACTAAAAGCCGCGCAATATGGGGAATGATTAACCCGACAAAATTGACCAAACCGACGACCGCGACCGCCGAACCCGCCAAGAGCGACGACACGGCAATTAACTGAAAGCGAAAGCCGTCGACGTCGAGGCCGAGCGAGCGCGCCGTTTCATCGCCCAAAAGCAAAATATTAATCTTTTCGGTAATAAAAATGCAGAAGAAAATGCCGACAATTGCAAATGGCAAAATCAGCTTGAACTGCTGCCAAGTCGTACCGTTTAAACCGCCGACCAAAAACCCCTGTACATTTTGTATTTCTTCTTCGTAGAACACTTTTACTACATCGTTAAAGGCGCCAAATAAAGCGCTGACGGCGAGACCGGCCAAAATCATTATCAGCGGTTTGACGCCGCGATTATAGGCCAGCGTATAGATCAGCATCGTCGTCAAAAACGAACCTATAATCGTACCCACCGGCAACAGCCAATAGTACTGCTGGAAGACGACCAACGTCATATAGCCGACAAAGCTGGCGCCGCTGGTGACGCCAATTGTCGACGGCGACGCCAAGTGATTGCGCATGACGCCTTGTAAGATACAACCACTGAGTGAAAGACATATGCCCACAAGCGCCGCAACCAAGGCGCGCGGCAAGCGCAGGCTAAATATGACCAATCGCGCATCGGTCGTTTGGTCACTAACCAGCGCCGTCACGACCTCGCCGGGTGTAAATCTAATAACGCCGACGCCAATGCTCATAATAAAAGTGATTATCGCGAGAACAAATAAAATAATGATTATTGCAATGTTTTTCTTGTTGCGCATTGATTTAGGTAGTGTACGAGTCATTATGTCTTCCCTTAACCCAGATTATTCATGCCAGTGCGTAAAAATCGCCATAGGATTTTTACGTCACCTTATTAATATCCAAATAAGTACTCTATAAAACAATTAAGCCCGAATTATCTGCGCCAATACGCAAATAATCCGAGCGATATCTCACGCTATTCCATATTTTTAAGATTGGGTCTGTAGCCTTCAATCAATTTATCATTTTCCATAATAAATGGCTTGGCCGTCGCTTGACCATAGTCTAAATCGTATTTGCCCATTAAATAATCACTGACTTGCTGCCTGCTTTCGAATTTAAGCACTTGATAAGGCTCTTGAAAACTGAGCTTTTCTATAAAAAACAGACCACCCACCGGATTTGGCACCAACGCGCCAGTATGTCCGACAAATAGATTTTCGTCCAAATCGCTGTGCATCCACACTGTAATTAATTTGGCGTCGCCATCTTTAAAAGTAACTTTTTTATCTCGCCAATACTGCTTAATATTTTCGAGGTGGATGGCAATGTCCTTGACCAGCGGCGTCTCGACATCGCCAAAAAACGTTCTGTATTTAGCCATAAATTGAGCGCTAAAGCGGTCGTCATTACTGTAAGAAACGGCGTCTTCGTCCATAAATAGCATCTTGTTATCAGACACTTTTTCGCCGCCGACTTCAACTAGGTCATCGAATAATAGCAGCGCCGTCATCCTGCAATTATAGCCGATAAAATCGCCTTTGGCGGCAAACCACTTTTCGTCGATTGCGTTTATGTCATACAGTGGCGTGAGCGCATCGCATGTAATAAAGCCCTCTTTGACCAACCCGACACCGCCGACCGTCTGATTGTAATCGTTTACCGTATTCAAAAATTCCGTAACGCAACTTTGCGAAATGCCAGCTGCCATAAGCGCCGCCGCAACTTCTTCGACAGTCGCTTCATCCACCAAGTTAGAGTAGACGATACTGGATAAAAAGTCGTCTTTTTGATTTGATTCAAGTGCGTCGTGTCGACAAGTCGTCTGCACAGTTGACGCATCAGCACTTTCAACAGTAGTACTGATTTCAGTCGCACCGTCCGTCTGACTGGTGCTGTTTTCGTCATCGCTCTGACTGCTGCAGCCGGATAGGGCAAGTGCGCCCACTAATGCCATCGCTATAAATGTATTTTTCATTTCCTCACCTCAAATCAAATAGTCTCCCTATATTATATAGAGATAATTTATAATTTCAAGCAGAAAAAAATCATTATCCCAAATTATTGCAGCAATCAATCGGGAGCGTATTTACAAATCCAATCGCGAATCTCTTTGTCCAGCATATTTAAATCTTTTGCTTTAGTCGTCAAGGCGTATTCTACTTTAGGTGACACTTGCCGGTAAACATTACGCGCTACCAGTCCATCTTTTTCTAATTCCTTTAACTGTGCAGCATTTTATGGGTAATCGGTTCTATTGATCGCTCTAGTCCACTATAAAACTGATTTTAATCAGACGCTCTCACATTGCAATCAGCTGAACTTCTTCGTAATTGCTCATGTCCATCTTCGGCTCGACCCGTTCCAGTAACGCCTGATCAAAGAATGTAATCATAAAATCTTTCAACAATGCAGTTAAATGCGCGCTATTTATTTTACCGGAATAGCCCAATTTTTTTATCGCCGACGAATACATATAAACCATCGAAAAGTCGTAGTGTGTCGTTTGATTCACTTGATAGCACAATGGCTTACAGCGACTATTTTTAATCAGCAAGCGCAAATTCTCATTATTGTTGACATTTGCCCACTGTTCACTTCTCAAAAACAGCGCCGGAATATTTAGTCCGTCTTTTAAGCACTGAGCCGGAATGGGCTCCAACCAGGCGTCTAAACCGATTAGCGCTTTTATTCTATCGTCCTTCAAGGCGGCGCAGACATCGCCACCTCCACCGGTAGAATGGCCCAATAGACCAATTTTACTCTGATCTATTTTATCCAAAAAAATGGCATCTGTTTGATTTAACTCTTCTATAAAATCTATTGTCTTGGAAACGTCAGCACCATAGGTGTTGACCAACCTGTTGCCATTGGGCAAAAAGTGAATCGTGCCCTTTTGCAGTGCATCTTGATTCAGTTTCGCCAATCTCCCATCGTCAAAGCGCGTCGCAACTGCACCATAGGTATGGTCGATGCCTACGACAACGTAACCGCGACTAGCTAATTCTTCGGCAAAATCTTGATGTAAATTGCGAATACTGGCCCAGCCATGCGACAGTATGATGAGCGGATATCGAGCCTTTTTATTGCTAATTTTTGCATTTATGTAGCTGTTTGACTTCACGCTTGACAGTTGATCCAATACAAAATATGGCAACTCGGAGTCCTCGCTCAACGCCCTGGCGATCTCGCGTCCGTCGTATAGCCAATTGGCGCACTGCAAACCCTCAACCGAATCCGCCGGGTACCAAAATTGTACCCTTATTTTTCTTTTGGATTGCAAATCGTCATACTGCTCAACGCGCGCTGAATCGACGATATCGTAAGTTTTTGTTCCAATCGCATAGCTTCCGCCGGGTTGTGGGATTTGATAGACCGGAAATAACAGCATGGCAAAAAGCGACGCGACCAGCAACGACAAGAAAAGAGCAGTCATAAAAATATTGGGCACCTTTTGCAACGCAAATAATAGCAACCGCACAATCGCAAAAATAAGTAGCGGGTAATACAGCCATAAAAAACCTCTTTGAAATAGCAAAATCGCCATAAACACAACGAATGCCGCCATTAACGCGCCCAAGGGCACCGCTTGATGGTCGTATTTGGTGTACGGAACGATAATGATAATTAGTGCACTTACGATTGCAAGCAATTCATATACCATCATAGTAGGCCTTTCTTGTCGTCTTTTATATTACTATTAATTGTTCGCGCCATTGCAAAAGCGTCAGCTAAAGTTTTTTTATAGAAATTAATTTCGATTCCGTCGTATAGTCGTCGGCGATTAAACCCTTATCACGATATTCGGCCTCGCCATTTTGATTGTCATAGGGGTCGTTGCGCAAATACTGCTTGGGCGGATTAAAAGCCTGCTGAAAACCCGCCGCAAAGGGAATGCGATAGGGCTCTAAATTCGCCGCGTAAAAGTCGTGTCGCTCTGCGTTGCCGGCGCGATGTGCCGAACCGCCAAACGAACAGTCGGCAAACAGCCAGCCGTAGGGCGCGACGTAGTACTGTGCCCAGTCGTGGTTGCCAATCGACAGCGGATTGGCGTAGAGACCGGACTGCCAGCGCGCCGGTACGCCGACATATCTACAGAGCGTAATAAAGAGCAGCGCCAAAACGCCGCAATCGCCCTTTAAACTACTGGCACAATATTCGGTGATATTGGGCATAGTGTAGTAAGGACGCATAAATGAATAGATCACTTTTTTAGTCACAAAGTCGTAAATTTTGCGCGCCTTAATCAGCGGATTTTGCTCGTCGCCAACTATTTCATTTGCCAAGGCTTTGATATAAGGCGTAAAGACGACGTGCGGCGGATGCTCTGCCGTGTAAAACATCGGCTGCTGTTCACCGACTACTTCCGGCTGGGGCGCAATATAGCTGACGTGGTTTTCAAAGGCAAATTCGACCTTAAACACTTGCTCTTTTGGGTAAACGCCTTCAAAGTAGACCGTGCGCTGCGTTTGATCGGGCGGCGCAATATATTTCGGTTCTGGCTCAATGTTGATGATGCGCAAGTTTTTAACTTGGGCGTATTCGACGGGTAGCGGCATGTGCACGCGCAGCACTTTGTTTTCACAGTAAGCATCTTCATTAATCTTTAAAGTTAGCGCGACATGAATGTCGTAGGCGACACTTTGTTCGGCTTTCATTTCGGCAATCATGCCGTCTAACATTGTAAAATTGCCCTCTCTATCGACTAAGTCCTCAGACCGTTTTAGTCGCGCCGCCCACTGCGGCCGCGTCTTTATGATATTGTCTATAAAATTATCTTTAAAGTGCAGCTGCCCATCGATATAAAACCAGTCGGCAGCATCGCTTTCGCGCAGCGCCAGCAAATCTTCTGGTGTTACAGCTTTAAATTTTTCGTCCAAAAGTTTAAGCGCCTGCGCCTCATTATAGGGGTACTGCGTCGGGATGCGCCGCAAGATATCCTTTTCTAGGAGCAGTCTTTGCCTTAACGCATTGGGCAAGTCTTTGGCGAGCCGCCGATCGATTATTTTATTGAGCAATTCAAAATCGCCGTGTCCTTTCATTTTGGCAATATCTTCTGGCAACGGCACTTGCAAATATGCTAATTTCGAATTCATAACCCTCCCTTAATTTCTCTACTATTTTATAGATATCTATGATATCTATACTCAAACTTTTTCGGCTATCACTAAAAGGTGTGCGCTGTAGCCAATGAGGTCTTGCCTTTCACAAGTAGATAGATGATAGTCGATATACATATTATACTGTTGCTCTGTCATATTTTCGAGGCAATTTTTAATAATAGGGGCAATGCCATCTGCTGCAATATAATGCAGTGTTTTTATATTGAATTGATTTAATAGCGCCTTAATATCATCGATAATTCTTAAATTAAAAATCAATTCTTCGGCATTATTGGGTTTGTAGTCAGTTGAAATCAATTTACCATTGCCAAAATTGTCATAGAATTCTTTCGCCTGAAAGCCCCAGGTGATCATCGCCAAATCAAATAGAATAAAGGCAAAGTATATTTTACCGCTTGGCTTGGTTACTCTAATCGCCTCTTCAATTGCCCGTTTGACTTCATCTTCGGCAAATAAATGATAAAGCGGTCCCAATACTAAAGTAATATCAAATGTATTGTCTTTGTAGAGCGATAAATCGATTGCGTTACCCTGTATGGCATTTAGTTTTAAGCTGTCATCTTTTTTGCTGTTCAAAACATCTAAGTTTGACTGAACCAGTTCTACTGCATCTACTCGATAACCTCTTTCGGCATAGTGTATTGAATAACAGCCCGTGCCAGCACCGATTTCTAAAATTCTATCGCCTTTTCTTAAGTATTTATCAATGTATCCGGTCGTAGTGATAAATTCTAGTTTATAATCCCGATCGTTAAAACGCGCGTCTTCATTAAACCTTGCGCCGTAAAAATCGTTTAATATTTTATCAATATTTCTTTCAGACATAGTGCCCTCCGGCGCGTTATTTATTCATTAAGTAACTTTGACATCAAATGCAACTTGCAATAATCGTCTTCAAAGAGCACTTTTTCGCTTTTATAGCCATTTCTAACAAAAAAATCTAAATCGCCATTGGGAAATACGCCAATTTCATCTGAAATAACGACGATTTTTTTATAGTATTTTGACAAATGCCGCTCTAACGCCCTAAGCGGCATCGACTTATAATCGTACTGCTCGTCTGACAAATAGACACAGGTGATAAAGGCGATATCTGAACCGCGCGGAATATTGTAAGGCACATACAGCGATGGATAAAATTCCGCACCGCCTAGCAAAGTGCCATCCTCGACGTTCATATAGCCAATTGTCGAGCTAGTTATTTGTTGGTACATACTGATTTTAGATTGGCAACCAGCGCAGTTTTTTCGCCCTGTACAGTCTGAGGCTAAACTGTAATTGTTTGCCGTTATCTCTACAATACTAGCACTTTTTTTTACTTTGCCCAGAGCCGGTCGATAAGGTTGCTCTGCGGGCGTTTGTCCCGCGATTAAATCATCGAGAAACGCTTCCGAAATAGGACTATAAAACCTATTAACTCTGTCGACGACGGTTAAAAATGGAAAAAACATATTTTGTTCTTTAGCCAATTGTCGATCGCCTGTTATATCGTAAAAATTAACAGTAAATATGTCCATATAATGTTTCAACAAGTTGATTATTTCAGTTGAAATCGGGCACATATTCCCCCAATAATAAAAATCGATTTGCATATTGCTCTCCCATTTAATACACAAAGCACAGCGCTGTGCTCAATTTCCAACCTACTTGTGAATATAGGCAACTGCATCGACTTGAAATAACAAGCCATTAGCGCCACCTTTATGAGCAAACTCGGTTTGAATTGATTTTCTGACGGGGTATTTGCCATTAAAACGCGCTTTAATTACTTTTTCCATAATTGGAATATCCCAAATATCTCTAAATAGACAATCCATCTGAACGACATTTTCTAAAGTCAGTTCGACCATTTTTAGCCTTTTTTCCATTTCGTCAAAGGCGCCATTTATCTGTTCTTCAATAGTGCCACCGACATTGCCAACACAGTAATTTAGAAAACAAAAATCGCCGGCGCGAATGATTCCGGTATGCGCCCACTCTTGATTAATATCAAATCTTTCAATTTTATTCATATCGCCCTCCAGCAATTAAAACAATTCAACGCGATTGAGCAAAAAGTCAATTAAATTACAGTGAAAAATACCATTTTCGTCGTAGAAGTTATGCGGAATATCCATACGAACAACTACTTTTTTAAAGAAATCTTTTGCCAGTAAGAGCGAAGACAGCTCAGCTGCGCTTTTTTCTTCTGTTTCGATTCTGAGAGCCGACTGTATGTATAGTTTTTTGTCTGCATCATTGACGATAAAATCAATTTCTTTTTGTAGATTTTTGTCAGATTTTCTACTGACGACGACGCCAACGTCAACTGAATAGCCGCGTTTAATTAATTCGTTATAAACGATATTTTCCATGATATGACCGGGGTCATATTGTCTGTAGTTAAGCCTTGCATTGCGCAAACCTAGGTCGGTATAATAGTATTTATTTGGATAACTGAAATACTTCTTACCCTTTATGTCATATCGCCTTGCCGTAGATATTAAAAAAGATTCGCGCGCATATTGCATATACCTTGCTACGATATTCGAATTAATCTTTTCATTTCTGATACTCGTCAATGCGTTGGCAATATTGTTAGGATTTGTCAAGGAGCTAATCTGCGATGCAAGAAAGTTTAAAATGTCACCTAAGACATCCTCTCGCTCGACGCCATTGCGTTCGACGATATCTTTTATATAGAGTTCACGATACAAGTTGATAAGATAGTCTTTTTTGTCTTTATCGTCATTTATCGAAAGTAACCTCGGCATGCCGCCATAAAGCATATAATCGTCTAGCGCTTGTTTTTCACCTTTATTACAAAAGCTGTAAAACTCTTTAAACGACAGCGGATAAACCTGAATTTGCGTCGCGCGCCCTCTAAATTCGGTGGCTATATCACTAGATAGCCCTTTTGAATTACTGCCAGTTACATAAAC
>PDWI01008903.1_pt1 | contig 11678 bp, 7 predicted proteins | sample 1430891 | NCBI WGS metagenome assembly PDWI01 (sample SAMN01162508, study PRJNA174530) | Oral metagenome, whole genome shotgun sequencing project. | biome: Marine environment; feature: Marine mammal; material: Swab sample of the gingival sulcus; isolation source: swab sample of gingival sulcus...
GAGGTGTAAAATGAAAATTGTTGGAATTATTGGTAATAATGCGTCTTTTTCATATAACCGTTTACTTATTCAGTTTATGGAAAAAACTTTTTCAGATAGAGTTGAATTTGAAGCTCTAGAAATTAAAGACATTCCCTTATATAATAACGACTTTGTCAAAGAACCACCACAAGTGGTTTTGGACTTTTCTAAAAAAATCGAAGAAGCAGATGGCGTTGTGATTGCAACTCCTGAATATGACAGCGCTGTTCCTGCAGCACTTAAAAGTGTAATCGAATGGCTATCAAGTGCTACTTTCCCATTTATCGATAAACCAGTTATGATAGTTGGTGCGTCACTAGGAACACTTGGTACATCAAGAGCGCAAAGTAATTTAAGACAAATTTTAGGTGCACCAGATGTATACGCAAAAATCTTACATGGTCCAGAAATTTTAATCAGTTTTGCAGCTGAAAAATTTAGCAAAAATGGTGATTTAATAGACAAAGCAACAGTCAACTTCTTGGACGCTAGATTTGATGCCTTTTTAGACTTTATTGACTTGCAAGAGGGTAGAAAACCAGATTATGCAAACATTGAATTAGACTTTAATGCTGGTGAATATGAAGCGATTGCAGAGGGTTATAACGGTAGACTCCCAGTTAAAGTGAAGTTTTCTGAACACAAAATAGAAGACATTAAAATAGATTCATCTGACGAATCCTTAGGTATTAGCGACCCAGCCTTTGTTAGATTACCAAATCTAATTGTCTCTGGACAAACACTAAACGTTGATGCCATCGCTGGTGCCACTGTGACATCACAAGGCATCATTGATGCAGTGGCTGAAGTGAGTAAAAAAGCTGGTGGCAATCTAAGAGTGTTACGTGCAAGACCAAAACCATTTATAAAGAAAGAACCAGATGTAGCTGATAGAGTAGATGTTGTGGTAGTTGGTAGTGGTGGCGCTGGTTTAACAGCGGCTGCCAGAGCGATTCAAGAGGGCAAAAATGTACTTGTTTTAGAAAAATTCCCTGCTATCGGTGGCAACACCGTTAGAACTGGCGGTCCTATGAACGCATCACACCCATCATGGCAAAATAAATTTACAGCTTTAGCTGGTGAAGATGTTAAACTAAAAGAAATTTTAGATATGGATGAAGCTGAGATTGATACTGAATATATTGAGGACTTTAAGGCTCTCAAAAAAGAAATTGAAGCCTACTTTGAAGATATTGATGGCAAAGAAGAATACTTATTTGACTCCACATTATGGCACAGAATGCAAACCTACTTAGGTGGTAAGCGTACAGACTTAAAAGGTAATAAGGTTTATGGAAATTACAAGCTTGTCAAACAGCTGACAGATAACGTTTTAGATTCTATCAAATGGTTAGAAGATATCGGCGTAGAATTCGACAAAGAGACTATTCAAATGCCTGTTGGTGCCAACTGGCGTAGAGGTCATAAACCCCTTAAAAACAAAGGGTTTGCTTATATCTCTGCTCTTTCTACCTTTATTGAAAAAAGTGGCGGCAGAATCATGACAGATACTAAAGTAGAAGAACTAATTGTTGAAAACGGCAAAGTTACTGGTGTAATAGCTACTGGATACACAGGTAACAAGGTAACCATTAAAGCAGATGCTGTTGTTTTAGCTTCTGGCGGATTTGGTGCAAATACTAAGATGCTTCAAGAATACAACACTTACTGGACAGAAATCGCTGATGATATTGCAACATCAAACTCTACTGCAATTACAGGTGATGGTATCAAGTTGGGTACTGAAGCTGGTGCCGACCTAGTTGACATGGGTTTAATCCAAATGCTTCCTACTTGCGACCCAGACACAGGTGCTTTATTCACTGGCTTACAGGTTCCACCTGCCAACTTTGTAATGGTAAACAGTGAAGGAAAACGCTTTGTTGATGAGTTTGGAAGCAGAGACGAATTATCACAAGCTGCCATAGACAATGGTGGATTATTCTACTTGATAGCTGACGACAAAATCAAACTAACAGCAATGAATACAAACCAAGAAAAAATTGAAAAAGAAATTAGAAACGGTGTTTTATACAGAGGATACACGCTTGAAGACTTAGCATTACAACTCGGCATGGATCCAAAAGTATTAACAGAAACAGTAGAAAACTATAATTCTTATGTTGATAAAGGTCACGACCCTGAATTTAACAAGGGCGCATTTGACTTAAAAGTCGAATGCCCACCATATTATGCAACACCAAGAAAACCTGCTGTTCATCATACAATGGGCGGACTAAAAATAGACGAAGAAGCAAGAGTTTTGGATAAAAACGGCAAAGCTATTGAAGGCTTATACGCTGCTGGTGAAGTAACAGGCGGAATTCACGGTGGTAATAGACTTGGTGGAAATGCTCTAGCCGACATCTTTACCTTTGGTAGAATTGCAGGCTTTAACGCTTCACATAAAAAATAATGATAAATAAAACATTTCATTTAATGGGTACAGTTGTACACTTAGTTCTAGAACGCTGTCATGCAAGTGATGGCGTTTTAGCGTATTCATATGACATGCTAACAGACTATGAAAAAAGATTTTCAGCAAATAACGAAGCTTCTGACCTATGTAAAATAAATAAAAACGCTGGTATAAAATCCATCAAAGTAGCTGATGACTTATTTGAACTGATCAAAATTGGTAAACAGGCTAGCTTGGATTCTAACTTAAAATTTAACATCGCGATTGGTGCTTTGGTAAAACTCTGGAATATTGGATTTAGTAATGCAAGAATGCCTAAGCAAGACGAAATTGAACAAACATTAAAACTAATCAACCCAAATGATATTGAATTAGACGAAAATAATAAGGAAGTTTTTTTAAAAAAACAAAGAATGAAACTTGACTTAGGCGCTTTAGCAAAGGGCTATTTTGCAGATAAAATAAAAGCATATTGGCTAAAAAATGGTATTCACAACGGATTGATAGACTTAGGTCGAAACATACAAACAATTGGCGGGGCAAAGGCTCATGGCTTTAAATTTTGGCGAATAGCTCTCCAAGACCCTTTCAAAAAAAATGGCACTTATCCAATTCCATTAGAAATTAGTAATAAAAGCATTGTTACATCAGGAACTTATGAAAAATTTCTGGAAGTTGATGGTATCCGTTACCATCACATATTAAGTTCCAAAACTGGTTTACCTATCAATACAGAAATCGTTAGTTTAAGCGTGATTGCCAATTCTTCTGTACAAGCTGAAATTTTATCAACAAGTCTAATTGGCTTACAAGTAGACGAAATTTTAGATAAAATTAAAACACTTAGCGAAGTAGATGTCATTATCATAGATAAATTTAAGAAAATTGTAAGTTCTATAAGATAAAATAAATTAAATTTGTTAACACATTTTTTATATTTTTATGTTAATATAGTAGAATAAAATAAGTTGACTTTATAACTTAGGGGGACGTAATGAAAAAAATCTTATCTTTCATGTTATCACTTACCATATTATTGTCTTTTTCGGGTTGCTCTTTTAGCAAGCAAGAAGAAGAGGTTCAAAAAAAAGATAACACAAAAAAAGAAGTGGTAAAAGATAAAAAAGATGATAGCAAAAAAAGTAAAAAGTTGGTTTCTAGTGCAGATTTACTTAAAAATCTTCACGCTAGAACAGCTATTGCTTTGGCAATAGACAAAAAAACACTTGCTGAAACTGCTGGTAACGCTTCTACACCAATCAACTATTTGGTACCAGAAAACTTTTCTTTTGATAATAATTCACAAGATTTTAGAAATAAATATCCGGACGGTTTTTTAGCTTATAATCCTCAAAAAGCCAAAGAAGAATGGAAAAAAGCCAAAGAAGAATTAGGTTTTGAAGAAGCTGAACTAGAAATTCTTACTTTTAATGGTGAAGATGCTGGAAAAATGATAAATTTAATTGCTGATGACTTATCTAAAAATTTAGATGGTTTGACAATAAAAGCAAACCAGCAAAGTTTAGAACAAAAAAGTGAGTTTAGCCAGCTTGGCAAATTTCATATTGACTATCAAGGTTGGATTCCAGACTATGTTGACCCAATGGCATATTTAGATTTGTTTAGTAAAAATTCCACTAATAATAACGGAAAATTCAATAATAAAGAATTTGAAAAACTAATGGAAGAAGCAAAACAAAGTACTGACTTTAATAAAAGAATGGACTTACTACAAGAAGCAGAAAAAGTGCTGGTTGAAAACGTTGCTATTATACCACTTTATCAAGATAGTGATATGTACCTGATTAGACCATACATTAAAAATCTAATAAAAAATCCATTTAACACGAGTTTTGCCTACAAATATGTTGAAACAGACAAAATTGTGGATAGTGAAAAACTTGTAAGCATACTTGGTGGAGCTGATGGCAGTGTGCTTGATGTCAATAACGTTATTGACCAAAGTTCCATTCAGCTACTTAGCAACATAAAAGAAGGCCTAATAAGTTTTGACAAAGAGGGTAAGGCTAGTCCCGGTATTGCAGAAAGTTGGGAAATTAGTGAAGATAAAATGCAGTACACTTTTTATCTTAGAAATAGTAAGTGGTCAAATGGTGATGAACTAACTGCTAAGGATTTTGTAAACTCTTGGCAAAGGCTTGGTAGTAGCGAACTACAATCTGAATATGCTACAATGCTTGAAACAGCAGGGATTAAAAACGCTATGAAAGTGATCAATGGTGAGCTAAAACCTGAGGAATTAGGCGTTAAAGCCTTAGACGATTATACTTTACAAGTTACACTAGATAGACCCGTACCTTACTTCCTTGACTTAATGGGCTTTACTTGTTTTTATCCTATCAATAAAAAATTTGTAGAACAAACAGGTGAAGATTACGGGACATCTATTGATACTGTTTTATATAATGGCCCATATAAGATAACATCTTGGGATATCGGTTATGGTTTAGACCTTAGAAAAAATGAATCTTACTGGGACTTTGACAATGTAATGAACGATGGCGTAAAATATAGAATGGCTAAAGACTTAGACACTGCATTAGCCATGTATGATAACCATGATATAGATATTTGTCCACTAGATGCTGAATCTACTGAACAACGCAAAAATTCACCCGACTTTGTTTCGTATAAAGTTTTTGCGGTATTTTATTTAGTTTTAAACAATAACTTAGAAATTGACTAGAGTTTTTGTTGTAATTATTTGTATTTAAAGGAGTTAGACATGAAAAAAATTATGGCAGTTTTATTGGTAATTTGTTTTATCTCAGGTTCTGTACTAGCAGATAAAACACCAAAGTTTTCTGATTTAGAAAATGCAGACTGGGCGGAAAAGTACATTGAAAAGTCAGCTGAATTAGGTTTGGTAAAAGGGTATGAAGACGGAACATTTAAGCCAAATGCTCATATTACAAAATGTAATTCTATTCTTGTGCTATACAGAATGCTACTTATTAAAGACTTAGTAGATGAAGACAAGGCAGTCGAAATAACTGAAGAACATACAAAATTGATGGATAAATTGCATATTCCAGACTACGGTAAACTAAGAGATTCCATTGCCTATTGTTTAGAAAATGATATTCTTAATAAAAAGAACTTAGAGACTTTTATGGGTACTGCTGAAGAACCTCAAAACAAAATTAGTCGTGAAGAAGTATCTTATTATCTAGGTCGTATTTTAAATAAAGAATTAAATGGTAGTGTAGATGCTACAATTGAAGTGGAGTTAAGCGATTTTAAAGATGCTGATGAGATACGTTCAGAATATAAACCTTACGTTTCACTTCTACATAATATTGGCGTGATAAATGGCGACAATTTTGGTAAGTTCAATCCAAAATCAAATATTACAAGAGCAGAGTTTTGTTCCATCGTATACCATACATTAGATAAACTAAAAACAAGCAAAAGAATTCCTGAAAAAGCTGAAATTATCAAGATAAATTCTGAAGACAAGAAAATTACTTTTGACTTTATAAATAGAAATGTGGAGCCAATAGAAAAAAGTATCAAAAACGAAATTAAAATATATCTTAACGATAAAAAAGCAAAGTTTGCAGACTTACAGGTTGGCATGAATGTTACCTTAATCTATGAAAAATCTTCTAATGGCACTAAAGTAATTGAAATCCAAGCAGAAGAGATTGATAAAGAAATAAAAAAACTTGGCTATGTTAAAAAAGTGGAAGCATCAGATAAAAAAGTTTTCTACAATAAGGAAAAGAAAAAATCAGGTAAAAACAAAGAGTTAACAATAGATGATAATGTTAAGATATTCTTAGATAAAGACGAAGTTTCTTTTAACAAAATAAGAAAAGGACAACACCTATCTACTGAATATAAAAACGACAAACTTTTTGCAATCAGACTAACATCAAAAAAGAAATATTTCAAGGGAACAATCACTGAAATTAACGCTAAAGATGATACTATATCAATTAAATCTGAAAAAGACATTTTAAAATTCGATATTACATCATCTTGTAAAATTAAAAAAAATGGTAAAATTGAAGATCTTAAAAATCTTAAAGTAGGCAATATCGCAAAACTAACTAGTGAATATGGTAAGATTATTAAACTTGATACTGAACCGAATACTAAATTCGGTGTGATAAATGGTGTGTTCAAAGGTGGTTCTAGCAAAAACACAAAGAATTCGATTGAAATATCTTACCAAAATGATGAAGTAAAAACATATCCTGTTGATAGTGATGTAGATATAAAAATCAATGGTAAACTTGCCAATAATGTATTTGATTTAAAAGTAAATAGTAGTGTTACATTAACTTTTGATGGCGAAGATTTAATTGAAATTGAAGCTCGTAGTTATGGCAACAAAATGGCTATTGTAGGTTATATAGAAGATGTCGATGAAGACGACGAGATTATTACAGTTCAAACTTTAAACAATTCATTTGATGATGACAACTTTACCTATGACCTATTACTAAAAGACGCTTTAATACTGGATAAAAAAGGTGGAAAAACAAAAGTTAAACACCTCAAAGAATGGCAAAAAGTATTCTTTTATGCTGTAAAAGACAGAGAAGCAGATGATGATGGTGTCTTAAAAGTAGAAAAAATAATTATTCTTGAAGAAGCTGATGAAGATGAGGAATAATCAAAGTATTGGAGGAAAAATGAAAGTTTGTAAATTTGGTGGAAGTTCGCTAGCAAATGCCAAGCAGTTTGAGAAAGTAAAAGCTATTGTTGAAGCTGATAAAGAACGAAAATTTATTGTGCCATCTGCTCCTGGCAGAAGAAACGATAAAGACTTTAAAATAACTGACATCCTATATTTATGCCACGAGCACGTAAAAAAAAGTGTTAATATGGACTATATATACAGCATGCTAGAAGATAGGTATTCTGAACTTGTTAATGACTTAGGACTTTCACTGAACATTGAGTACGAACTAGCTGAAATTAAAAAGGAAATATTAAACGGTGCATCAGCTGATTATTGTGCAAGCAGAGGAGAATACCTCTGCTCGCTTATATTATCAGAATATCTAAATATGCCAGTTGTCAATCCAGAAGAACTAATTGTCATTCGTTCTGACGGTAAACTAGATGCAAAATTAAGTTATGAAAAAATATCAGACGTTTTATCGGTTTATGACTCAGCAGTCATACCAGGATTTTACGGTGCTACAAAACAAGGGAAAATTAAAACGTTCTCAAGAGGTGGTTCTGACATTTCGGGTGCCATTATTGCCAGAGGAGTAAATGCTGATATTTACGAAAACTGGACAGATGTTTCTGGTTTTATGATGGCAGACCCTAGAATAGTTGGTAAAGAAAAAGGTATTTTAGAACTGACATTTAAAGAACTTAGAGAACTATCATACATGGGGGCAAATGTATTCCATGAAGAAGCTATCTTTCCAGTATACGGCACAGGAATTTCAATAAACATTAGAAACACTAATAAACCTGAAGATAAAGGCACAATGATCGTTGACAGTAGAGATATTCATAAATATGGTGCAGTCACTGGTATAACCGCCAAAAAGAACTTTACAGTAATTGCTATTGAGAAAACGCTCATGCATCAAAGTAAAAACTTTTATTCAGATGTCATAGCTATCTTAAATAAGCATGATGTCAATTTTGAGCATATTCCATCAAGCATTGATTCTATTTCTGTGGTAATAAGTGATGAAGAAATTTCTGATAAACTAGATCACCTCTTAGAAGATATAGAAATGAATTTAGCACCAGATAGTGTACAAGCACTACCAAATATGGCTCTTGTTGCGGTCGTTGGAGCAGGTATGGTTAGAACTAAAGGTATGGCAGCTAAAATATTTACTGCTTTTGCTGATGCAGGAGTAAACATTAGAATGATCAATCAAGGTTCTAATGAGCTTAGTATCATAATCGGTGTTGAAAATGATGATGTAGAAAGAGCAATAAACGGTATTTTTAAAGCATTTGCAAACTAAGAAAGGATAAGCTTATGAAAACAATCAATATCGCACTACTTGGTTTCGGCACAGTAGGACAAGGTGTTTGGAACTTGATCCATACAAATGCCGAGCAAATGAAAGAGGCTCATGGCTTAGCGTTCAACATAAAAAAAATATTAGTTCCAACACTTGATAAAGACAGAGGTATCAAAGAAGCTGAAGAATATTTTACAACAGAATTTGCGAATATTGAAAATGATAAAAGCATAGACATAGTTGTGGAAGTGATTGGTAAAGCTGATAACACCTTAGAATACATGAAGCGTTCTATAAAAGCTGGTAAGCACCTTGTTTCTGCAAATAAACACATTATCGCTAGACATGGTTTAGAATTATACAAACTAGCTGACGAACAGCAAAAGATGATTCGGTTCGAAGCGGCGGTATGTGGTGCCATTCCGATAGTAAATCTAGTAACAGAATCAATGTCTGCTAATCAAATCAATAAAATAATGGGGATCATGAATGGCACATCAAACTTCATTTTATCAAAAATGGATAAAGAAGGTTTAGCTTACGAAGATGTCCTAAAACAGGCACAAGAACTTGGTTATGCTGAAGCAGACCCAACAGACGATGTGAAAGGCTTTGATGCAGCCAATAAAATTGCCATTCTAGCTTCACTAGCTTTTAATACTTACTTTGATATCAACAAGGTTTTAGTTAAAGGAATAGATGAAATCACAAAAGATGATTTTGCTAAGGCTAATAAAGAGAATTGTACAATTAAACTGATAGCAGGTGCTGAAAAAAATGCTAGCGGTATAGCAATAAGTGTAAAACCTTGTTTTGTAAAAAGAAACCATCCATTAGCAAACGTAAATGACGCCTTTAACGCTGTATTTTTAGATACAAACTGTGCTGGCGATATGAACATTATGGGAAGAGGAGCTGGTTCTTTACCTACTGCCAGTGCTGTTGTTGGTGACTTAGTTGATATTGCAATGAAAGCTGATGGCAAACCTGACTATTCATTATTAGAAAGAGTATCAGGCAACATAAAACAAGTAGATATATCAACAATTGAACTGAAAGACTTTGATATCATAGGATAAATTTGCTGTCATCTCGAGCGAAGTCGAGAATTCTAATAGGTAATAGTCTTATCTTATAAATTAGGGTAGGACTTTTTTAGTTACAAGATTGTAAACTAAAAAAGGTAATTCTTACTTTTTTACTAGTGCTTATGGGTATAATGATAATTAGTATATATTGATAATATATACTGTTAGTCTATCCAATTTATATAGATTTGGATTTTGTAAAGAATAAAGGAGTTTTATTTATGAAAAATAGAAAACTATTATCACTATGCTTAGCACTAGCATTGTTATTTACATTCACAGCATGTAATAATGATGGCAAGAAGGACGAAGGAGCAGAACAGCTAGCAAATGAAGAAAATCAAGAAAAAGAAGTCGAAAATAAAGACGTTGAAAAAGAAGATGCTAAAGCCGAAGAGGATGAAGAAAAACCAATGGAAGCTGGCGAAGTTAATCTTTACACAACTAGACACTATGAAAGTGACGATGCTTTATACGCCAAGTTTGAAGAAGAAACTGGCATAAAAGTTAATGTTGTAAATGAAAAAAAAGCAGGCGCTCTTATCGAAAAAGTTAAAAGTCAAGGAGATAACGTTCAAGCCGATTTATTCATAACTGCTGACGCTGGTAACTTAGCAAAAGCAGAAAACGAAGGCATTCTAGAAGCTGTCGAGAGCGACGTTTTAGTTTCTAACATCCCTGAAAAATATAGAGATGTCAACAACATGTGGTTTGGTTTAACTAAACGTGCTAGAATCTTCTTATATTCTACAGAAAGACTTACAGAAGACGACTTAAAAGGATTAACTTATGATAGCTTAGTAAAAGACGAAAAATGGAGTCAAAAAGTTCTTATTCGTAGTTCTTCGAACATATACAACCAATCTTTAGTTGCTGCTTTTATCGAAATTTTAGGAGAAGAAAAAGCCACAGAATGGGTTAACAACTTAGTGTCTAAAATGGCTAGAACACCTGAAGGTAATGACAGAGACCAAGCATTAGCTATTAAAAACGGCGAAGGAGACATAGCTGTTTCTAACTCTTACTACTATGGTAAATTGGTAAATGACGATGATCCTGAGTCTAAGTATCTTGGTGTAGCTGATGTAGTTGGTATATACTTTCCTAATGATGATGAAAACGGCGTACACGTAAATATTAGCGGTGTTGGTCTAATCAAAAATGCGCCAAATAAGGAAAATGCTGTAAAGCTTATGGAATTCTTATCAGAAGTTCCTCAGCAAGAAGAATTTTCTGCAGCTAACTATGAGTTCCCTGTTAATGAAAACGCTAAGATGTCTGACTTATTACAATCTTGGTTAGATAATCAAGGTGTTACAGAAATTAAAGAGCAAGATATCAATCTAAGTAAACTTGGTGAACACAACGAAAAAGCAGTTGAAATTATGACGCTTGCTGGTTGGGATAACTAAAATATATTAAACAAAAATAGTAGAATAAAAAGTAAGATTTTTAATCTTGCTTTTTATTTTATCTATCATTTTTTTGGAGCTAAAACAAATGAAAAATAGAGTCAACATCACAAGTGCTTTGAGGTTTATAGTTTTTGTTTTTATTATTTTACTTTTTCTACCCTACTTAAATATTATTTTACTCGCTTTAAAACCGAATAGTAATTACTTAAATTTTATTACAAAAAATGGCATCTTACTTAAATACATAAAAAACACAATAGAACTAATTATAAAAGTTGGTTTATTTAGTGCTTTACTAGGCTTTTTCGGTGCTTATTTTATGGCTTTTTATTCATTTAAATTCAAGTCCCTAATTAACCTATTATTTATATTACCCCTCAGCATACCAATTTATGTTGGTGCTTATGTCTATTCAGACCTATATCATAGAATACCATTTTTAGAAGTTCTCTTTAAAAATCCATTTACTATGAATAGCGCTGTATTTATCTATGTCATATTTTTGTACCCCTATGTTTACCTAACTACTTATGCCTACCTAAAAAAGCATATGCAAGAATATATCGAAGCTGGCAGAATGTTAAATCTATCAAACTTTAAAATATTATATAGAATTATTTTTCCACTAACAAAAAGTATCCTTTTTTCATCCTCGTTATTTGTTATATATGAAAGCTTATCAGACTTCGCTGTCAGTGAATACTATGGCATACAAACTTTATCAAGAGCCTTTAATGATGCTTGGCGAGTAAGTTCAGACCAA
>PDWI01008905.1_pt1 | contig 11673 bp, 8 predicted proteins | sample 1430891 | NCBI WGS metagenome assembly PDWI01 (sample SAMN01162508, study PRJNA174530) | Oral metagenome, whole genome shotgun sequencing project. | biome: Marine environment; feature: Marine mammal; material: Swab sample of the gingival sulcus; isolation source: swab sample of gingival sulcus...
TCAGGACCATATACTGCTATTAGATTTGCAAAATAACAAAAAGTTAGACTACGTATGGTGTTCGGACAATAATTTAAAAGCCAAAGGAACTTTGCTTCTGCCTGACAGAACGGGCTTGGTTGAGGGGTATATCATCAATAACGATAACGAAGATGAAGAGGGGATCAAGAAAAAGAACTGGGTATTGGAGTATTTTGATCCGAGTACGGCAGGGTAATTCTAAAATTAAAAACTTTGTGTAGGCGTATTCAGAAAATACCCCGATTTACATTGAGGGCTACAAAAATATCATCGCTACGCAATTGGGATAAACCTCATTTTTTTTGATGTTTTTTGTAAAAAAAACAAGGCTAAGCAAACTGTAAGTTGTTTATTATTTGGATATTAGTGTTTTCTGAATGCGTCTGTATAACAACCTCTCGGAGGTATAGTATTGATTGATTTCGTTTTTCAATCTCAAAATCTAATTTGCAAAGAACGCAAATGAGAATATCGCGTTCTTTGCAATTAATTTATTTCAGAAAAATTAAAGGTCTTTTATTTTTTTTAGTAATAATTAAAATTTACTGATAATAGTTTGATAATCAGTTTATTATGGCGGTTTGTGGTTCGTCATTAACCATTCATCATACTACATTCTGTTAATCAGTTCGGTAATAATTTTCGTCATTCGAGGCTCCACATCACCGGCTACATCTTGTACTTCTTCGTGAGTTGTAATTTGATTAGGGTCTTCGGGTTCGCTTTCGTTTGTAATAACCGAAATTCCAAACACTTTCATACCCTGATGATGCGCTACTATAACTTCCGGCACGGTGGACATTCCGGTTGCGTCGGCGCCCCAAAGTCGGAACATTCTGTACTCGGCTTTGGTTTCGAGCGTTGGCCCACCACTGCCTATGTACACGCCTTTGTGCAGTTTCAAGTCGTTTTCTTTGGCAATTTCTTCGGCAATTTTTATAAATTTAGGATAATAAACTTTGCTCATATCCGGAAAACGCACGCCCAATTCGTCTATATTTTTGCCACGTAGCGGATGTTCGTTGAAAAAATTTATGTGGTCTTCTATTATCATCAAATCTCCTTGTCGAAAAGCCGGATTTAAGCCGCCGGCAGCGTTTGAAACTATCAAATTTTTGACACCGAGAAAATGTAACATTCTGACCGGAAAAGTTACCTCTTTCATTCCGTAGCCTTCGTAATAGTGAAAACGTCCTTGCATTGCCACAACATTTTTATTGCCAAGCTGTCCGAAAATAAGATTACCCGAATGACCCTCGACCGTAGAGACCGGAAAATTAGGTATTTCGGCATAAGGAATAACTTGTTTGTTGGAAATTTTGTCGCCCAACGAGCCCAAACCGCTTCCCAAAATTATTCCAACTTCGGGCGAAATTTTTATTTTAGACTTCAAAAATTCGGCGGTTTCTTTAATTTTTTCTAACATAATAACAATTTTTAGTGTTTTTTCTTAATTTCGTAAAATTATAAATTTATTTGATTTCTTTGTATTTTTGTGTGATTTTTTTTTACGAACTTATTTTTAATTTTTTATAAAAAACAAAATAATATTCGGGTAAATTTGTAAGTATCTGGTTGATTGTCAGTTGGTTATGGTAAAGGTGTGGCTTTTGTTATGTGCTGATTATCAATTATTTACAACATAAAATAAACTATTATCTTAAAATTTAATATATTAATAATAATGTGTCAAAATTCACCAAATATCGATTTAATAATAAAAAACGGGATAATTTTAACCATAGATAAAAAAAATACGATAATAAAAAATGGAGCGATTGCTATCGACAAAGATAAAATTGTGGATATTGACAGCACCGAAAAAATTATAAAAAAATATCAGTCGAGGGAAATAATTAATGCAAATAACAAAATAGTTATGCCCGGCTTGATAAATGCTCATACACATTTGCCAATGACTTTGTTTCGAGGGCTTGCAGACGACTTGAAGCTGTCGGAATGGTTACAGAATTATATTTTCCCGACCGAGAAAAGGTTTATAAAACCCGAGTTGGTTGAAAGTGGAACAAAATTAGCAGTAATAGAAATGATACACGGCGGGACAACTTGTTTTAACGATATGTATTATTTTCAGGACGTTACGGCTTCTGTGGCTTCCAAAATGGGCATCAGAGGAATCGTTTCGGAGGGTTTGATTGATTTTAAAGCTCCAAACAGCCCGTCGCCGGAGTTCGGTATGGAATATACCGAAAAAATGATAGAAAAATATAAGGATAATCCTCTTATCGACGTTGGGGTAGGGGCGCACTCAACTTACACTTGCTCGCCCGAAATGTTGCAAACGGTCAAAAAATTTGCAGACAAACACAATATTAATTATCATATTCATTTGTCGGAATCTGTATGGGAGTTGGAAACTATTGCAAAAAAATACGGCACAACACCTGTGCAACATCTTGAAAATCTGGGAATTTTGGACGAAAACGTAATTGCGGCTCATTGTGTTTGGTTGGACGAAACGGACATCAAAACAATGGCAAAACGCAAGGTGGGCGTGGCTCACAATCCGACTTGCAATATGAAAATTTCGAGCGGTGCAGCTCCAATTCCCGAGTTTTGGGAAGCGGGAATAAACGTTGGCTTGGCTACCGACGGAACTGCAAGCAACAACAATTTGAATATGATACAAGAAATGCGCGTAATGGCACTTTTGCACAAGCTAAATTACTTAAACCCAACTGTTTCCAACGCCGAGCAAGTTGTTCGGGCGGCAACGATAGACGGGGCAAAGGTGATACACAAAGACAAAGAAATTGGCTCGCTCGAAATTGGCAAAAAAGCGGACATTATACTTATTGAAACTAATTTGCCAAACGTAGTTCCTTTTTACAATGTATATTCGGCTATTGTTTATTCTTTGCTCGGAAACGAAGTCAGCGATGCGGTCATAAATGGAAAAATTATTATGTCGGATAACAAAATTTTACACATAAACGAAAATGAAATAATGAATGAAGTTAGGCAAATAGCCGAAAAAATTAAGCAAAATTTGGAAAAAAATTGATATTCATAATTCAAAAAACATAATAAATATGAAAAAAATAATTTTAAGTTTAGTTGCGGTTTTTTTTGTTTTTTTACAAACAAACGCACAAGAAATAACCGTTGAATTTCCGAACGGAGGTGAGCATTTTACGCAAGGTATAGAAGCTCCACACAATATAATTTGGACAAGTTCGGGCATTACAAGTTTCAAGGTCGAGTATTCTATCGACAATGGTGAAAATTGGACAGATATAGCGACAAACGTTACCGAAACGTTTTTGAATTGGCAAGCTCCAATGGAAATTTCGGACCAATGTTTAATAAAAGTTTCGGATGCAAGCGGTTCATATTCAGATAGTTCCGATGCGGTATTCTCTTTGGTCGAAAAACATAATTATTACGCTTTGTGGGAAACATCAATGGGAAATATTCGTGTTATGTTGCACAATGAAATAGTGCCGATAACGGCTCAAAATTTTATAAATCTTGCCGAAAGGGGATTTTACAACAACCTTGTTTTTCACAGAGTAATAGAAAATTTTATGATTCAAGGAGGTTGTCCGTTGGGAAACGGCACCGGCTCGCCCGGGTACGAGTTTGACGATGAGTTTTCGCCTCTGCTAACTCACTCTTTTCCGGGTGTTTTGTCGATGGCAAATGCAGGACCGAACACCAACGGCTCGCAATATTTCATCACAACCGTGCCAACTTCGTGGTTAGACAACAAACATGCGGTTTTTGGCAGGGTGGTTGATGGAATGGACGTTGTTTTTGACATCAGCAAGGTGCCTACAAACAGCGATGCGCACCCGCTCAACGAAGTGGTTATCAGTTCGATAACAATTTCAGATTACACGCCTACCTTAAATATAACGAGCCCGACCGAAAACCAAATTTTTGTTCAAGATGACACAATAAAACTCGAATGGGAAAGTCAGGGCATTGCCGATTTGAAAATAGAATTTTCTGCCGATAACGGAAATTCGTGGACTTTGTTAGAGGATAGTTTGGTAGCTTATAGTTCTGAATTTCAGTGGATTGCGCCGGGTTTGTCGTCGGCCGAATGTCTTTTTAAATTGACTGATTTGCAACATTCGGAAACTTTTGTTGTTACAAATCCTTTTGAAATAAAAACAAAACCGGTAGAAGTTGTCAAGATAGAATTTTTTGAAAACGTAGAAGCAAATCCCGAAAATCCGAGCAATATGATAATGCCCGCAAAGCCTCTACGCTTCAAAATTAAGTTGCGAAACAACAAGGAGCAAGAGGTTTCTAATCTGACTGTTACTTTGTCGGACGCCAATCAAATTATTACGCAAATGCCTGTAAATTCTATAAATGTTGCGTCAATAAATCAAGCCGAAGAGGTGTTTTCCGAAGATTATTTTGAAATAATTGTGCCGGAGCAAATGCCAAATCCGCAAGAATTAAATCTTGTGTTCCACATTAGCATCGACGGAATGCCCGACGAAACATGTTTTTGTAATCTGAAAATTCCGGTACTTACGTTGGGGCTATTTAATCAGGTACACGAAGGAAATTCGCCAAATAGCGAGGGGAACGATAATGATATAGTTGAACTGAACGAAACTTGGGAATTGGGGCTAAACATTGCGAATGAAAGTACCGATACGGTTTACGAAGTTTTCGGACAACTCGTTAGTCCGGCTAATTTTATTGAGGTCTGGAACAATCATCAGGGCGCAAACGGAATGGTTTATGACACAACAAGTTACAACGGTTTTAAACCAATAAATCCGGGAGTACTTTTGGCGATGCCTAATGCTAATTTTGTGTTCGATTACACTGCTTCGGAGGTGTATTTTGTCCCGTTGTATATAAAATTGCAGGGATATTTTTTGACACCCTCCGGCACCGAACAAACAAACGCTATTTGGGCGGTTTTATTTAATCTGAACGAGGATTATCCTGTTGGTATTCAGGAAGATACAAAGCTTGGCGGAGATTTGAAATTGTTTCAAAATCCAACTCAAAACGATGTGAATTTTTCATTAAAAACAGAAAAATATATAAATAATTTTGACGTTAAAATTTTTGATATAACCGGAAAATTAGTTTTGCAAAAAAGCTTACAAACAAGAGCGGATAATGCTTATCAGCTTGATTGCTCGACACTTAACGCCGGTACGTATCTGCTGTCGATACGCGCCGCAAATAGGTTGTTTAATAAAAAATTGATAATAAATAACTAATAAAAGTGAAAAACGAATTAAAAAAGAATAAATATTTTGCGATATTGTATTTGTTTTTTATAACAATATCAGTATTTATTTTGCTAATATTTTCAAAATCGGAAATACAAATAGCTGTAAATAAATTAAATTCTCCGTTTTTTGATATTTTTTTCAAAAACATAACTTACTTAGGCACAGGTTATTTGCTTGGAGTTTTGTTTATTGTTTCATTATTTTTCAATAAAAAATTTGCACTTCAAGTTGCTATTTCGTCTATAATTATGGGAACGGTAGTTTTTTTGATGAAGTCGTTTATTTTTTCGGAGCGTCCCGTAACTTATTTTGAGTATTCGCACCCGACCGACTATGTTTTTCACTTGGTCAAAAATGTACAACTGCATCATTATTCGTCGTTTCCGTCGGGACACACGGCTACTGCGTTCACATTTTTTTTCCTGTTAAATATTTTTGTTGATAATAACAATAAAATTTGGCAGATTGTTTTTTTCGCATTAGCTTTGTTAGTCGGATATTCGCGAATGTACTTGATGCAACATTTTTTTATAGACGTTGTAACCGGCTCATTTATAGGTTTATCCAGCGTTTGTATTTCTGTATTTATTATGAAAAAAATAAAAAATAATAACAATGAAAATCTTTAAATTTTTATCAATAATATTCATCGTTAGCGCGGTTTTGGTGTCGTGCGACCACTATTCTAAAAAAGAAATAGCTATGTACTATTCGGACAGCATTCCGAAAATAGAATATTTTTACAAATTTTATGGCAACAAAGAATATATCGCCAAAGAAGTTCGATATTTTCCGAACAAAACGGTGATGATAGAAGGATATTTTAACGAAAAAGGCGAAAAACACGGAAAATGGACGCGATATTACGAAAATGGCAAGAAAAATAGCGAAGAAGAATATGTAAACGGACTGAAAAACGGGAAATCCGTTGAATGGTATATGTCGGGTGAAAAAACTTTTGAGGTAAATTACGTAAACGATATGCCGGACGGAAAATGGATTATTTGGGACGAAACCGGCAAAAAAATCAGTTCGGAAGAGTACAAAAACGGACAAATCGTTAGATAATTTGTCGGAAAAATGAGGTGGTTTAGTTTTGGCTTTGCCAACCAAAAAAATTATAATTTACAATAATTTATAAAATCAAAAAATATAAAAAAATGGAAAGAATCTTAGTTATTGGAGCATCAGGACAAATCGGAAGCGAGCTTGTGCCGGCGCTGAGAGCAATTTATGGTAACGACAACGTTTTTGCAAGCGACCTGAAAGAACCTGCCGACGACGTGAAAAATGCCGGTCCGTGGGCGGTGATTGATGTTTTGGATACAAAACGGCTTGTGCATTTTATCATCAGACATAAAATTACGCAAGTGTATCATTTGGCGGCTGTTTTGTCGGGCAATGCGGAAAAAATACCGCTTCAAGCGTGGAATATCAACATGCAAAGCCTTATGAATATTTTGGAAATTGGTAAAGAAATTCCGGAATTGAACAGAATATTTTGGCCAAGTTCTATTGCTGTTTTTGGTCCTACAACTCCGCGTCAAAATACTCCGCAACTAACTATCACTGAGCCAAATACAGTTTACGGTATCAGCAAGTTGGCGGGCGAAAGATGGATAGAATATTATCACCAAAAATATAATTTGGACATCAGAAGCATCAGGTATCCGGGACTAATCAGCTACAAAACCGAACCCGGAGGCGGAACAACCGATTACGCTGTTGAAATTTTCTACGACGCCGTAAAAACCGGTAAATATCAATGTTTTTTGAAAGAAGATGCCTACTTGCCAATGCAATTTATGTCCGACGCCGTGCAAGCAACAGTTTCGTTGATGCAAGCCGACCGCGATAAGTTATCTATTCATTCGAGCTACAACGTTGGCGGAATCAGTTTTTCGCCAAAAGGAATTTACGAAAGTATCAAAAAATATATACCCGAGTTTGAGATTGTTTACAAACCCGATTTCAGACAAGCAATAGCCGAATCGTGGCCTGCAAATATCGACGATTCGACAGCGCGAAAAGATTGGGGCTTGACCGACAAATACGATACTATCGACAAACTGACACAGGTCATGCTGAAGGGTATTGGCGAAAAATTTGGGAAAAAGGTTTTGTAAAAAACTTAAATTTGCAAAGCAAATTGCGCTAATTTTTATCGGCAATTGGCTAAGTTTTTCGTAACGAAAAAAAAACTGCTGATTTAAGGTAAAAATGTATCCCGAGAATGTCAATATTTCAAAAATCAACAATTTATAGCGCATTTTTAATTTAGAAAACCCCGTTTTTTTGATAGAAACATCAAGAAAAACGGGGTTTACACCAATCGCGTAGCGATTATTTTTGTAGTCCTCGATGAAAATCAAGGAATTTGTATTTTCGGAATCGCCCGAAATAACAACAAAACAGACAAAAAAAGCGAGATTTATCTCGCTTTTTTTTTGTTATGCAGTAACTAACTTTTCGTAGTCGTCTGCCGAAAGAAGATTATTTAAGTCATCAGGATTATTCATTTTAACTTTTACAATCCAACCTTCACCAAACGAATCAGTATTTATTAGTTCGGGAGCATCTTCAAGAGCTTCATTTTTTTCAAGCACTTCGCCACCGACAGCCATTAGCAAGTCAGCTACGGTTTTTACAGCTTCTACTGTTCCGAAAGTATCACCGGCTTCAAGAGTTTCGCCAATAACTTCTACTTCGACGTAAACGATGTCGCCTAATTCTTTTTGAGCATATTCGGTTATCCCCATAGTTGCTACATCGCCTTCTACTGATACCCATTCGTGGTCTTTTGAGTATTTTAAATTTTTTGGAATATTCATTTTTTCTTATTTAATTAGTTATACAAAATAATATTTTTTTATGTTGTTGAATGGAAATTTTATGCTTAAGACTATTGTAAGTGTTTGTTAGTCAGAAAAATACAGGCGTTTTAAGCATGCAATCATCAGTTTGTAAATTTATGAAAAGCATTTTAATAAAGCAACTTTTTTTATATTTTTTATTATAAACACTTGGATAAATTATGAATTGTTAATTATAAATTGTGAGTTATGTGTTTGATAATCAGGGTGTTGGCTTGTTTGTGCGTTCTGAAAAATGAGTTTATCAGCTTGATATCAAAAAACATAGAAATATTTGGAATTTAGTAAATTTAAGGCTCCTCCCAGCACCAACCGCCAATGGCTAACGGCCAACACCAAGAACTGTATAGTAAGTTTTTAGAGTTTAAAAATGCTAACGGCCAATACCTAACACCCAACACCCAACACCCAACACCCAACAACCCAACAGCTACAATTTCAGTCCCATAACCAATACGTCGTCCAATTGCTTAAACTCTTCGCCGTCTCTATTTATCCAGTTTTCAAATATTTCATTGTAAATTTCACGTTGTTCAGACATAGGCAGTTTATGATTTTTCAAAAACATTTCACGCAATTTTTTTGCGCTAAATTTCTTGCCGGCTTCGCCGCCAAACTGGTCCTGAAAACCATCAGAGAACATATAAATTCGGTCTCCTTCTTGATAGTCTATGTAAGTGTTCGTAAATTCAGATTCATTTTTGAAATAATGATACCCAACCGGCATTCTATCGGCTTTTGAAACAGTCAATTCCTCATTTCTAATCAACAAAAGCGGATTGTAAGCCCCCGAGAAATTTATCGTTTTTTCTTTTTTGTCTATTATAACAAAAGCCATATCCATACCCTCTTGCATTTTGCTATTGTCCTGAACATCATTAACAAGCGAAGAGATAATCATTTCGCGCATTTTGTTCAACACATCGGCGGCAGTAATATCTTGGGGTTTTGAGCTATACTCCTGATTAACAATCTGATTCAAAAACGAAATTCCCAGCATACTCATAAACGCGCCCGGCACACCGTGTCCGGTACAATCGGCAGCCGTAACACAAAATTTGTCGCCCAATTTTGAAGCCCAAAAATAATCACCCGAAACTATATCGCGCGGTTTGTACAACACGAAGAAGTCGGCCAGATTTTCTTCTAAAACCTCGTACGGTGTCAGCAAAGCCCGCTGTATTCGGCGTGCGTAGTTGATACTTGACGTAATTTCTTTGTTTTGTTTTTCCAAAAATACCTTTTGTGTGTCAATTTCATCTCTTTGAGCTGCTATTTCTTCGTTACTTTGGTTCAATTGTGCGTTTTTCAGAGTAATTTCGTCGTTTTTATCCTTCAACATTTTGTTGTTTTTAGCTTTTTGTTTGTAACTTCTGAAAATCAAAAACAAAACAACCAACAACATCAAAATTCCGGCAATAAATACCCTTGAAAGCAATTTTTGACGTTTTATTTTAGCGGCTTGTATTGCATCTTTCTTTTGTTGTTCCAATTCTTGCAATTTTTGTTTTTTATCAAACTCGTATTGCATCGAAAGTTGGGTCATTTCTTTGGCTTTAGAGTCGTCGTACAAAGAATCTTTCAGATCTGAATATTTCTCGTAATATTCGTAAGCTAATTTATAGTTCTTTTTATCTTTGTATGTGTTTGATAAAGAAAACATTATAGCGTTGGTAACTTGGTCTGTTTCCATTTCTTCGGACAGTGCCAGCGCTCTTTTCAGATATACCAAAGAATTGTCATAGTCCTTAACTTTGTAGTAATAATCTCCCAAACTTTTTAGCGAATTTAAAATACCAAAAACATTTTCTATCTCTTCTCTGAGTACTAAACTTTTATTCAAATAAAAATAAGCTCTATCATATTCTTTTTTGGTCAAATAAACCTCGCCAATGGCGTTGTAGCCCATAGCTTCAATTCTTTTTTCGCCAATTTTAGCACTAACATTTATACAGAGTTTAGAATAAAATATAGCGCTGTCCAGCTGTTGATCTCCTAAAACGGAGTCTTGTTTTTTCTTTTTATCGTATGAGCCTGTTGCTAAGTTATAGTAAAGACTTCCGATGCCCAGATAGGTGCTGCTGATGTTGGCTTTATCATCAACCATCTTAAAAACCTCTAATGCTCTGTTGAAATAAGCAAGGGCAGAATCTTCATAATTTTCTATAGACGAAAACAAAATCCCGATTGATTTTAGTGTTTTGGCTTTGCCCAAAGTGTCTTGTAATTCTTCTGTTAATTGCAAACTTTTGAGAAAAAAGTTAAACGAAGGTTCCCAGCCTCCTATTTGACTATGTATATTGCCCAGATTTCGGTAAACCAAAGATTGTCCTTTTTTGTAATTAGCTTTTTGGAAATACTCCAAACTTGAATTATATAATTCTAAGGCTTGCTGATAATCGGCACGATAGTAGTAATATGCCGCCAAATTTTTCTTAGCTGTTCCAACGCCTTTCCAATACTCCAATTTTGTTGCCAATTCGATACTTTTTTCGGCACAAAAAACCGAATTTATTGAATCAAAATAACTAATTTGCCAAATCAATTTATTGTAGGCAATTACTTTGTTGGTATCGTCTGCAAGTTTTCCGATACTATCTATTTCAAATTTTATTTCTTCATCTGTTTGAGAGTATATTTTTATCGGTATTATCATCAAACATACGACTACTAATATTATTGTACGTTTCAACGTTTTGTTTTTTTTTACCAATGCAAAGTAATACTATTTTTTATTATCTTGCAAGATGTTTATGTTTAAACTTAGTTTTTTTTAGAAGTTTTAATTGTTGCTAAAAAGAATAAGTCAAATTTTAAATATAAATTTGTGTACAAAAATATAACCAAAGACAACAAAAAAACAAACACATAAGACTTTTGACGTTAAAATTAAAGTGTTAAAAATTCTAATTTTAATTATGACTTTACTCTATGTTTGTAATGTAAGATGTTGATTGTTAGTTTGTTACGTGTGTCTTTTTTACGTGTTTAAAAATATTTTAAATTATTTATTAATGTGTACGTAATTCTTTTCGTCATACAAAAAATAAAAAACTTGCAAGTTCAAAATCTAAATTTTACATTTTGGGCGATTAAATTAACTCCAAAATTTATAGAAATATGAAAGCTTAAATTGAGAACGGTGTAAATTATCATAAAATACTGATTAACAAGACACTACAATCTGTTCTTATGAGGATTTTATTTCACTTCAATTTAACCGCAAAGAACGCAAAGTTAAGCGCAAAGAACGCAAGAGTTTAATCTTTTTTTGCGACCTAAAAGCCTTGTTTTTTTTGCAAAAAACATCAAATCCCCGCATTCCATTTCATTCCATACGGGGCTACAAATATATCACCCCTACGGGCAGGATTGATTGGTTCTAATTTTAACCGCAAAGGTCGCAAATTTTTGCTGTAAAAAATATCGGTGTTCCCCCGATTTACATCGCAGGGCTGTTAAGTTCTAAAATAATTAAAAAGTTCGTTAAATTTTGCATTAAATATTATTTGACTTTCAGTAATCGAATGACTACCATATTTTCT
>PDWI01008906.1_pt1 | contig 11673 bp, 6 predicted proteins | sample 1430891 | NCBI WGS metagenome assembly PDWI01 (sample SAMN01162508, study PRJNA174530) | Oral metagenome, whole genome shotgun sequencing project. | biome: Marine environment; feature: Marine mammal; material: Swab sample of the gingival sulcus; isolation source: swab sample of gingival sulcus...
CAATCACTATAAAAGATTGTTGCAAGAAAAAGAAGACGATGAGGTAGAGATAGAAAAATCCAATATCGTAATGGTGGGTTATACAGGAACAGGTAAAACGCTTTTGGCAAAAACGATAGCCAAAAAGTTAAACGTTCCTTTTACCATTGTTGATGCAACGGTGCTAACAGAAGCAGGATATGTGGGCGAAGACATTGAGGGAATTATCACTCGTTTATTGCAAGTCGCCGATTATGATGTGAAATCAGCAGAAAGAGGCATTGTATTTATTGATGAGATAGATAAAATTGCTCGTAAAAGTGACAATCCAAGTATCACACGAGATGTGAGTGGGGAAGGTGTACAACAAGGTTTGTTGAAACTCTTGGAAGGTTCGGTGGTCAATGTAGCTCCACAAGGTGGAAGAAAACATCCTGACCAAAAGTTTGTACAAGTCAATACCAACAATATTCTGTTTATCTGTGGTGGTGCTTTTGACGGAATAGAAAAACGAATTGCTACTCGCTTAAATACCAGAGTTGTTGGTTATAATTCTAGCATTGACAACGAGCAGATAGATAGAGATAATCTTTTACAGTATATTGCACCACAAGACTTAAAGGCTTTTGGTTTGATACCTGAAATTATCGGTCGTTTGCCTATTCTTACCTATTTAGAACCGCTGGATAAAGAGGCTTTAATTCGTATCTTAACAGAACCTAAAAACTCCATTGTAAAGCAGTTTAAGAAACTCTTTAAAATGGACGATATAGAACTTACGTTTGAACCGGAGGTGTTAGAATATATTGTTGATAAAGCGATTGAGTTTAAGTTGGGAGCGAGAGGATTGCGTTCTATTACCGAAACAATTATCACAGATGTAATGTATGAACTTCCTTCCAAAGAGGAGAAAAAATGGGTGGTTACTTTGGCAGATGCCCAAGAGAAAATCAATAAAATCAATGCAAATCGATTAAAAGTGTCGTAAATCAGTTCAATAAAAAAGTTGAAATAACCTAAAATACAATAGAGAGTGTTCCAGAAGTCTTGGACACTCTCTATTATTTCTAAAATATTGATAAAAAAAGTTTGTGATATTGAATTGATTTTATAATAACCTTTCTGAGGAGTTGGTTAAGTCCCTGCGTTTTGAAGTAGCATTCTGCCGATAGGCGGTAAGTCCCCGTCGTTGATAGTAACATTCCGCCAACAGTCGGTAAGTTGAATTTCATTTAAAGATGAGTTTCGCCAACAGTCGGTAATTCCCTGCGTTTTGAAGTAGTATTCCGCCGATAGTCAGTAAGTCCCCGTTATTGATAAGTAATATTCCGCCAACAGTCAGTAAATTAAAAGTAGAATTACCACACTCATCGTTGTTCTATTTAATTACATTATCTTTTATAGCAATTAAAATATCTTGTTGTTTTATTTGGTGTAATTTTGTTTGTCTTTTGTTGTTCAATCGCTCTGTTTTTTATATTTTTGTTGCCAATAACTTTTAATAAATAAAAAAATGAAAATAGAAACATCACGACAAGTTGTAGATTGGGCGTTGGAATTTATGAAAAAAGCGAGTGCTGAAATCAGCCCACAAGAGAAAAAAGAGCAAGATAAGTATGCCGACTTGGTACAGAATCCCAATGACAAAATCTTGATGTCAAAGATATTGGATGAAAGTTCGCAGATACGAGATGAGAAGAAGTTGGCACAACGTATTCGTATTCTATTGGATAGATACGGTGTTCCCGCTTTTTTCAATGCAACAGATAACCTTTTACTTCAACTCTATAAATATGCAGGGTATCACGTTCCGCAAATCTCTGTTCCTATTTTCAAAAAAAGGTTAAGAGATGAAACATCATCTGTGATTATCAACCAAAGAGAAGATTTATTGACTGCTCATTTACAAAAAAGAAAAGAGCAACAGATAGGACAAAATGTAAACCTTTTGGGTGAAGTGGTTTTGGGTGATGATGAAGCCAACAAACGTTACGAGCACTATATGGAGGCATTAACAGACCCAAAAATCAACTACATTTCGGTTAAATTGTCAGGAATTTATGCACAAATCAATCCGTTAAATTACGATAATTGCAAAAAAGAACTTTGTGATTTAATGGGAAATATTTATGAGCAAGCCAAAAATTATCCTGATGTTGATAAACAAGGAAACAAACGGTATAAATTTGTCAATTTGGATATGGAGGAGTACAAAGATGCTGAATTGACATTGGACGTATTTTTGAGTGTGATGTCCCAAGAGCGTTTCAAAGATTTGACAGCAGGAATTGTGATACAAGCCTATCTGCCTGATGCCGAATTGTTGTACGACAAATTGGTTACTTTTGCTAAAAAACGCTACTCTGACGGAGGAGCACCGTTAAAAGTGCGTTTGGTAAAAGGTGCAAACTTGCAAATGGAAACCATCGTTTCGTCTATCAAAGATTGGGAAAATCCTGTTTTGGATAGCAAAGTGGAAGTAGATGCCAACTATTTACATATTTTGGATAAAGCGTTGTTAAAAGAGAATGCCGAAGCCTTGAACGTGGGAGTTGCTTCGCACAATTTCTTTACTATTGGTTATGCGTATTTATTGTCCGAAAACAATGGTTCTGAGGATTATGTCAGTTTTGAAATGTTGGAAGGAATGGCAAACCATCTGCCTCGTGTAATGAGAAAATTGCAGAAAAAAATCATCTTATATACGCCTGTGGTTTCTGATGAACATTTCTTAAATGCTGTTTCGTATTTGGTTAGAAGAATGGACGAAAACACAGGAAAAGATAACTTTTTGACCTATTCATTTAACTTAAAAGAGGATAGCGAAGAGTGGCATTTCTTAAAAAGTCAGTTTGAGAAAGCCTTTGAGTTGAAAGAAAAGTCAAAAGGTTTTGTAAAACGCACTCAAAACCGTTTAACAGAAAAACCTCGTAAGGCAGATTTGACGCATTTTGTCAACGAGTCTGATACCGATTTTGATTTACCTGCTAACAGAAAATGGGCAGATGAGATTAGAGAAAAATGGCAGAAAAAAGCAAACGATACACCTTATCAAATTCCTGTTCAAGTGGGAGATAAAGAGATTTTATCAAACGAAAACAAAACCAAAACATACATTGATAGAAGTCAGCACACCGAAGAGATTTCTGTTTGTCAAGTGCAACAAGCAACTACTGAGATGATAGACGAAATAGTGAAGATTTCTGATACAGATAAATCCGAATGGAGAAAGACGAGCCTTGATGAAAGAAACAAAATTTTGCACCGAGTGGCTGGTAATTTGGTGGCAAAACGTGGCGATTTAATCGGCTGTATGGCTGCCATTACAGGGAAAACATTCAACGAGGGCGATGTGGAAGTATCGGAAGCAATTGATTTTTGTCGTTTCTATCCCATTTCTATGCAGAAGTTTGAGAATTTGAAAACAGTAAAAAATACGCCAAAAGGTATCGTTTTGGTGATTCCACCTTGGAACTTCCCAACAGCTATTCCAGTCGGTGGTGTGGTTGCTGGGTTGGCAACAGGTAACTCGGTGATATTGAAACCTGCAACCGATTCTTATCCTATTGCGTGGGAATTTGTACAAAGTTTCTGGGAAGCAGGAGTGCCAAAAGATGCGTTGCAAATTGTTTCGCCTGATAGCCGAGAAGGATTGACAAAATTAACCACCAATCCAGCCATTAAGCATATTATAATGACAGGAGGAACGGACACAGCATTTAGAATTTTGGAAAACAACCCAACAACTCCACTTTCAGCAGAAACAGGAGGAAAGAATGCCATTATTCTGACAGCCAAAGGAGATAGAGACCACGCTATTTTGAATATTGTGAAATCTGCCTTTGGAAATGCAGGACAAAAATGTTCGGCTTGTTCGCTTTTGGTGGTAGAAAAAAGCGTTTACAACGATCTTGATTTTAAGTTAAAACTAAAAGATGCGGTGTTGAGTATGCATACGGGAAGTGCTTGGAATGGAGGAAATTTGATTGGTCCTATGGTTACCAATACCAACGACAAACTGCTTCACGCTATTGACAATATGGAAGAGGGCGAAGAGTGGCTTGTAGCACCCGAATTTATTGATAAAGATAGATATATTTTGAAACCTTGTGTTAAATGGAATGTTCGTCAAGGAAGTTATACTTTTGAAAATGAATTGTTTGGTCCATTGTTGGCAGTGGTTTGTATGGACGATTTGAAACACGGAATTGAGCTGGTTAATTCGGGAGAATATGGTTTGACATCAGGTATTCAAAGTTTGGACGAAAGCGAACGATTGCTTTGGAAAAATAGCATTGAGGCAGGTAATTTGTACGTTAATCGTGTCATAACAGGTGCTATTGTTCAGCGTCAACCGTTTGGTGGAATGAAACGCTCTGCATTTGGTGGCGGTATCAAAGCAGGTAGCGAGAATTATGTAAGTACATTTGTGAATTTCACAGAAACAGCTAAAAAAGAGAAAACTGTTTCGAATATAGAGCATTTACAGAAATTCAAAAAACACTTAACAGAAAGGGAACTTAATCGTTTGCATCGTGCTGTTGATAGTTATGCGAAAAATTGGAAACAAGAGTTTGGAGTGGAACAAACAACGCAAGAGTTGGTGGGAGAATTAAACACATTCCGTTATCTTCCTTTGAAAAATATTGTCATCAGAGTATTACCCAATGACAAACTAATTGATGTTTTACTTTGTGTTTTAGCAAGTAAAATGGCAAAAACACCTGTTGCATTGAGTTTAACTCCAAAAGATGATAAATTTATTGTTTTACAGAGTTTGTTGTCAAAAGATATTAGTTTCTTTGAACGTACTGATGATGAATTTGTGGCTGATATGAAAAATTTTGAACGCATTAGAACTTGTTCTGATAAATTGCCGTTAAGTTACTATTTACAAGCAGCAAAATTGGGCAAACACATTGCTTCTGCCAAGCCATTAGTGGAGGGTAGGATAGAGCTATTGCACTATTTGAAAGAACAAAGTATCTCTTACGAATATCATCGTTACGGAAGTTTTGCTCAGGAAGATGCTTCTTGGTAGTTTATTTATCAAAATTTAATTTTGCTTTAAATAAAGAGATAGAACTCATTTAATATTTTAGTTAAAAACTAAAAGTTTAAATGAGTTCAAATAAAAAAGTATAGATAACTTCAATGTATTTTTTTATAAAAAACACATTTTCTATTCTATTTTTTTGTAGTTTTGCACTTTGAAAATATTTTATCAATAAAAAGAAACAGAATGAAAGAACAAATGACAACAACATTAAGAGATTCAAAAGTGGCAAGATGGTCGGCTTTGGCAATAATCTCAATCACAATGTTTGCAGGATATTTCCTAACAGACGTAATGTCTCCATTAAAACCAATGTTAGAACAGCAATTCGGTTGGTCAAGTACCAATTACGGACTTTTTACAAGTGCTTATGGTTGGTTTAATGTTTTTCTCGGAATGCTTATTATAGGCGGGATTATTTTGGACAAAATGGGTGTTCGCTTTACAGGATTAATGGCTGCTGGAATAATGGTTGTTGGTGCGGGGCTTAAATATTGGGCTATTAGTAATCCAATGATACATCAAATAAATATATTAGGTAAATCTATGCCGAGTCAAATTTTTTACGCTTCATTAGGATTTGCAATCTTTGGTGTAGGAGTAGAAATTGCGGGTATTACGGTTTCTAAAATTGTAGTAAAATGGTTTAAAGGGAAAGAGATGGCATTGGCTATGGGAATGCAAATGGCGGTTGCAAGATTGGGAACGATGTTAGCATTGGTAGCACCTGTACCATTGGCAGAATTTTTTACCAACAATCACAAGCAAATCATTAATGGTACTTTAACAGAAAGTGTTGCACCGAATGTTTCTGCACCCATTGCTTTTGCTTTAATATTATTGGTTATAGGTTTTATCACTTTCTTTATCTATATTGGAATGGATAAAAAATTAGAAGCATCTGAAACAACGGTAGAAACTGAAGAAGACAAATTTAGATTTAGTGATATTTTACAAATTGTGGCTAATAGAGGATTTTGGTTAATCGCTATATTGTGTGTATTGTTTTACTCATCAGTATTCCCATTTATAAAATATGCAGCTGATTTAATGGTAAATAAATATGGTTTAAGTCCAAAAGTAGCAGGTATTATTCCAAGTTTATTGCCATTAGGAACGCTATTTTTAACACCAATTTTCGGTAGCATTTATGATAAAAAAGGAAAAGGAGCAACCATTATGATTATTGGTGCTGTTTTAATTTTATTTGTTCATACTATTTTTGCTCTTCCTATCCTAAATACTTGGATTGTTGCTGTAATTTTAGTTGTGATTTTAGGAATTGCTTTATCATTAGTGCCTTCGGCAATGTGGCCATCAGCACCGAAAATTATCCCAGAAAAACAGTTAGGAACAGCTTTTTCTCTAATCTTTTGGATACAAAATTGGGGCTTAATGGGAGTTCCGTTGCTAATTGGATATGTTTTGGATAAATCAAACCCTGAGGTTGTTTTAGCCAAAGAGCAAGGGTTAGCCAATATTCCTGCTTATGATTACACCAATCCAATGTTAATTTTTGCAGGATTAGGATTATTAGCCATTATCGTTGGTTTGCTTTTGAAAGCAGAAGACAAGAAAAAAGAATATGGATTAGAATTACCAAATATTAAGAAATAATTTAATACAAAGAATAAAATATAAAAGTCTTACATCTAAAAAATTATAAAAAAAATGGAAAATAATGAATTAACACAAGTAACGAAAAAAGCAGAAGTTTGGTTAAATGGAAATTATGACCAAGAAACAAAAGAGAAAGTTCAACAAATGCTTTCTGCTGATGACAAAACAGAATTGATTGAGTCTTTTTACAAAGATTTAGAATTTGGAACAGGTGGTTTGCGTGGAATTATGGGCGTTGGTTCTAATAGAATGAATAAATACACCGTAGGAGGTGCAACGCAAGGTTTATCCAACTATTTGAAAGCACAATTTTCGGGTTTACACCAAATAAAAGTGGTTATCGGACATGATTGTAGAAACAATAGTAAATTGTTTGCTAAAATCGCAGCTGATATTTTCTCTGCCAATGGTATTAAAGTGTATCTTTTTGAAGATTTGCGTCCAACACCTGAAATCTCGTTTGCAATCCGTCATTTTGGTTGTCAAAGTGGTGTAATGATAACCGCTTCGCATAACCCAAAAGAGTACAACGGTTACAAAACATATTGGGAAGATGGTGCTCAAATTATCGCTCCACACGATGTGAACATCATCAATGAAGTGAGCAATATTTCGTCTGTTGATGAGATTTTATTTGACGGAAATAGCGAATTGATTGAAATAATCGGAAAAGATATTGATGATATTTATATTGAAAAAGTGAAAAGCTTATCATTAGCACCACAGGCAATTAAAAATCACAAAGATTTGAAAATTGTTTTCTCGCCAATGCACGGAGCAGGGGTGGAAATGGTGCCAAGAGCTTTGAAAGCCTTTGGTTTTGAAAATGTTATTAGAGTAGAAGAACAATTTGAGGTAAATGGAAACTTCCCAACGGTTGTATCGCCTAACCCGGAAGACCCTGCGGCTTTAACTTTGGCATTAAAATTAGCGAAAGAAAAAGATGCAGATTTGGTTATGGCAAACGACCCTGATGCTGATAGATTGGGTATTGCTGTAAAAAATAATAAGAACGAATGGGAACTTATGAATGGAAACCAAACGTGCCTTTTATTCACTTATTATTTAATCAAAAGATGGCAAGAATTGGGCAAATTAACAGGTAAAGAGTACGTTGTAAAAACGATTGTAACAACGGAAGTTATCAAAGATATTGCTCAAAAAGAGAATGTTGAAATGTACGATTGTTACACAGGTTTCAAATGGGTAGCATCCATTATTAGAGAAAATGAAGGTGTAAAACAATACATTGGAGGTGGCGAAGAGAGTTACGGATTTTTACCAGAAGACTTTGCAAGAGATAAAGATGCTGTGTCAAGTTGTTCGCTTATGGCGGAAATCACTGCTTGGGCAATGGACAACGGAAAAACGCTTTTTGAATTGCTACAAGATATTTATATTGAGTATGGTTTTGGTAAAGAACAAGGAATTTCTGTTTACAAAAAAGGAAAAACGGGAGCAGAAGAGATTGCTCAAATGATGACCAATTTCCGTGAAAATCCACCTAAACAGATAGCAGGTTCTACCGTTAAAGTAATTAAAGATTATCAAACCTTGGAGGTTAAAAATGTGGAAAATGGCGAAGTACAAAAAATAGAGATGCCAGCTACCACAGCTACTTCTAACGTATTGCAATTCTTTACAGAAGACGGTACTAAAATTTCTGTTCGTCCATCGGGTACAGAGCCTAAAATCAAGTTTTATATTGAGGTAAGAGGTGAAATGAAATCAAGAGAAGAGTATGATGCTGCTGATAAAAAAGCAACGGAAAAAATCAATGCTGTAAAAGCTGATTTAGGAATTTAATTATTAACATATTAAAAAAAAGTAAAATGAAAAAAGTATTTTTAAGCCTATTATTGGCAAGTTTAGTAATGGTATCGTTTCAGTCTTGTAATGACGAAGATGACAACCCCAAAGGAGGAAAAACAGAATTAACATTAAAAGGGAATATTCTTATTTCTCCTCACGTACAAGGATTTGATGAAAGTGCTACAGCGTGTGCTTATGCAATTTATGATGATGAAAAAACAGAAGGTCGTGAACTTTTAGGGGAATCCAAAATTAAAAACAATAAGTTCAAAATTAAACTTAAAAAACCTTCTGATAAAGTTTTAATGAGTTATTTTACTGATGAAATACCTGATAAAGTAACCATTAGTGATAAAAATGTTAAGACAACTACGATTCCTGGATTAATTGTTAAGCAACAAGGTGATGATTATGGACAACTTATTTATAGTAATACTGATTTTATGACTGCTAGTATAGAAGCACAACAAACAGGTGTTATGAAAATAAATGCAATCGTTTATGTTTACGCTGACCGTTCTGCTGATATTTCAGGAACATATACAGAAGATGACGATGATGAAGTAACGAATTATACAGTAAATCTACAATTAAAAAAAGGTTGGAATATTATTCAATTACACACAGAAATAAAAGATGACGCTGAAAATAAAACAGAAATGACAACAATATCATCTGTTACTTCTGACTATAAATGGGTATTTATTAAAGGCTAATGTCTTTATTCAAAATAGATTAAATGAAATATATTAACTAAAACATTATTAAATCCCTTGTGTTTTTTATATAGAAAGCAAGGGATTTTTTTATTAAAAAATAATATTATGAAGAAAAAAGTATTTTTAAGCCTACTTTTGGCAAGTTTAGTAATGGTGTCGTTTTCATCTTGTAAAGATAAGGATGAACCGAACAACAGTAACAAAAGAATAGAAGGAATTATTGATAAAAGTGGTATTTTTAGTAAAAATTTAGCACCAAGAGTTAATTTAGATGAGTATTTTGTAGAGGTTAAATTAACAACAATAATCAATGATGCTTATGAAATAATGACAAAGAGTGATATTAAAGACAACAAGTTTTCATTAGAACTCAAAAAACCGACTATTCCGTTGGTAAAAATAAGCGATATTCTCAAAGGAGAAAATATAACAATTAGCAATAAAGATGCTAAAATAGTGGCTGTTGAAAACTTAAAAGTTAAGAAAAAAGACAATGATAAGTTTTTAGGTAATTTACAATATATAAAATCGAATCTAAAAGATATTTTGGAAAAACAAGATGATGAGAAAATTGATATAGCCAAGATAAGTTCAATAGCCTTTTTATATGTGGATCGTGATGTAAAAATAACAGGTACAACAATCTATGAGCAAGCAGAAAATATTGAAACCATTTTTAACTTAAACTTAAAAAAAGGTTGGAACATTATTAAAACAACTCGCATAAAAAATTATAATACAGGCGTAGAAAAAGAAGAATCAACAGTTCTTTCAAAAATGCCAACCGATTATACTTGGTATCTTGTACGTTAATAGAATTCTTAAACATTATCAAATCCCTTGTGTTTTTTATATAGAAAGCAAGGGATTTTTTATTCTTTTTAGAAACAAAATTTTAATTTGATACTATTTTGAACAATGTTTTATTTTTCTGTTGTTTAGATAGAAAATGTATTTTTGAGAGGACGGTAGGATGAAGCAAACTTATAAAAATAGAAATATGAACCAACAATACCTTAATTATAATCAAGTTTTACGCAAAGAGTTTGGCGAACGGATTCAGAAAATTTCTATCAATGCAGGTTTTACTTGTCCAAATCGTGATGGTAGTAAAGGAGTTGGTGGCTGTACGTATTGTAACAATCAGACGTTTATACCCAAATATTGTAAACCGATAAAATCCGTTTTTCAACAAATTAACGAAGGGATTGATTTTTTTAAGCATAAATATCCTACCCAAAAATATTTCGCTTATTTCCAAAGTTATACCAATACCTACGGTGATTTGCAACACTTAAAAGATATTTATGAGGAAGCTCTCGCACATCCACAAGTCGTTGGTTTGGTGGTGGGTACTCGTCCCGACTGCGTAAATGATGAAATTTTGGACTATTTTGCCGAATTAAATCAAAAATATTACGTGATGATAGAGTATGGTGTGGAAAGTACCAACAACAGAACGTTGGATTTAATCAATCGTGGGCATAACTTTGAGTGTTCGGTAGAAGCAATAAAAAAAACACATGAGCGAGGCATACGAACAGGAGGGCATTTGATTTTGGGACTTCCGTCTGAAAGCCGAGAAGAGATTTTGGAACACGCTCTGAAAATGTCGGAACTACCCATAACTATTATCAAACTTCATCAGTTGCAGATTATCCGTAAAACAATAATGGAAAGTCAGTTAGAAAAATATCCTAAGTGGTTTAATCTTATGAGTGCCGAAGAGTATGTGGAATTAGTTATTGACTTTATGGAACTTTTGAACCCCAAAATTGCCATTGAGCGTTTTATTTCTCAATCTCCACGAGATTTACTGATTGCACCACACTGGGAGTTGAAAAACTTTGAATTTATTCATAAAGTACAAAAAAGAATTGCAGAAAGAAATACGTGGCAGGGGAAAAAATACGAAAAGTAATTTTATGATTAAAAATATTTTGTCTGACAAAAAATCTTTTCTCATTTTGTGAAATGAATAAAGTTAAAGTGGTTATCGGTTAAAATATTGCGAGGTAATTTTCAATAAATCATAAAACAGAAATTTTACAAACTTTTCATTTAATGAATAGTATTTATTTGCATAATACGTTATTTTTTAGTATCTTTGCAAGGCTTTCATTACAGCGCATCACGTAGTAATTAATACATTTATTTTAAAAACGTCTTGTCGGACATTGGTTCGGCAGGGCGTTTTTTGTTTGCCCTCCTGTTTCCTCCCAAAGGGAGGAAACAGGATAAAAGGAAGACCAACGAGAAGCGTAATTGCGATGAGCGAAGCGAAGAAGCAAACTCGTTCTAAATACTCAACAGCCAAACGCTAAAAAACAAAGGCTAATACAGACAGATAGCTTCACTCGTTCCTCCCTGGCTATGACGTTCATTAATAACCTGAGCTCGATTAATAATTTATTATAAATGAGTGTTTTAAAATCTTTCTATCTTTATAGTTATTATTATTGAGACAATTATTCTAATTCTCATACC
>PDWI01008907.1_pt1 | contig 11671 bp, 6 predicted proteins | sample 1430891 | NCBI WGS metagenome assembly PDWI01 (sample SAMN01162508, study PRJNA174530) | Oral metagenome, whole genome shotgun sequencing project. | biome: Marine environment; feature: Marine mammal; material: Swab sample of the gingival sulcus; isolation source: swab sample of gingival sulcus...
TGATGGTAGCAAGTGATCGTATTTCTGCCTATGACGTGGTTATGAACGAACCGGTTCCCGGCAAGGGGGAGATTTTGACCAAGCTTTCTCTGTTTTGGTTTGATTTACTTAAAGATATTGTTGGGAATCATCTTATAACTGCCGATGTAAACCAATACCCTGAAGCTTGTAGACCTTATGCAGATGTACTTAAAAATCGCTCAATGCTGATCAGGAAGACCAACCCCTTGCCCATCGAATGTATTGTGCGAGGGTATATTTCCGGCTCTTTTTGGAAAGCCTATCAAAAATCAAATGTTGTGTGCGGTTTTGAGCTGCCAGAAGGAATGAAGGAAGGGGAAAAATTTCCAGAACCCCTTTTCACCCCGTCTACCAAGGCTGAGGCTGGCGACCATGATGAAAACATCTCTCTCGAGCAGATGGAGGCCATTGTCGGCAGGGAGCGTACTCAGGAGATATCTTCAATCTGTGTGAAGCTGTATAAAACTGCCGCTGATTATGCTCTGTCCAAAGGGGTTATTATCGCTGATACCAAGTTTGAGCTTGGGTTGGTTGGCGACGAGTTGATTGTGATTGACGAAGTTCTCACTCCGGATTCTTCCAGATTCTGGCCGTTGGAAGACTATAAGCCAGGCCAGGGACAGCCCAGCTTTGATAAGCAGTTTTTAAGAGATTATCTTTCATCTCTTGACTGGGATAAAAATCCGCCAGCTCCTGTGTTGCCTGTAGATATTGTCGAAAAGACAAGTCTTCGTTATCAGCAGGCATTGAAGCTGATCAAAGGTTAAGAGCGGCGGTTACTGTTGCAACAGGTCTCACCATGTATAAAGAATTTTATCAACTATCCTGTGCGCCTTTTAGCGATCAGAGGGAAAATTTGCATTGCTGGACGAGTAAACACGGCAGCGCAATATTTGATGAATTAAAGAACCTGCTGGTGGAAAACAGCGGTGTTTTTGTTCTCTCAGGGGATGCGGGGGTTGGTAAAACCTTTTTGGTTGACAGCTTGCTGGACACAATGGATGAAAACTTTATGGTTGGATATTGTTGTCTATACGACCAGGATCAAATGCGGTTTTATAATCAGATCTTGTCTGGATTTGGTATACAGGCAGCGGTAACCGCGAAAGTGCAGTTTTATCTTCAGCTAAACCGATTTATGCAGCAGTGTTATAAGAATAACGACCACTTGCTGCTGGTAATAGATAACGCCCATGTTTTATCACAGGTGCTGTTGGATGATCTGCGCCAAATTGTGAACTTTGAGCATTCTGGTCAGAAGATCGTTCGGCTGTTGCTGGTTGGAAATCGTGAGCTGCCTGGGCTGCTCGAACATGAACAAAATCGAGCAATGCAGAAAAAAAAGGTGTCCTCTTTTGTTTTCCCCCGGCTTTCTGCAGCGGAAACCAGGGACTATTTCCTTTTCTGTCTTAAAAGTGCCAGCAGCAATGATAACATTTTTGATCGAAATGCCATTGATCTTATTATCCGTTATTCAAATGGCAAAATTTCAACTGTCAACGCATTGGGTGAAATGTCTTTAACTGTTGGTTGTAAGAATCAGCATCGGACCATTGGTACTGAGAGTGTTTTAAAGGCTGCAGAGGCATTACAGTTAAAGGGAATCAATGACGAAAACTGTATCGAGAGTGGGACGGCTCTGAAAAACAACTCCAATGGAAAAAAAAGAAAAACAGATATACCCGAACCGTTGAAGAAAAATGATACGGCAGAGGGAGATCGTTCCAGCAGCTGGTCGTTTGGATTAAAGGTCTTTGCTGTTTTTTGCGTAGTTGCTGTTGGTTATTTTGTTTCAACAATTGTCTTACCTGTCTGGCAGGGAAAACGAGAGTTCTGGTCCAGTCAATTTATTGAAGAGAAAAATCAAGGAGCAGCATTAAGTTTGGAAGATGATCTTACAAACGATAATGGGGCGAACAAGGGCCGTTCCCCTGCAAAAATAGACCCCAACGATCGACAAGAAAAACCGGTGAATACAATAAAGGAAGAACCGTAGACTTTTAGTAAGCTCCTTTTTAAAGCCTGAAAGATTAATATGGAACGTAACAAAAACAGGCAGAATATTGAGGTTTCTTTTTATTCTTGATGATTTTATTATGCCAAGTTGGTGTTTGTACAAAATGAGAAGAGTAAAAAAAAGTACGATTATTTTTTTACATGTAATATAATGTGGAAAAATTTATAAATTTCTTTACTAGATAATCAACGATGGCATTGCAAACGAAAACGACTCCCAAAAGAGCATCTGTGAAGAGGACTGTCAAGGATCGATCAGGTGCGGGGAAAATTAAAATTGGTGAGCTTCTCAGTAAAGCTGGATATATCACAACCACTCAACTTGAATTAGCCAAAAAAGAGTTACAACGAAATGGTGGGCGGTTGGGTTCGATCCTGCGTCAACTCGAATATATTGACGATGACACCATTTTTAATTTTTTGAGCAGACAACATAATTACCCTCCTGTAGTCATTGCTGACGAGCCTCCGGCTGCCGATGTTCTGAAATTGTTGCCATATGAAATTGCCAAGGAGTACATGGCGTTTCCTTTGCGGATGGCAGGAAATACCATGCAGATTACCATGGCAGAACCGTCCAACTATACTGCGGTTGAATCATTGCAGGACAAGTTGTCAAAAGAGCTTGCTGTTTGTGTATCAAAAGAGTCGGACATTGTTGAAGCCTATAAGAGACATTACGGAATTAGTGACGAAGAAGCCAATAATTTACTCGGTATTAAGGAAGAAACGGTTGAAGATATCGAAGTCACTGAGGTTGATGACTTTGGATCTATCGTTGCTGAGGCTGCCAGTGATTTTGAAATAGAGAGCATTGAAGAAGAAGAGGGTGTTGATCAGTTTGCTGCTTCCGATGCTCCAATTATTAAGCTTGTTAATGGTATTCTGATAAAAGCGGTACAGGAAGGGGTTTCTGATATCCATGTTGAACCGTATGAGAAAAGCATGCAGGTTCGTTACAGGAAGGACGGTTCTCTTTTTAAATCCATGAACTTACCGTTGAATATCAAAAATGCTCTTGTCGCCAGATTGAAAATTTTGTCCGGGTTGGATATTACCGAACGCAGAGTACCTCAAGATGGTCGTATTAAGATGCGGATGGGGAAAAATCGCTCGGTAGATTTCCGGGTATCATCTCTTCCGACCCTGTTTGGCGAGTCGGTTGTTCTTCGTATTCTGGACAAAGGGTCGCTCAATGTTGATCTAACTAAACTGGGGTTTGAGCAAAAGACCTTTGATGCGCTGAAACGCTGTCTTAAAAGACCGCAGGGACTGCTTCTGGTTACAGGACCTACCGGTTCTGGTAAAACCGTTACCCTGTATTCTTCACTTAATTCCATGAACAGTGAAGATATCAAAATTCTTACGGCTGAAGATCCGGTTGAATTTAACTTTAAAGGAATAAACCAGGTTAACGTCCATCAGGAAGTGGGTATGACCTTTGCCGCTGCTCTTAAAGCGTTTTTGCGACAGGATCCCGATATTATCATGGTTGGTGAGATTCGTGATATGGAAACTGCTGAAATTGCGATCAAGGCAGCTATGACAGGTCACCTTGTTTTTTCAACCCTGCATACCAATGATACTGCAGCAACCATTGGTCGTATGGTGGATATCGGAATTCCTCCTTATATGCTTGCTTCTTCCATTACCATGGTATTGGCACAGCGGCTTGGCAGACGGCTGTGTCCCGAATGCAAAAAGCCGGTTAAGTATGAGAAACAACAGTTACTCAGCGCCGGTTTTAAAGAAGATGAGCTTGATTCGTTAAAGCTTTATGGTGCGGTTGGTTGCGGCAACTGTAATGGCCTGGGATACAAAGGCAGGGTTGGTTTTTTTGAGTTAATGGAAGTTACCGATGAAGTCGCCAAGGCGATCAGTGCAGAGATCCCGGAAGATCAGTTGCGGAAGGTTGCGGTAAAAGAAGGGATGGCAACACTTCGAGATGCAGCTTTACAAAAATGCCGGGAAGGCATTACCAGTCTCGAAGAAGCGTTGCGCAGAACCGTTGCCCACAAGGAAAGTTTACCGGCATATCTGGTAAATCCCGATGAAGAAACCTATGAAGACGGTGACACGATTATCAGGGAAGGGAATAAAGATAAGGATTTCTTTAAACTTATCAGAGGAAGTTTGACAGTTATAAAGAGTGGCAAAAAAATAGCCGAACTTACCGAGCCAGGCGAGTTTTTTGGCGAAATGGCGGCAATTATTGGAGAGGTGAGGACTGCTTCAATTGTATCTCAGGGACGCAGTGTGGTGAAACGATACCCGGGAGATAAGATTGATGAGGTTATAGAAAATCATCCTGATGTTTCTAACCACCTGTTTAAAACCATGACTGTGAGATTGCAGAAATCAAATCAAATAATGGTTAAAATAGCAGGCGGTATGAAAAAACGAAGACCGACTCCGCCACCTCGTTAATTTCTCAGTGGCATTCTAAGGTTGTTTTTGCTGTGTTGCTTTAATATATGACAAAAGAGAAGAGAGTTCCTGTTAGAGTTACTGCATTGTTGGATGGTCGTCCCGGTCATGAGAAGCAGACTAAGGGGATTTTGCATGCCCTGTCAACTTTGGTTGATATTGAAGTAACGTATCAGAAAGTACCATTCAATTCTGTTATTGTTGACTTTTTAACCTTTTTAAAAATTATATTTCAGGTACAAAAAACGTCTTCACTTCCTCAATCTCCGCAACTACTTATTGGAACAGGAAGAAGAACACATCTTCCTTTGTTACAGCTCAAAAAGAAGTATGGTTGTCCTGTCATTACCTGTATGTCGCCATCGTTGGTGTTGAGAAAACAGTTTGATCTCTGTTTTATTCCATATCATGATGAAATAAAGGAGGGCTCAAATGTTTTTCATACCATTGGACCACCAAACACTTCAACGTCAGAAGGAGAGCATAAAACTGAAGAAGGGCTGATTTTGCTTGGCGGAAAAGACTACAGTCATTATTGGAATACCGATGATATAAAAAGAATAGTAGAAGATATTGTTACGGCAGATAAAACGACGAATTGGACGATTTCTTCTTCTCCACGAACACCAGCTTCAACCGTATCAATGCTTAAAAAACTGGATGACAATTTTTGTAACTGTACGTTTTTTGATTATAAAGATACTCCAGCCGGATGGATTGAAGAAAAATATGCACAATGTCAGAGAGTCTGGGTTACTGCTGATTCGATGTCGATGGTATACGAAGCAATGAGTGCGGGCTGTAGGGTTGGGCTGATTCCTGTTAAATGGAAAAAAAAGAAGTCAAAATTTGCCAAAAGCCAACGGCAACTTATCGAAGAAAAACGCGTAATAACATACGAGTATTGGTTCCAGAATGGAAGAAAATGGCAGGAAAACATATCTATTTTAAACGAGTCCGATAGATGTGCTAACGAAATAGTGAGGAGATGGTGGCCAAAAAATTAACAGTTGTGCAGATCCTGCCCGAATTTGAGGAGGGGGGAGTCGAAGGTGAAACGTATGATTACGCCGTGTATCTGGCGCGACAGGGACATCGTTCCATTGTTATTTCGGCCGGGGGAAGGCTGGTACCAAAAGTAGAGCAGGCGGGCTGTGTTCATGTTACCTGGTCGCATATCGGGTCAAAAAGTTTTCGCTGTTTAAAATATATTAAATTGTTAAAAGAATTTATGGTTGACGAGCGAGTAGATGTCCTTCATCTTCGCTCACGTTTGCCTGGCTGGATTGGCTACCTTGCCTGGCAGCGCCTTCCCCGAACACTGAGGCCTGTATTGGTAACCAGCTTTCATGGTTTTTATTCAATTAATGGCTACTCTACGATTATGACCAAAGGAGAAAAGGTCATAGCTGTATCGAATACAATAAAAAATCATATCCTTAAACATTATAAAATCCATGCGGCTAAAATTGATGTTATTTACGGCGGGTATGATGAAACTCTCTTTGATCCAGAGGCTATTGAACCAGAGCGGATTGCCGCATTACATAACAAATGGAGTGTACCGCAAGGGGTTCCTGTTATTATGCTTCCTGGTCGTCTCACCTTTTTAAAAGGGCAGGATATTTTTATTGAAAGTCTCGCTCGTTTAAAGAAACTGCCATTTTTCGCCATTTGTGTTGGTGAGGTGAGTAACAATGCCGCCTATGTGCGAAAGTTGCGTGAGAAGATAGCCAAACACGGTTTGGAGGATAAAGTTATATTAGCTGGACATTGTGATGACATGCCTGCGGCAATGATGTTGGCCGATATTGTGGTCTCTGCCACTTCTCAACAACCTGAGGCGTTTGGCAAGGTTGCCATTGAAGCCATGGCGATGAAAAAAATGGTAGTTGCAACTGCCCATGGCGGGAGCATGGAAACCGTTGTCGATGGTGAAACGGGATACCTTGTTCCTCCTTCAGATGCATCGGCTCTTGCTCAGGCAATCAGGAAAGCTCTCGATAATAAAGAGGAAAGAATACGGCTTGGTGAAAATGGCCTAAAAAGGGTTCAGAAGCACTTTACTGCATCCAGAATGTGTGAAAAAACGCTTTCTCTTTACAATCGTCTCCTATTGGAAAAAGAGCAAAAGAAGAAAGGGGAGAGATTAACCGTTTTGCAGCTTTTACCCGAACTCGATGGTGGTGGTGTCGAGCGGGGCACCCTTGAAATGGGCCGTTATCTTTGCCAGAAAGGGCATCGGTCATTGGTTGTTTCTGGTGGCGGACGTCTGGTTGAACAGCTTGAGAAAGAAAATACCGAACATATCACCTATCCTGTTGGCTCAAAATCGCCTAAAATTCTTCTTTGTGTGTTGCCACTTAGAAAGATGATCGTAAATGAGCAGGTGGATATTTTACATCTGCGATCAAGAATGCCGGCATGGGTTGGCTATCTTGCCTGTAAATTGCTGCCGGCGCAAAAAAGACCTGTGGTGGTGACGACGTTTCACGGCTTTTACTCAGTGAATGGATACAGTGCTATCATGACAAAATGTGATGGAATAATTGCCGTGTCCAAAGGAATCAAAGACCACATTATGAAAGAATATAATGTGGTTCAAAAAATGAAACTTATTTTTAGAGGAGTTGACGAAAATATCTTCAATCCTGAGAATATACAAAGGGAAGCAGTCGTTAACTTGATGAAAAAATGGGGCATTGATGAAAATAAACCGGTTATTATGCTTCCTGCCAGAATTACCCGGTTGAAAGGACATGATTTCTTTTTAAGAGCCCTGGCATTGGTAAAAAACAGGAACTATCAGGCAATTCTAGTTGGCGATATGACTGATAACCCGGGTCTTGTGGAAGAACTCAATCGGATCATCATTGATAATTCACTGGAACAGAATGTAAAATTTGTCGGTTATTGTGATCGTATGGCCGTTGCATTGTCTTTTGCCTCGGTTGTTGTTTCTGCTTCGTCAACCGAGCCGGAAGCTTTTGGCAGGACCACAGTTGAGGCGATGGCAATGGGAAAACCGGTTATAGCTACAGCCCATGGAGGCAGCCTGGAAACGGTGGTGCCGGGCGAGACGGGGTGGCTTGTAAAACCGGCCGATGCTGAAGATATGGCGCGTGCTATTGAGGAATTTTTGCAGACTTCTCCTGAAACTCTCGAGCAATACGGCAGGAATGGTCAAAAGAGGGTGAAAGAAAATTTCACAATAAAGACCATGTGTGAGCAGACTGTAGCCTTTTATGGGCAACTGTTGACCCATCGATCAAGCATCTGATCATAAAAAGGGCAGTTTTAGCAAGAACGGGTTGAGTGCTGGACAGGAGACAGCAGCAGGGCGATGGTAAATGCGTAAAAATGACCCTCCATTGAGTCAAATAGAAACGAATTCATTAAACAGCCTGCCATCATACTTACGATTACTCCCTGTGCCATGTACCGGTTAAATGGTGAAAGTTTGAACGAAGAGTAAAACTGCATCCCAAACATAGTCAAAAACAGCAGGAGTCCGGTTATCCCGAGCTGAGTGCCGATGAATAGATATTCATTATGGGGATTATCTGTGTGGACTGTCAGGGTGTTCTTAATCAGTTGATCTTGGGCATGGGAAAAGGCTCCTGTTCCATGACCGAGTATCGGCTTCTGCTCGATCAGGGCAATACTGTTTTGATACCAGTCAAGCCGCATTCCCATTGAGGTCTTTTCTTTCCCGGGGTTGTAATGCTGTATTTCTGAAACGGCGGCGTTCAGACGGGTATGGATGTTATCGGAGTAGCGATAGCCAGCCCCAAAGACCATTGATGTTATAACCATAGCCAGGGCAAATTTCAGCACAGATAATTTTTGTGACAGATAAACCACTGTCAGAATAGCGTAAATCAGCATACCGGTTCGTCCCGGAGTGATAAATGCCAGATTGATAGATGCCAACAGGAAAATGAGCAGCCAGAAATAGGTTGTCCTCGATGTAATCGAAAATTTGTGGATCGACCAGAAGGCGAGTATTGCCATAAAAAAACTGTGGGTAATATGATAAATGTGCGATTCGCCAGTCCTTGATTGGAGGGACGGAAAAAAACCAAAGGAAATCATGTAGGATAAACAGAGGAGTATGATCATACCGGCGGCAAAGAAGTTCAACGCAAGTGTCGCCTCTTTTGGTTTATTGTATACGATCGACAGAATGACCGGAATAAACAGCAGTTCCCGGTATTTTTTGAGGGTGTCCAAGGCAACTTCAAGAGTTACTGGCGAGTATACTACGCCCAGGCAAAAAAGGGCAAAAAGCAGCAGGGCAGCAGCAGAATGGGGATAGGTCTTTTGCAGGGAAAAGACGTTTTTACAACGACCTGATATAAGCCAGCAAAGCATGGTTATTCCTGAGAAAATGCCGAGTAATGAGGTGGACAGAGGAATGAAAAAACAGGTCAACGCTGTAGAGTATATGGCTAGCTGTAAAAAAAAATGCTCAAATTTATTTTTGGATTGGCTCATGGTTGACAAAAATTCTCACCGTTAAAATGAATCCACCTCAATAGGTATTACTGCCCGGTGGGTATACATATATCGGGGTGTGACTGCTTCGGGTTACTTGTTCTGCATGTTATACAAAAGTTCATAGTCTCCGTGGAGTTTGATAAGGGCGTCATGGGTTCCTTCTTCGGTGATTGCTCCATTCTTCACCACGATAATGCGGTCGGCATTTTTGATCGTAGACAGCCGGTGGGCAATAACAAAGGTTGTTTTGTCGCGCATCAAATTTTCCAGCGCCTTTTGCACCTCCCTTTCAGACTCGGTATCCAGTGCCGAGGTTGCTTCATCAAGGATCAGAATTGGTGCATTTTTCAAAATCGCCCTGGCAATGGAAACTCGCTGCCTCTCTCCACCTGACAATCTTGCTCCTCCTTCGCCAATTTCGGTGTCAAAACCATTGGGAAGGTTTTCTATAAACTGGAGTGCGTGAGCTGCATCGGCTGCACGCCGTATCTCGTCATCCGTGGCTTGCAGGCTTCCGTAGGCGATATTGTTTCTCACCGTATCATTAAACAGAATGGTCTGCTGGGTCACCATGGCTATTTGTCCGCGCAGTGAGGCTATGGTTGCCTGCCTGATGTCCACTCCGTCAATAAAAATGGCTCCTTGCCCTTGCGCGATATCCAGGAACCTGGGAAGCAGATTGGTGAGGGTGGTTTTCCCTCCGCCGCTTGGCCCAACGATTGCCAGTGTTTCATTGGCGGGTACGGTCAGGTTCAGATTGGCAAGAACAGCTTTACCATGTTCATATTGAAAGGACACATCTTTAAATTGAATCTGATGACTGAATTTAGGCAATTCAATCGCATCTGGTGCATCACAGATATCCGGCTTGATATCAAGCAGGGTAAATACTCGTGTTGCAGATGCCATGCCCTGCTGAATAGTAGAATTAATTTTACTCACCCCTTTAATGGGTTCATAGGCAGCAATCAGAGCGGTGAAAAAGGCAAAAAAAGCACCTGGCGTGGTTTGCCCCTGAATGACCTGCTTCCCGCCAAACCAGACGATAAGGGCAACTGCCAATCCGCCAATCATTTCCATCATTGGGTGCTGCATGCTTCTGTATTTTGCTTCTTTGATAATTACCTGAAATAGCACCCCGATTTGTTGGTTAAACCGTTTCACTTCAAACTTTTCCATATTGAAGGCTTTTACAATCCGGTTGCCGGTAATTGTTTCGTGCAGGAGATTGGATATATGGGCGGTCTCTTCCTGAGATTTTGTGCTTAATTTCCTGAATATTTTTCCAAATTTAATAATTGGGAGGGTGGCTATGGGAATGATGATGAACGTGAGCATTGCCAGACGCCAGTTCATGTAAAAAACAACTCCTAACAGGATAAAGGTTTGGGTCAGATCCCGTAATGTCCCGACCAGGGCACTGGAAACGGCCTGTTGCATGAGGGTAACGTCTGAAATTACTCTCGAGATGAGGGTTCCGGTCGGCATACCATCGAAAAAAGAAAGAGACTGTTTATGAATGTGTTCAAAAACCATGATTCTCATATCACGGATAATGGATTGACCAACTTTTTCCAGTAGAAAGTGATATGTATAGTAACATATAGATTTTAAAAGAAAAATTATGATTATAACGATCGGCAGTAGTTTTAAGAGTAAGACATTTCTGGCGATGAAGATATCATCGATAAGATCTCGGATTAAAACAGCTTGGGCGCCAGTAAAAACGGATACAAAAATCATTGCTATCATCGCAGTGACCAACAAAAATCTGTACCTTTTCACAACTGCATACAGGCGCTGTAAAATTTGTTTATTTGTCATAAAAAAAACTGTTATAAAGGCTGAGATGAACGAGTTAAAAATCTGGGGTAGTCTTACACCAGACCAGCGCAATAATAAAGGTAAATATTACATAATCTCACCTTGTGGTGGGTGTGATTTGAATTGGACGTAAGATTTTCTCGTTCACAGTTTTTAATCTCTTGTTTTCTCGTTCACTATTGTCTAATGTGGCTTGCGATGATTTTATTTAAAAATAAGAGGTGATTTATGTCTGGAGTACTTGATACTCTCTGTGAAAGATTGAAGAGTAAGAACGCAACCGTTGGGATAATAGGGCTTGGCTATGTCGGATTGCCTCTTACCTTACAATATATCAGAGCCGGTTACAGGGTGGTAGGCTTTGATGTCGATCCAGAAAAGATTGCGGCGTTGCAGGAAGAGCGCAGTTATATAGAACATGTAGATATTTCAGGGATGAAGGAGCTCTGCGCAAGTGGTCAATTTGTCCCAACCACCGATTTTTCAAAAGCCAGTCAGGTTGATGCAATTATTTTCTGTGTGCCGACACCGCTTAACGAGCACCGGGAACCTGAGCTGATCTATGTATTAAGTTCTCTGGAACAGATTTTACCTTTTATCAAACAAGGTCAGGTTCTGGTTCTTGAGAGTACCACCTATCCAGGTACCACCGAAGAAGAGCTGCGACCTCGCATTGAAGAAAAGGGGCTGGTGGTTGGTGATGACATCTTTCTTGTTTATTCGCCGGAGAGAGAAGACCCTAATAATCCAGAGTTTTCAACCAGGACGATTCCAAAGGTTATTGGAGGCTCGACCCAAAACTGTCTTAAAGCCGGTTTGACCTTGTATGAACATGTTATCGATCGGCTGGTGCCGGTGAGTTCTACTCAAACGGCTGAAATGA
>PDWI01010647.1_pt1 | contig 11670 bp, 14 predicted proteins | sample 1430891 | NCBI WGS metagenome assembly PDWI01 (sample SAMN01162508, study PRJNA174530) | Oral metagenome, whole genome shotgun sequencing project. | biome: Marine environment; feature: Marine mammal; material: Swab sample of the gingival sulcus; isolation source: swab sample of gingival sulcus...
AGGGGCCCGGGACCCACCAAGACCACCCACGCCCGGGGCGTGCCCCGCTCAACGTTCGTGGCCACCGTGGCGGGCGCGCCCGCCGGGGCCCGACCGGGGAGTGCTTTCCGCCGCCCGGTTTCGCGCGTGCCTCGGGTGTGATCCCAGCCCGGCTGGGGTAGTTTTGACTATGACATCGGCTTGGTGAGATGCCGCGTCATTCCGTCCCGAACCCCAACGCCGCAAGGGAGCACCAATGGCAGAAAACGACAACAAGCCCGGTTCGCAGATCAGCCCCCTGGTCACCGAGAAGGGGCGCACCACCATCGCGGATACCGTGGTGTCCAAGATCACCGGCATCTCGGCTCGCGAGGTCAGCGGCGTGTATGCACTGGGCGGATCGACGTCACGGGCCATGGGTGCGCTGCGGGAACGTATCCCCGGGGCACGCACCAATCACGGTCAAGGAGTCTCGGTCGAGGTCGGCGAGCGGCAGGCCGCCTGCGATCTGGACATCATCGCCGAGTACGGGGTGGCCATCGCCGACCTGGCCGAGGACGTACGGCGCAACGTCATCAGCGCCGTCGAGCGGATGACCGGCCTGCAGGTTGTCGAGGTGAACGTGAACGTCAACGACGTGCACGTTCCCCAGCCGGAACGGGACGAGAGCCTTCAGCAGGCGACCCTGGAACCGGCCCCGGAGCCTCGCGTCAAGTGACCCGGCAGCCGGAGGCACCCAACTCCTCAGCCGTCCGCCCCGGTGCTGGCGACGCTTTCGCCGAACCTGTCGATCGCGTGGCCGAGGCCGTGCGGGCGGTTCCGGGCGTCGCCGACCTCAGCGGCGGAGTCATGGGGGAGGTGGGCACCTATCTGCCCGGCCGCCGTGTCGCCGGGGTGCGCCTGCGCGAGAACAGCACCGACATCCACGTCACGGTCGAATACGGCCGGGACGTACGCCGGGTGGCGCACATGATCCGGCACATCGTCGGCCAGCTGACCGGCACATCGACCGTCAACGTCACTATCGCCGACCTGCGTGCACCGGACGAGGCTGTGAACGGGAAGGACGATGGAGAGCAGTCGTCGCAGTGATCAGCGGGCCGCCTTCAAGGAGCGGGCGGCGTATCTGGCCGCGGTGGCCGCGTTCGAACGGCGGTTCGGCGGCCACGGCTCCGATACCGCTCAGCACGTCGACGTGGTGGTCCGCAAGACGCTGCGCGGGCGGGTCAGGAGCACCTCCCGGCGGCTGCGCCGCATCATCCGGCGCCGCCGCTCAAGCCGGGTGATGTGACCGCAACCGCAAGGCGAACAGACAACAAGGAGACACCATGAGTACTTCAATGACCGGCCTCGTCGTGGGTATTCTGCTCGCCATCGCCGCGGTGGCGGGTGGCCTGACCGGCCTGCTGCTCGCCATCGTCTTGGGCGCCGTAGGCTACGCCGCGGGTGGCCAGCTGAGCGGGGAACTGGACCTGAACAGGATGTTCGGACGTGATCGTGGCTGACCAACCGGTCACCGAGAACGGATCCGGCCCGGACGCTCGCTTGGGTTCGGCCACCGGCCCGCACGCGCTGAGCGCGCATGCCGATCCCAATGCGCTGGCCAGCGTGCCGGAGTTGGGCGACCCGGGTGACGGTGTCGCCCGATACGTCAGCAGGTCGCTGCCGCGGGTCGAAGCCACCGTGGCCGGCCAACGAGCCAGGGTTCTCGCTCACGTGGCCGTGGTCTGGCCGACCCCGCTGGAGCACGCTGCCGCCCAGGTCCGCGACCACATCAGGGTGCGAGTTCAGGCGCTGGCCGGGGTACACGTGGACGCCGTCGACGTCCGCGTGGAGCACATCGTCGTTCCTGACGACGAGGACGTGAGGACGGTGCAATGAGTTCCCAGACGGTGCACAGCCAGCATCCGCAGGCTCCGGCACAGGACGCGAACCCACCGGTGTCCTGGGCCAGGCTCGGCCTGCTGGGCCTTTTGCTGGCCTTGCTCATGGGCGCGGCAGGCGCGGTTCTGCTGCGGGATGCCGTCATTCATGCAGGGTGGCTCGACGGCAGGCTGTGGATGCCCGTTGCGGTCGAGGCATTGCCGCGGATCGAGAAGAACGGGTGGCTGGTGGCTGCCGGCATCCTCAGCGCCCTGCTCGGGTTGCTGTTGCTGATCTGGGCGCTCAAGCCACGCCGATCGGTAGCCGTTCCGGTACCCGGTAGTCCCGGGGTGTACGTGCGGGGTCGCGCGGTGGAGGCGCTGGCCATCTACGCCGCCCGCGACGTCGACGGGGTGCACGGGGTGGACGCGAACGCCAGCAAGACGGCGGTGGCGGTGCGGGTCATGACCACCGGTGATCCAGGGGTGGGGCCGAACGTCAACCAAGCGGTGCGGCGGGCGCTGGACGGACTGGGGCCCAACTTCGGTGTCAAGGTCAAGACCAGGGCGGTGAACGGATGAGTTCAGTGGTTCGCGGCATCGACCGCTTCGTGCTGGTGCTGCTGGGAGTGATTCTGCTCGTGCTCGGCGGGCTCGCTGTCATCTGGGCGCTGGAGTTGTTCGACTTCGGCACCCAGTACCAGGCCGTGGTGTTCACGCCGTTGCAGGACACGCTGCAACGCGGCTGGTGGCCCTGGGCGGCGGCGGTAGCCGGCCTCGTTCTGCTGGTGGTCTCGCTGGCTTGGCTGATGGCGCACGCGCCGCAGGGCGGCTCGAAGGAAGTCCGGATCGCCGGCTCCGGCAGCGGCGGCCGCTTCACTGTCAATGTGGTACCGCTGCTGAACGCAGCGGTCGAGACACTGCGCCGCCACCCGAACGTCGAATCGGTACACGCTAGGATGCATGACCGGGACAACATGCTGCTGGCCGACTTCGACGTCGAGATGCACCCCACCGGCGACGTCACGTCGGTGACCCAGGCGGCCGCCCGGACCGGTCGGGAACTGTCCGTGGTGCTGGGCCGCACCGACCTGCAGACCAGGTTCATGGTCAAGACCAGCGGCGATTCCGCCCCGCGCCAGCTGGAAACCTCGGCAAGCACGTGATTCGCGTCGTCTCGGCGAGTTCGTCGCACCCGCAAGGAGGCGTACCGTGACCGCGGCAGCGGCGGGCCCCTTGGTGCTCGGTATCGAGACCTCGTGCGACGAGACCGGGGTGGGGCTGGTGACCGGCGACACCCTGCTGGCCGATGCCATCGCCAGCAGTGTGACTGAGCACGCCAGGTTCGGCGGCGTCGTGCCCGAAGTCGCCAGCCGCGCCCACCTGGAGGCCATGGTTCCCACTGTCGAGCGTGCCTGCGCGGACGCCGGTGTACGGCTGGCCGATGTGGACGCGGTGGCGGTGACCGCGGGGCCAGGACTGACCGGAGCCTTGGTGGTCGGGGTAGCTGCGGCCAAGGCGCTGGCCACCTCGCTAGGCGTTCCGCTGTACGGGGTGAACCATCTGTCCGCCCACGTAGCGGTGGACACGCTGGAACACGGGCCGTTACCGCAACCCACGATGGCCATGCTGGTCTCCGGCGGGCATTCCTCCATGCTGCTGGTGGAGGATGTCACCGCCCGGGTGACCTCGCTGGGGCAGACCATCGACGACGCGGCCGGCGAAGCGTTCGACAAGGTGGCCCGGTTGCTGGGACTGCCGTTCCCCGGCGGCCCGCACATCGACCGCGCCGCGCGGGACGGCAACGGTGTCGCCATCGATTTCCCACGCGGCCTGAGCAGCCCACGCGATCTGCAGCGGCACCGGTTCGACCTGTCCTTCTCCGGGTTGAAGACCGCGGTGGCCCGTTGGGTACAGGCCAGGCAGGCCGCCGGCGAGCCGGTCCCGGTGGCGGATGTCGCCGCGTCGTTCCAGGAAGCCGTCGTCGACGTGCTCACCCGCAAGGCGGTCGACGCGTGCACCCACCACGGGGTGGACACACTGCTGATCGGCGGCGGGGTCGCGGCGAACTCCCGGCTACGGGTGGTCGCGCAGCAACGATGTGCCGATGCCGGCATCGACGTCCGGGTTCCCCGGCCGGGATTGTGCACCGACAACGGGGCGATGGTCGCCGCGCTCGGCTCACACCTGGCCCGCGCGGGGGCGGCCGCGTCGCCGTGGGACTTCGGCACCGACTCTTCGCTGCCGGTACAGGAGCCGGTGCTGGCCGGCAATGCCGGAGGCGACGGCGCTGGCCCTGCGTGACCGGCTGGTCCCGGCCCGGCAGGCATCTCGGATCAGGAGAACTCTGTCACGAAGTGGTGTCATATTCGTCCGTCTCGCCTAGTCAGAGGACCGATCGCTATATAGCTTAAGAAGGACAATTCGGGTTCCGAATCCCGTGTTGGCCGAGGCCCTACCCGCGGACACAAGGAGCCACATACATGAAAAGATGGCTTCGCCTGCCCGATGTGGACGGCCCCGCGGTGCGCGCCTACCAGCGGCTACTGACCGCTGCACTGCTGTCCAACCTGGGCGATGGCATGCGGCGTATCGCAATGCCGCTGCTGGCTGCGACGTTGACGCACGACCCACTGTTGGTGGGCGTGCTGTCCAGTGCGGTGTTCCTTCCGTACCTGTTCTTCGCCGTGCCCGCCGGTGTGTACAGCGACCGGATGGACCGGCGCACCGCGATGATCGGTGCGACGGTGACGCGCGCCGGTGCGCTGACCGCTATGTGCCTGAGTCTGGTCAGCGGAACCGTTGCCGTATGGCAGGTATTCGTCCTGAGTCTGGTGCTCGGTGGTGCCGAATGCCTCTATGACACATCCGCCGACGCGGCACTGCCCACGTTGGTCCCAGCCGCAGCCCTGGACCGGGCCAACGCCCGGCTGCAAGGCGTGATCACGGTGGCCAACGAGTTCCTGGGCGGCCCGGCCGGTGGCTTCCTGTTCGCTGCCGTCGCGGTCGGGCCTTTCGCCGTCGAACTGGGCGCGGCACTGCTGGTGATCGCCCTGATCACCGGACTGCCGAGCCTCACCCAGCACCGGCGGCAACCGGATGAGCAGCAGCAGCCCGCCGGCGCCGGTACCGGCGCGCAGGACCGGCGGACGCCTGCCCCCGGCCACCTGCGCTCGGTGCTGGCCGAGACGATTGCCGGCATCCGCTGGCTCCTGGGATACCCACAGCTGCGCGCCTTGGCGTTGCTGACCGCTGTGGGTGGCCTGTGCCTGGAGTTGGCCCAGGCCACGATGGTGCTCTTCGCCTTGCACGTTCTGCACCTGCCGGAAGCCGCCTTCGGAGTCTTCGCATCCGCGGCCGCTGTGGGTGGCGTGCTCGGTGTCAGCGTGGTAGGCGTGCTGGTGGCCCGGTTTTCCCGTTTTCTGGTCATGTCCTGCGCCTTGATGGCTCAGCCGCTGTTCCTGTTCGGTGTGGGCGTGGCCCCCAACCCCGTCCTCGCCTGGGTGAGCCTCGCCCTGGTGGCGGCCGCGGTGGGCGTGTGGAACGTGCTGACGGTCACCGCCCGGCAACTGCTCACCCCAAACGCCGTGTACGGCCGGGTCCAGGGTGTCTGGCGCACCGTGATCTGGGGTGCGCTGCCCATCGGCGCCGTCCTCGGTGGGCTGATCGCCCGGGAGTTCGGTCTGCGCGCACCCTGGCTGGCGGGGGCAGCGGTGTTCCTGCTGGTCGCCGCCGGCTGCCTTCCGGTGGTCCGCCGGGTGTGCACGCTGGTGGACGCGCAGGTCGCGCAGCGCGGCGCGGTCCCGGCCGAAGACACTCGCCCCTGAAAAGCTCGTGTCCCCAAGAGACCTTTCCGTTCACAGACCTTTCCGCTGACAGACCTTGCTGCTGAACAAACGTTCAGATAGCATGATGAACATGTGTTCAGCTCCGCAAGACATGTCATCGGGGCCACGCCGTCAGGCCTCTGCCGGGTCCGGGCGGCTTTCCTCGGTGCCGTCGCTGCAAGACCTGACGGCCAAGGCTGCCATCCGCGAGGTCGCCCTGGAGCTGTTCGCCGAGCATGGCTTCGACGCGGTCAGCGTCCGCCGGATCGCCACCGCTGCCGGGGTCTCTCCCGGTCTGGTCATGCATCACTTCGGCAGCAAGGCGGGCCTGCGGGCGGCGGTGGACGAGCACGTGCTCACCCTGCTCAACACGCTGATCGCCCAGGTCGGCCTGGACACCGACGAAGCCGTGGTGGAAAGGCTCGAGGGCGGCGACGACCTCGCTGTGCAGCTGTTCTCCGGAGCCATCCCGGCAGGCTCTGCGGTGTTGCCCTACCTGCGGCGCATGCTGCTGACCGATGACGAACAGGCCCGCGGCCTGATCGAGTACTGGTTCCAGCTCATCCTGCAGGTCCTGCAGGGGTTGCGCGACCGGGGGTTCCTCGCGGCTGACTGCGATCTCGAGGTCCTTTCCGGCCAGCTGCTCAGCATGGACCTGGGCGTCCTTCTTCTCCAAGGAGCCCTCACCGAGACGCTCGGGTTCGACCCGCTCAGTCCGGACGGCGTGAGCAGGTGGGCCACCAGCGCCTACCGGCTCTTGGCCGGTTTGCTCACCAGTGCATCCGCGCCGGCCGGCTCACCCACCGGCGCGGCCCCGTCCGAGCACGGCGCACCCACGCCCGACTCACGACCCACGAAGACGGAGGAATGATGACCGAACACCTCATCGAGATATGCGGCCTAGTGAAGAGATTCGGCTCCTTCACCGCCCTGGACGGGCTGGACCTGAACGTCGAGAAGGGGCAGGTGCACGGCTTCCTCGGCCCTAACGGCTCCGGCAAGTCCACCACCATCCGGGTGCTGCTCGGGCTCATGCGGGCCGACGCGGGCACCGTGCGCATGTTCGGGCAGGACCCGTGGACGCAGGCGGTCGGCATACACTCCCGGCTGGCCTACGTACCCGGCGACGTCACACTGTGGCCCGGCCTGACCGGCGGGCAGTGCATCGACGTGCTGGCCCGCGCGCACGGCGGCATCGACGAGGCGCGCCGGGCCGAGCTGATCGAGCGGTTCGAGCTGGAACCGCGCAAACGTTCCCGGGACTACTCCAAGGGAAACCGGCAGAAGGTGTGCCTGATCGCGGCACTGGCCGCGCGGGTGGAGCTGCTGATTCTGGACGAGCCCACCGCCGGCCTGGACCCGCTGATGGAGGCGGTGTTCCAGCAGGTCATCGCCGAACGTAAGGCCGAGGGCGTCACCGTGCTGCTCAGCAGCCACATCATGGGTGAGGTCGAAGCCCTCGCCGACCAGGTGGCCATCATCCGGGAGGGCCGCACGGTGACATCCGGCACGCTGACCGAACTGCGCCGGCACACCCACAGTCAGATCCGGGCCGTCACAGACCTCGCCCCAGCCGGCATCGAGGCGCTGCCCGGGGTGGTCGACGTGCAGACCGCACTCGACGAGACCGGCCGCACCGAGGTGCACGCTTCGGCCGAACCCGACGCCGTCGGGCCGCTGGTGGGTGCCCTGCACACTGTGGGGATCCACACCCTCACGGTCACGCCGCCGAGCCTGGACGACCTCTTCCTGCAGGCGTATACGGACAACCCGCTCTCCGAAGCGGACCAGCCCGAGGCGGTGGCCGGATGACTTCGCCGAACGCATCGGCCTTCGCCGGCACCGGCATACTGGCCCGCATCGCACTGCACACCGGCTGGAAGCGGCTGGCGCTCTGGGTGCTCGGACTCATCGGCATGATGCTCGTGACCACCGCGTCCCTCTCCGCGCTGTACGACACCGCCGAGAAGCTGGCAGCATACAGCCAGTCCCTGGACGGCGACGCAATGCTGGTGCTCAACGGCAAGGTCGCGGGCCTGGAGACCATGGGCGGGGTATTCGCCAACGAGTTCGGATTCGTGCTCGCCTTCGGGCTGCCGCTGATGGGAATCGCGCTAGCCTCCCGCGGTACCCGCCAGGACGAGGAAGCCGGCCGGCTCGAGCTGCTGCTGGCCGCCCGCATCGGCCACCGTGCCCCCATCCTGGCCGCGGTGTTGGTGACCGGCGGCGCCCTGCTGATCACCGGCCTGGGGAGCGCGGCGGTGATGATCGCGTTCGACGCCGACGTCACCGGCTCATTGCTGTACGGGCTCGGCATGGCGGCGCTGGGGTTCGTCTTCGCGGGTGTCACCGTGTTCGCCGCGCAGTTCTTCGAGCACAACCGGGCGGTGTGGGGGTTCGGCCTGGCCGTCACGGTGATCAGCTACCTGCTGCGTGGGCAGGGCGCGGTCAACGACAACTGGCTGCTGTGGCTTTCCCCGCATGGGTGGGTCGACGAGGCTCGCGCCTTCGGCGACGCCAGGGCCTGGCCGCTGCTGCTGGCCGGCGGTGTCGGGCTCGGGCTGACGGCGGTGGCGTTCTACCTCAACACCCGCCGCGACGTGGGCAGCGCGCTCATCCGGCCCCGGACGGCCGCCGCCCGCGCTTCCCGGCTGTTGCGCAGCCCGGTCGGGCTGGCCGTCTACGAGCATCGCGGCGCGGTTCTCGGCTGGAGCATCGGCACGGTGGCGCTGATGGGGACCTACGGTTCGTTGACCCAGGAGGTCTTGAACGCCTTTCGGGACAACCCGGACCTCGCCGTGTTAGTCGGGGCCGACCCGAACGCCGCCGACCGGCTGCTCGGCGCGGTGTTGTCCACGTTCGTGATGATCCTTGCCATCCTGGTGGCCGCGTTCTTCGTCATGGCGGTCAACTCGTTGCGCCGCGAGGAGGCCGCGGCCCGGCTGGAGGCGGACCTGTCCGGGAGCCGGTCCAGGTACGGCTGGCTGGGCACGCACGTGCTGGTCATCGGCGCCGGCGCGCTGATCATTGCCGCCGCCGGTGCGGTGGTGCTGGCCACCACCACGGCCTCCTCCACCGGAGACGACACTTGGACGGGCGAAATCCTCTCCGCCGCAGTGTCCTTCAGTCCGTCCGTGGTCATTTTCGGGGGCATCGCGGTGGCGCTGTTCGGGGCACGGCCCACCTGGCAGGTCTTCGGCTGGGTGCTGTTCGCGTTCGCCGCGATCGTGGCCTACCTGGGACCCGGCTTCGACCTGCCCGAGTGGCTGGTCAAGGCATCCCCGTTCGCTGGGATCGGCGCGGACATCATCAACGACGGAGCGTCCGCCACCGGCACCGGCGTGCTGCTCGGGACGACCGTTGCGTTGCTGCTGGTGGGGCTCGTCACCTTCCGGCGGCGCAACATCCCGGCCGCTTAGTCCACCGGGCTGACCAGGATCACGTGCTGGCGCCCGCCCAGCCGGGTGAGCACGATCGTGGCGTGCCTGGTACCGCGCAGCCGCAGTTGTGCCCGTAGTTGCTCCGGGACCACTGCGGTGCCGCGCTTCTTGATGGTCAGTGAGCCGATGTCCAGTTCGCGCAGCCGGGTGCGCAACGGTTTGAGCGAGAACGGCCACACGTCCAACACCCGGTAGACCCGGGCCAGCCCACAGCCGGTCACCGCGTCGGTCACCCGGTCCAGGCTGAGGTAGGCAATCCCCGGGTCCAGCGCGGTGGCCGCGAGTCGTTCACCCAACGGCCCCACCAGACCGGCGCGCAGCACCGCGTCGTCAGGTTCGATCAGGTACTGGCCCAGCGGGCCGACCCTGGTGCGGGGCGGTTCGTGGTCCGGCCAGGTCAACTCGCTGCCGGTGCCGTGGCGCAACACCGTTGCCGCGCGGCGGATTCCGGGACGGGCCAAGGGCCCCCACCACACCGCCGCCTCCACCAGGTCGCCGTCGACGCTGACCCATTGCGTCTCGGCGTCCAGGGGCAGCAGCTCGTGCGGAACGCCCGGGGCGAGTTTGGCCCCGGTGGCGGGCACGTGCGCGGCCACCGAGCAGACCTGCGACCAGGACGGGCTGCCCCGGCGGGGATCATGACGACGGCTGCCGCCCTTGGTGCGCCGGGACGGATCCAGCCACGCTCCGTCCACCGCGGACAGGTCGACGTCCATCGCGTCGCTGCACTCCACCCGCACGTGCGGGAAGTGCCGCAGATTGAGGGTGGCCACGGCGGTAGCCAGTTCGTCGCGATCAACCGCCAGCACGCCGATGTCCAATCCGGCCAGTGCCATCGCGTCGCCGCCGATCCCGCACCCCAGATCGGCCACCAGCGTCACGTTGGCTGCGGCGTACCGGGCCGCGTGCCGGGCGGCCACGTCCAGCCTGGTGGCCTGCTCCAGCCCCACCGCGGTGAAGAGCATCGAGGAAGCGAACGGGCCGAACTTGGCCTTGGCCCTGGCCCGTAGCTTGGACTGGGTCATCGCCGCGGATACCAGTGCGGCGGGGTGGCCCTGCTCGCGCAGCGACCCGGCCAGGCGTAACGCTTCGGATTCCTCGTACGGCGGCAGGGACTCCAGCAGTGCCCACCCCTCCTCGGTCAGCAGTGGGGCCAGTGAAACAGGGGTCATGTCACTGATCGTGTCACGTGTTCGCGGGTGCGCTTCACCTCACCAGTGGCTGCGCAGCGGGTAGGCGGTCTCCCCGGTCTTGGCGGGTTTGGTAGCCAGCATCTGGGCGACGTGCAGGGTGTTGTCCTCGAAGCTGAGCCTGGCGCCGGCCATGTACAAACCCCACACCCGGGCGATCTGCTCATCGGCCGCGGCTACCGCCGCGTCCCAGTTCTCCTGCAGGTTCGTGCTCCACGCGGCCAGGGTGCGGGCATAGTGCATGCGCAGGTTCTCCACGTGGTGTACTTCGAGGCCACAGTCGTCGACCAGGGTCGTGAGTCGGCTTGCGGTGGTCAGCTCCCCGTTGGGGAAGACGTACCGGTCGATGAAGGCATCGGTACCCGGCCTGTCCCAGCTGTGTACCCGGGTGATGCAGTGGTTGAGCAAGCGACCGCCGACGCGAAGGCGATCGCGGATGAACTCGAAGTAGCCGGGCAGATTTCGGACGCCGACGTGCTCGGCCATTCCGATGGAACAGATCGCGTCGAACCCCGTTTCCGGAACGTCCCGGTAGTCCTGGTGGCGGATCTGCACGAGGTCGGACAGGCCTTCTTCCTCGACCTTGGCGCGTGCCCAGTCCGCCTGCTGGCGGGATACCGTGACCCCGACGGCTCGAACCCGGCGATGCCGGGCAGCATGGCGTACCATGCCGCCCCACCCGCAACCGATGTCCAGCAGTCGCTGCCCCGGCTGCAGGTCGAGCTTGTCCGCGATCAGGGCGTGCTTGCGTTCCTGTGCCGCATCGAGGCTCGGGTCCTCCGGGGTGAAGACGCCGCAGCTGTAGGTCATGGTGGGGCCGAGAACTATTTCGTAGAAAGGGTTCCCGACGTCGTAGTGGAACCCGATCGATTCCTCGACCCGCCTTCTGGCACCGGCCGGAAGCCTGGTTTGGGCGGCGCGCAGCCAGCGCGGCGGTGCTTCCCGGGGCGGCAGCGGTGGGCGTTTGAACATCCCCACCCCCAGATCGCGCATCAACCGCGCGGCGTGCACGGGCGACGGTCGCTTCAACCGGGCCTGCTTGAGTGTGGCCAGGGCAGGGTAGGGGTTGCCCGGGTGAACCCCTTCGACGTCGATGGCCCCGCTGAGGTAGGCCCTGCTCAGCCCCAGTTCGCCGGGCGCTGTCGTCAGGTACTGCAGGGCTCGACGGTCCACGAGCTTCAGCGTGAGCGGGGCGTCGCGGGGTCCGATGTCGGTGCCGTCGTAGCCGAGCACCCGGAACGGCAGCCGATCCGTCGTCACGGCGTGCAGGACGCGGTGTACGGGGCGATCGTCGCGGCTCAGCTGTTCGGTGTTTGACCGGACTGCCATGAGTGTTCCTCCTCACGCGACAGCGCCAGGCTCGATGCAGAGC
>PDWI01008909.1_pt1 | contig 11668 bp, 10 predicted proteins | sample 1430891 | NCBI WGS metagenome assembly PDWI01 (sample SAMN01162508, study PRJNA174530) | Oral metagenome, whole genome shotgun sequencing project. | biome: Marine environment; feature: Marine mammal; material: Swab sample of the gingival sulcus; isolation source: swab sample of gingival sulcus...
CAGAATCCACTCCACGTCATCAATAAAGCCCATGCGCAACATCTCGTCGGCTTCATCCAAGACTAAGGTATTGAGATTGTCCAAATTCAATGAGCCGCGCTCCATGTGATCCATGACGCGCCCTGGCGTGCCAACGACAATGTGCGCGCCGCGTTTTAGCCCCTGTAGTTGCGAGCGGTAATCCGCGCCACCGTAAACGGCGAGAATATTGACGCCTTTGATAAATTGCGCGTAAGTTTTAAAGGCTTCAGAGACTTGAATGGCAAGCTCACGAGTGGGCGCAAGGACTAAAACCTGCGTTTTTTTGCTTTCGGTATCAATTTTTTGCAAGGTGGGTAGAGCAAATGCTGCCGTTTTGCCCGTGCCCGTTTGCGCTTGACCGAGCACATCCGTACCCGCCAAAACGTGGGGAATGGTTTGTGCTTGAATGGGGGAAGGCTGGGTATAGCCTGTTTGCTCAATCGCCTGTAGAAGTGGCGCGATTAATTGCAATTCGGCAAAGTCGATTGCGGTTGGTTCAGTGAGGTTTGTCATATTGATTGGGAGTCCCTATCTTAGTGACAGCGCTATTCAAGCACTCTGTAGCGCGTTGGCTGTCGCCACATGCTCAGTTGGGCAAGGTCTCGCTGTCGGTTAAAAAATAAGCAACCGTCAGCTTCCCGTCATCCCGATATCGTGAGGCGTAAATACACTCACAATAAAAGAGAGCGCACTGAATACTCAACACGCTCTTTGAATACTTAAAGTCGTTGTGGCGAACAAAATGCCACCGCCTGAGAAACACTGATTGCCGTCGCCATTGGCGACACAAAATGAGCGCTTATTGTGACAGAACTTTGGGCATTGTCAACTATTTATAACAGTTGGTTAAAAATTATGATTATGGAAAAATTAGTATTTCCCCCATTTAAAACGGAATGTCGTCGCTAAAATCATCGTTGTTGTCGATTTTAGGCGCTTCAAACGGTTGACTAAACTGCGTGCTCTGAGGGGCGTTTTGTTGTGGCTGCTGTGGCGCGGGGGCGCTTTGTTGTCCGCTACCTTGCTGAGGATAAGCCTGCTGAGGTGCGCCTTGTCCAAAGTCAGCGGCACCGCCTTGGCGGCTGTCTAGCATTTGCATTTCATTGGCAACGATTTCTGTGGTGTAACGATCCTGTCCCGTTTGGTCTTGCCATTTGCGCGTTTGAATGCGCCCTTCGATATAGACTTTTGAGCCTTTGCGTAAATACTGCCCCATAATTTCCGCTAATTTACCGTAAGCAACGATGCGATGCCATTCGGTGCGCTCTTGCAATTGCCCTGTATTTTTGTCTGTCCACGTTTCGCTGGTCGCCACGGATAAGTTCGCCACCGCGTTGCCGTTGGGCATAAAACGAGAGTCGGGGTCGTTTCCTAAATTGCCTACGATAATTGCTTTGTTTACGCCTCTACTAGCCATAATACTTTTCACCTAATTTTTGTTTGTTTATAATTTGTTTATTCATAAAAAGACTGGCAGCTACCGCGATAGCGGGCGCTGCCAAGACATAAAAACCTGACTGAATTGTACCACTTGTGGCGAATATCGTATAGCATTTTGCGCCCAATAATCCCCCTAAAAAACTGCCGCCCATTTGATAAAGCGAGAATATTCCACTGCTTGTACCGCGGGCGTTATCTTTGGCAACCATTAGCAGACGCGCAGGCAACAATGTCTCCACCAAAGTGAAGCCACAGAAAAATATCGTCATTGTCAACGCCAGTGTCACTGGGCTAGCAAATACCGCGAAGCTTGCCAAAATGACCAGTGACAAGGCAAACACGCTCCAGAAATAAGGCAGGCGGGCAACGCCTTGGTCGCGGTTTCTGACCAACGGACCAACAACGCCCGCGGTAATCACTAGCGGAATAATATAAATGACGTGGATATTGTCGTAATAGCGCTCAGACAGCAACAAAGGAATCAGGAAAAAACACGCGGATAGGTTCATGTGCAACAAGGCAACTTGGATATTGACGGCAAAAAGCGCCTTGTTCAACAAAGTCCGCGCAAACTGCTTGCCATTGAAAGTCGTCAAGGTTTGCGCGGGCGTGGGCAGTAAATAAGCAAACCACAAGGCACACAGCGCCAACAGCGCGGTGACGCGGAAAATGCCCACCAACCCCCAATGGGCGCTGATGACTGAGCCCACTATCAACGCCAGCATAAAGGAAGCCCCAATAGAGATACCGATAATCATCATGGCTTTGCTCTGCTCGCTACCGCGGATGCTATCGCCTACGTAAGCCAAGCATACCGCGGAAACCGCGCCCATGCCTTGCAGGCAGCGGGCGACAATCAGCCAATGTAAATCGTTGGTGAGTGACGCCAAGACACTACCGCAGAAAAACAGCGTCAGCCCGATATAGAGGACTTTTTTGCGGCCAATAATATCTGATAACCAGCCCGCGGGAATTTGTAAGGTCGCCTGTACTAGACTATAAATACCCAGCGCTAGGCCAATTTTTGTCGGCGTGGCGTGAGCAAAATCTTTGGCGAGCAGAGAAAAGGAAGGGAAAATCAGAAACAACCCCAACATGCGCGAGGTGTAAATGCCTGCCAGTAGCAGAATGGTTTTTATTTCTTGTTTGGTCATTGTTGATTATTGCGTTAGTCATTGTTGGGCATTAAATGTTTGCTACCAGCGCCCCATGCTGTCAGCGCGGCATTTGGTGATAAGAAAAAATAATTAATTACCATACAAATAGTATTTCTAAAAGGCTGTTTTACGCTAGGATGTGTGCCAAATTTCTCTACAATAGCGCTTCCGTTTTAACAACATCTATTAGAGGTACTTTACACCATGTCAGAAGCCATCTTACAAAAAATCGAAAAGGAAAATATTCGCTACGTTGACCTGCGTTTTGCCGACACCGCGGGCAAAGAGCATCATTTTACTATACCCGCAAAACAAGTCGATGAGGATTTTTTCGAAAATGGCAAAATGTTTGACGGTTCGTCCATTGACGGCTGGAAAGCTATCAATGAATCCGATATGGTATTGATGCCCGATGTGGAAAGTGCCTACATTGACCCTTTCTTTAGCGATAAAACCCTTAATATCAGCTGTGATATTATCGAGCCTGCCACTTTGCAAGCCTATTCGCGCGACCCGCGCACTTTGGCTAAACGCGCCGAAGCCTATTTGCGCTCGACAGGCATTGCCGATACCGCATTTTTCGGCCCTGAAAATGAATTCTTTATTTTTGATGATGTGCGCTATAAAAACGATATGTTTGGCGCGGGATTTGAGATTGACTCCGAGGAGGGCATGCACAACTCGCACACCGAGTACGAAGGCGGCAACACGGGACACCGCGTTTTCTTGAAAGGTGGCTACTTGCCCGTTCCTCCCGTCGATACCATTCACGGCGTGCGCGCGCAAATGTGTAATGTCCTAGAAGAAGTGGGTCTAGAGGTCGAAGTGCATCACCACGAAGTCGCCACTGGCGGTCAGGCGGAGATTGGCGTAGGCTTTAATACCTTAACGAAAAAAGCCGACGAAGTCTTGCGCCTAAAATACGTTATTCACAATGTGGCGCACGAAAACGGCCAAACGGCCACTTTTATGCCCAAGCCTTTGGTTGGCGATAACGGCTCGGGTATGCACGTTCACATGTCGCTAGGCAAGGACGGCACGAACTTATTTACTGGCGAAGCCTACGGCGGTTTGTCGGAAATGGCGTTGTACTACATCGGTGGTATTATCAAACACGCCAAGGCCATTAACGCCTTTACTAACCCTTCGACCAACAGCTACAAGCGTCTGGTACCAGGATTTGAAGCGCCAGTGATTCTGGCTTATTCCGCCAAAAACCGTTCGGCCTCCATTCGCATTCCTTATATTGCCAACCCGAAAGCACGTCGCATTGAAGTGCGCTTCCCCGACTCAACCGCTAACCCTTACTTGGCATTTGCCGCGCTATTGATGGCTGGCTTAGATGGTATTCAAAACAAAATCCATCCCGGTGATGCCATGGATAAAGATTTATACGATTTGCCGTCAGAAGAGTTGGCCGACTTGCCACAGGTGGCATTCTCTTTAGACGATGCCCTCAAGGCGTTGGACGAAGACCGCGAATTTTTGCTAAAAGGCGATGTTTTCTCTAATGACATCATTGATGCTTTCCTAGAGTTGAAACGCGGTGAAGTTGAGCGTTTAAATATGTCAACCCACCCCGTTGAATTTGAAATGTACTACAGCTTATAGAGGCACAATGTAACAAAATTAAGGCGACCTCGGTCGCCTTTTTTGTTATACTCTGCGAAAGGTTGCAGTTCCTTTTGGCTTAGGGTTTGATTGATTGTGTTTAATCGCCTGTTGGGTACGAGCAATGTGTTGCTAATTAGTAAGTTATATTTTTAGGAGATTTGTAAATGGTCTATAAACTCAGTATTGTCCAAAATGGCACAGAACAGGGTAGTTTTTTGGTGGGGAATCGTCAGTTTGCCAAAATTCCTGCGAAAAAGGGCATGCTTATACAAGTAATTGATGAAAAAGGCGAGCTGGTTGTTGCCCCCAAAACAAAAATAGTTGGCAATGACCTGTGGGTAATTTTGGAGGGTGACGCGCGTCGTCCAGAAGTTATCATCGAAAATTATACTAAGTTTTCTCCTATCAGCAGTTTAGAAAACCTAAAAAGTCTAAATGCCACCTTAGCTATGGGAGGGGCTGTCGCTGCCGCCAGCGTTGACAAGTTACCTGCCGATGAAGAAGCACAGCAGAATCTTATCGAAAAAACACAGGAAACGCACAATGGTGATGGCGTAATGGAATCCGCTAAGTCACAAGATGATGACTTGGCGATGGAGAGTTCTCGCGATGCAGAATTGGCACGGGAAATGCAACAAGCCGACACTGGTGATGTGGCGGATGCAGATGTTGCTAGTGGCGGGGGGTCTTCTTGGGGAATGCTTGCCATCGCAGGTGCAGTGGGCGTAGGAGCAGTCGCCGCGGGGTCCTCTGGTGGCTCTTCTGGTTCAAGTAGTAGCAACGATGGCAGTGTGACGAGTGCTCAAGTGATAGATGCGGTTAGGGAGGGGGAGAAATTTAATTTCGATGCTCTCCTCACTGCTAACGATCGCGTTGATTTTGATAAGGGTGATACCGTTCAATTAAAACAAAGCGATTTTTCGCAACTATCCAAGGGGATACTGAACGATGACATGCGCGATGAGTATTTCACATACGATGAGGCAACTCATGAATTGCGATACGATGCAGACGGTGCATCAGTGCCTGAGCATGGTTACGAGACGTTTGCGGTACTCAATGATTTTGAGGGAACTCTCGCCGATATTCGTTTCGAAGTCATCTAAATCCGTACCTAAAAAACCAGTTAGCACAAAACCCCCTCTTCTCTTTTGAAGAGGGGGTTTTATAACGAAGGGCTGATTGCTAACTATTCAACAAGCGATTGACCACATCAATAAATGCCGCGGTATCTTCTAGTCCGCCATTTTCCGCCAACAGCGCTTGACCGTAGAGCATATTCACCCAGTCGTTGAGGGCATCGCCTTCTAAATCAACCAACTGCTGAATCATGGCGTGCTTGGCATTGATTTCAAAAATGTACTTTTGCTCAGGCACGGGTTGTCCCGAGGCTTTTAAGATTTGATACATTTGGTTGGTCATGCCGCCCTCGCCGAGCACCACGCAGCTTGGCGTTTTCGTTAAGCGCTTACTTTCGCGCACTTCGGTGACTTTGTCGCCCAACACACTTTTGATTTTTTCAATCACGCTGTCGGTAGTGGCTTTTTCTTCGTCAGTTTTTTCTGCTTCTTCGCTGTTTTTAAACAAATCTCCAGTGATGTCGGTTTGGTTAATGGACTCGAAAGACTTACCGTCGAAGTCATACATCTGCCCCATCATCCACTCGTCAATCGGCTCCCACATCAACAACACTTCTACGCCGTTTTTGTCGAAAATCTCTAAGTGTGGACTGTGTTTAGCGCTGTTTTTAGAATCGGCAACCAGATAGTAAATCTTCTCTTGCCCCTCTTGCATGCGACTCACATAATCGGCGAGGGCAACGCTAGGTGCTAGGCTGTCATCGTGAGTTGAGGCAAAGCGCAACAATTTAGAAATCTTGTCGCGGTTGGCAAAATCTTCGCCGATGCCTTCTTTTAAGGCGTTGCCAAATTCTGCCCAAAAGCTGGCGTACTCGCTGCTGTCCTCTTGATTCGCCAAGCGCTGCAGCATATCTAAGCTGCGCTTAGTACAAGCTTTTTTCAGCGACTGCGTAGTTTTAGAATCCTGCAAAATTTCGCGCGAGACGTTTAGTGGCAAGTCGTTAGAATCAATCACCCCTTTGATAAAACGCAGGTAGTTGGGGAGGAATTGCTCCGCCTCGTCCATGATGAAAACGCGCTGTACAAATAGTTTTAAGCCGTGCTTGCTCTCGCGTTGGAACATGTCGAATGGCGCTTTTTTCGGCAAGAATAGCAGTGAAGTGTACTCTAACTTACCTTCGACCTTATTGTGCGTCCACGCCGCGGGTTCTTGGTAGTCGTGGCTGATGTGCTTGTAAAATTCTTGGTATTCTTCATCGCTGATATCGCCTTTGGCACGTGTCCACAGGGCTTTGGCCTTGTTGACTTGCTCGTATTTGCCGGCTTTGGCTTCGACGGTGATGTTGCCATCTTCGTCTTGCTCTTCGGCTACGGGGTCTTGCCACAATTCAACGGGGACGCTGATGTGGTCGGCGTATTTGTGAATAATATTTTGCAACGTCCAGCGGTTAGTAAAGTCTTTTTCGTCTTCTTTGAGATGCAAAGTAATCGTTGTACCGCGGGTGGATTTATCGCTATCGCTGAGGATAAAGTCGGATTGGCCATCAGACTCCCAGCGCGTGGCTTGCGCTTCGCCCGCTCTGAGAGAGTCGACGACGACCTTGTCGGCAACGATAAACGCCGAATAAAAACCCACCCCAAATTGTCCGATCAATTCGCTGTCTTTGGCGTTGTCACCCGACAATTGGCTGAAAAAGGCCTTGGTACCCGACTTGGCAATTGTCCCGAGATTGTCAGCCAACTCAGCGCGCGACATACCGATGCCGTTATCGCTGATGGTGACAGTGTTTTTCTCTGCATCAAAGTGAATTTGTACTTTTAAATCGCCGTTGCCGTCGTATAGCGTGTCGTCTGATAAGGCTAAAAAACGCAACTTATCAATGGCATCTGAGGCGTTAGCAATCAACTCGCGCAGAAAGATTTCCTTGTGCGAATACAAAGAGTGCGTGACTAGGTGGAGTAATTGGCTGACTTCGGTTTGAAAGCCACGTTTTTCGGCGTGTTTTTCGCTGCTATTTTCTGACATGTTTTTCCTCTTGAGAATAATTAATTAACTAAATTAAATGAATAACCACCGCCACAAAGACGGTGGCTAGCTATTGCGCCGCACGCGGACAGCACGCAACGCATTCAACAATATCCGCATAGATAGGGGTCATCCCTCAACTTTCAAGAGAAAAAATTGAGATAGCGACAGCTTCGCGGCAGACTTAGTGACTGTCGCTCGCCAACTGTGCGCGCATGGCGGCAATCACTGCGGCGTAGTCGTCGGCATTAAAAATGGCAGAGCCCGCGACAAAGGTATCTGCGCCTGCGCGTTTAATTTCAGCGATATTGTCAATTTTCACGCCGCCATCGACTTCTAAGCGAATGGCTTTGCCGCTTTCAAGAATGCGTTGGCGCGTAGCGCGGATTTTATCCAGCGTATGCGGGATAAACGATTGACCGCCAAAGCCGGGATTTACTGACATCAACAACACCATGTCTAGGTGCTCAAGGGTGTAGTCCAGCACCGACAGCGGCGTGGCGGGATTGAGCACCAAGCCCGCTTTGCACCCTAGCGAGCGAATCAGTTGCAAACTGCGGTCGACGTGCGCGGAGGCCTCGGGATGGAAAGTGATATAGGACGCGCCTGCCGCGGCAAATTGCTCAATCATGCCATCCACGGGCGACACCATCAAATGCACGTCGATGGGCGCGCGGATGCCGTAATCGCGCAAGGCTTGGCAGATAGGCGCGCCAAAAGTCAAATTGGGCACGTAGTGATTGTCCATAACATCAAAGTGAATGATGTCCGCGCCCGCGCTGAGGACGTTTTCCACTTCTGCGCCCAAACGGGCAAAATCCGCCGATAAAATGGACGGCGCTATCCAGTCTTTATTTATAATATTGTTTATAGTGTTATTTATGTTATCGTTCATTATTGCACTCGGTTAATTAATTTAAGGTGATTTACTACTGAATATTAAGGGCTTGTGGAACATGCATCAGCAAAATTCGGGAATGCCCTGTCCTCGCACACAGGAATACACTTTTCCATCACTTTGTAATAAAAAAATTTCTCGCCACAGTTAAAGGCGTTGGTACAATAACTCGGCTTAAATTCATCTGATTCATATCTAATCCGATTTCATTGTGGATATACCAAATGTCATCAATGATTTCGTCAATGCATTCTAAATGCACAGCGGATAACGTTGCCGAGATTTTTTTGCGATGCGGATAATCGTAACGATAAACAATTCTGGGTTTGACTTTTAGACGCATCATTTTTCCCCTGACAAGTTATGTTTAGGACTTTCGCACTATTATAATACTCCCCGAAAAGCAAATTTGTAAAATAAAAACACGACTCAGGCAAAAAAACGCACATGGTAAAATGTAAGCCCGAACCCTGTACGCAACAAGTCAACGAACTATTTTATTTTTTAATTAGAATCAACCGCATATTTATCCAAACGTTTGGCAATCTCATCCTTGTTGCCATCGTTCACTTCTAGGCGGTCAATAAAAGAAGCGGGCTTGTCGTCCAAAATATAGATGTAGTCGCTGATTTCTACAGCATTGCTGACATCATGGGTAATCATAATCAGCGACTTGTTTTCTTTTTTTAATTGTGTTTTTAAATAGTGCAATATCTGATTGCTGAGCTGCTTGTCGGTCGATTTGAGCGGCTCGTCCATAACGACTAAATCCGCGTCGTAATACAGTGCTCTTGCTATTGATACTCGCTGTTTCATACCGCCACTGAGCTTGGTCGGCGAGAAATTTGCAAAATCGTCCAGTTTCATTAACTCAAGTAGTTTTTTAATCTTGTTGTGTTCGACGTATGGATTGACAATTCTCAGATTGTCATAAATATTTAACCACGGCAGCAGCCTGTCTTCTTGAAAAACGGCGGCCATCTTTTCTGTGTTCAAGGTGAATTCGCCGTCAAATGCTTTATCTAAGCCCAGCAGGATGTTTAAAAAGGTGGTTTTACCGATGCCAGAAGGCCCCATGATTGAAACAAACTCGCCTTTGGCAATTGAGAAATTGATGCCTTGTAAGATGGTTTTGTTTTCAAACTGCTTGTGCAGATTTTGTATTGTCACTAACGGCATTTTTTTATTCAACGGGGTGTTTATTTTCAAATTTATTTTTATCTTTCAAGCGATTGATAAAATATTCCAAGCCGTAATAAATCACCATAGTGATTATTGTCCAGGCAATAACGGTATCGGGTTCAATATCTAGTCTTGCCATCTGGATTTTGCCACCTATGCCCGTTGAGGTCGTCAGCACCTCACCGAGAACAATCATTTTCGCGCCTATGGTCAAGCTGACAATAATCGAGGACCACAATACGGATTCAATGGAAGGAATATAGATGTAGCGAATCATATCCCATCTCGAAAGCTTAAAAACCTGCCCCATCTCCACTAACTTTCTGTTAATACTGTCAATGGCATCAATCACTTGAATGGAAATAATCGGTATCAGCGATACTACGACTATAAAAATTGCTGGCATGCCATTTAAGCCAAACCACATAATCGCCATGATTAACACCGCAACTGGTGGAATAATTTGAAAAATTTTAAGCGTTTCTTTCAGTGTCTCTTTTTGTGCCGTGGTACACAGCGTCGCCGCGACAACGCCCAAAGCAACACCGCCGACCACGCTAATAACCATTGCCAATAGCAAGCGTCCCAAGGTGACAAAAATTTCTTTAAGGCTATCAAGGTGAGAGAGTATGCCGTACAATTTTCCGAGCACGCTAGAAATGGGCGGAATGACCAACGGCGCATTAAAAAGCGACAACAAGAACCACAGCCCAACAATAAGGGCTATGGCTCTTGTCACGTATTTGCGTCTACTTGAAGTACAAGTTTGCATCGGGGACTTTACCACCTACGCTTCTTGCATTGGCGTCAAACAAGAATTGATAGAAGTTTTTGATTTGGTCTTCTACCTTGGCCAACGGCTGATATTCCAATCCCATTTTCGGAATAGATGCCTTGATGACTTTTTGTTTCATTCCCAGTTTTGCTTCTGCCAACGCACCCGCCTCAGCAGGATGTTCTAGCACCCAGTTCAACGCCTTTTCGAATTCTTTCTCAAAGCGAAGAACTAACTCTCTATTTTCTTTGGCAAACTTATCGCTGACGGCAAAACCTGCATGTGGAAGACGACTGTCAGTTTTTTGACTGCGCTGCCACTCTTTCTCAAACGACATTACCACTTTCATGTCTTTATTTTTCTTCAACACTTTGCTCGCCAGTGGCTCAATCATGGTCGCATAATTACCTTTGCCCAAAATCAGCCAGTTTGCCATTTCCATTTTCGGCATATATTTGATTTCATAATCGCCTTCCTTCAAACCAGCTTCTTTCAAAAAGTACTGTGTGAGAATGTCCGCAGGAGAGTTTGTGCACTGAACATAAATCGTCTTGCCTTTTAAATCAGCCCACGATTTTACATTTTCATCGGTGCTCAAGAAATAAACGGGACCCCAGGTATTGACGTTTAACAATTTGAGAGGCAATCCCTTGTTATACAACATAGCCATTGCTGTTAACGGCAAAGAGTAGAGATCTTTTTCTCCCGCTTGTACGATAGAAAGCATCTGCTCACCCGTGTTCCAATATTGGATATCGATAGAGACATCATCACCCATGGCATTGTCTTCTATCATTTTCAAAACAGGAAGAATTGGCGGTGCCTTAGGTGCGCCAATTTTTATAACGGTTTTACCTTCAGTACTTGTGCTAGTACTTTTGCTGGTATCGTCCGCCGCCAAAGCCGACATTGATGCCAATACAAGCATTAACGATGCTAAAATCTTTTTCATATAAGCCTCCGTAATAATATAAATAAAAACCAGCCAAGCCATATTTATACCAATCCCAAAAAGTAAAATATCGAGGAAAATGAGCGAAGTCGTATAACTAATACTTCGAGCGAAATTTGACAAAGAGATTGTATTTTTTAGGTTTGGTATTAGGTAGTATAGTCAGCACAGTTTCTTCTCGTGTACAAAAGGCATTATGTCACCTTTATCAGTGTTTTTCAATGGAAATGATTCCTATTTAATACATAGGGTTGCGTAGTATTTCCGTATCACATATGCAATATGTTATTTCGCTGTTGTTATACTGTTGTATCTACCCCTACGTTGTAACACCAATTTCACAACGTGGGGGTAGCAATATCTATAAATTATAGGGTGTGTCCTCAATCTAAACTTAGATATTGTGAGTTTACCTTGTGTCTCTGCAGCAATTCTCATTTTAAAATCCAGCGGTCAATTTCTTCGAGACGATGTTTACGTTCTAGGCCAACTCGGATAAAGTCTAGCATTGCATCCCAGTTTTT